>JAEIGA010000664.1_pt1 | contig 50784 bp, 45 predicted proteins | sample 9270691 | NCBI WGS metagenome assembly JAEIGA01 (sample SAMN17057246, study PRJNA624740) | gut metagenome | biome: biome; isolation source: fecal sample | host: Bos grunniens | place: China: Xizang | collected 2019 | reverse complement strand
GGGACTATCTCGTCATACTGCCCCTCGTCGTACTCGATGGTGTCGAACACGCGCCCTCGGCAGAAGGGATAGCCGAACTTGTCCATATAGCCTCCTGCCGCACCTGCATACTCAAACTTATCCGTCGTCCGTCGTCCATTGTCCCTTAACGCAAGGAGTTTTGGCTGGCAGGCAGCGCACTCGGGATGGGTGTCCATATACTGAATCATAGGCACATTCCAGTCTTTCTGCCGTATTTCCACATCAGAGTTGAGCAGCAGATAGTACTCATAGCCCGATAGCTGTGCCAAGGCGCGGTTGTAGCCATCGGCAAAGCCGAAGTTCTGCTCGAGCACAATGTTCTGCACTTGGGGAAATTCCTGCAAGAGCATGCTCACCGAGCCATCGATGGAGGCATTGTCTGCCACAATCACATCGCCAACGCTGTTTTCCAGCACGGTGGGCAAATAGCGGCGCAGCATCTTGGCGCCATTCCAGTTCAATATGACAATAGCCAGTTTCTTCATTTTATCTGTTGTCTGTTGTCCGTTGTCTGTTGTCCGCCCTGCACAGGACGGACAACGCTACTCCTTGATGTTTATCTTTGGGATGCTGCCATCCTCGCCACGCTTGAACTCGCGGATGACAGTGGAGCGGCGGAATCCATTGCCGCCCGAGGGGATGCCGTCATGGTAGAAGAGGTAGGACTTGCCGCGGAAGTCGATAGTGCCGCCATGAATGGTGAACGAGCCTGGCGACTCGTCTGTGATACGTCCGCGATAGGTCCACGGTCCATGGATGCTCTTGGCTGTGGAGTAGGCCCAATGCTCAGGCACACCGCCTGCAGCATACTCCAGATAATAGGTATCGCCAATCTTATAAATCCAAGGAGCCTCCTCGAAGTTCGTCTTCATGACTTTCTTGCCCACCTGATAGTCGTGCTTCATGCGACGAGGTCCGAACTGCGCCTCGTCGTCAAGCATAGGACGCATGTCGCGGATGCCGTTGTCGCCAAACGAGGTGTCAATGCTCACCATGTCCTCGTTCAACTTAGCATACCAGCAGCCGTTGTTGCCCCAGAAGAGGTAGGCCTGTCCGTCGTCGTCGATAAAGACGGTCGGGTCGATATACCCCCAGTTGCCAGGGATGAGCGGACGACCGATGGGGTCAACCCAAGGTCCTTCTGGACGGTCGGCTACAGCCACACCGATGCCGTGCAAGTGAGCAACCGTGTCCTCAGCAGACACATACCAATACCATTTGCCATTGCGCTCTATTGCCTGACTTGCCCACGCATTGTCGCCTTGCTTAGCCCACTTGAATGTGGCTGTAGAGAGGACGATACCGTGGTTCTCCCAGTGCTTCATGTCCTTGGTGGAGAAAACCTGCCAGTCGGGCATGCGGAAGTAGGTGGCAGTGTCGAGGTCGTGACCAGTGAAGACATAGAGCGTCTCTCCGCTCACCACAGGAGCAGGGTCGGGCGTATAGGTAGTGCTTGGTACTCGAATCTGTGCCTGCAATCCTATGGCCAGACACATGAAAAGGCTTGTTAGAACAGTAATCTTTTTCATTGTATTTTCTTTATTGTTTTACTCTATAATAAATATGCTTGCAACGTTCTTGCGAGGTTCTCTGGCGTTCTTTAAAGCACGCCGTCCATCCTCGTCGTGATGGCACCGCCAACTAAGGCATCACCTCCTTCGTTGAGGGGTCCAAGCTCCACGGTGGCAATCAAGTTGTCCAGCGACTGCCGGTTAGGTACTTCGACACGGACGTAGTTGTCGGTAAAGCCATGCATGACAGGCTTCCGAGGCGAGGCGTGCTCAAACAGGACAGGACGTGCGGTGCCGATGAATCGGCTGTAGAAGTCACGCGTCTTCTGTGCCGAGAGATCCAGCACTCGCTGACTGCGCTCATGCTTCTCCTGCGGAGTGACAGCATGAGGTATCTCCAGCGCCTTGGTGCCGACACGTTCAGAGTAGGAGAAGACGTGGTACTGCGACACATCCACGCTCTCCATGAAGTCGTATGCCTGCTGAAAGTAGTCTGCTGTCTCGCCACGAGTGCCGACGATGACATCCACGCCAATGAAAGCGTCAGGCATCACCTCGCGAATCTTCTCTATCTTGTGGCGGAAGAGCGCCGTATCATACTTGCGGTGCATCAGCCTCAACACCTCGTCACATCCGCTTTGCAAGGGGATATGGAAATGTGGCATGAACGCCCTCGACTGCGCACAGTACTCAATGATTTCGTCTGTCAGCAGATTCGGCTCGATGCTCGAGATGCGGTACCTCTCGATGCCCTCCACCTTGTCCAGTGCCTTCACCAGGTCGAAGAAGGACTCCCCAGTAGAGCGTCCGAAGTCGCCGATGTTCACACCCGTGATGACTATCTCCTTGCCTCCCTCACTTGCCACCTGTTCTGCCTGCTGCACCAGAGAGGCGATGCTGCCGTTGCGGCTTCGTCCGCGAGCTATCGGAATGGTGCAATAGGTGCAGTAGTAGTTGCATCCGTCCTGCACCTTGAGGAAGTAGCGTGTGCGGTCGCCTCGGGAGCAGCTTGGCGCAAAACTCTTGATGTCTGCCGTCTTCACGGTGTACGCTCCTGTCATCCGCTCGAGGATGGCAGGGATGATGCGCGCCTTTTCTTCGCTGCCCAGCACCAGGTCTACGCCTTCAGTCTCGATGATTTCCTGCGGCTTCAACTGCGCATAACAGCCTGTCACCACAACGAACGCTCCGGGATGCGCCTTCACCAGGCGGTGGATTGCTTGTCGGCACTTGTGGTCGGCCACCTCTGTCACGCTGCACGTGTTCACCACCACAAGATCGGCCACGTCGCCCTTTGCCGCCTTGGTCACGCCATGACTTGCCAACTGCTGCCCCACTGTGCTCGTCTCAGCAAAGTTGAGCTTGCATCCCAGCGTGAAATACGCTGCTTTCTTTCCCTGCAAAATGCTTGAGTCAATCATCTTTATTCTATTTTGGGCACAAAGGTACGGCTTTTTCTTCACATACCCAAATAAAGGCCCCAAACACCTTGCATGGCGACATCTGCAGCACTCTCTCACGGCGGACATAGCAGGGCGAGAAATCAAGAAACGCATATAAAAAAAGACGAGGTTCTCATAATAAACTTTTTTTTCATTCGTTATTAGTAAAAGAAAGAGAAAACGTTGAATGTAAAAGCACAATTGCCTATGACAGATTCTACCCCTTCAGACAACAAGACATCAAACTCTATCAAGACGAAAAAGAATGTGCGCCCATCGAAGGACACGCTGTTTTTCTTGCAACTGTTTGCAAGGATGTATGAGCCACGTACTATCATGGGTGTGGCATGAGGCTTTTTGATGTCTGAGAAAATCTTCATCAAGCAAGAGCTACGCAGGAGGATTGCTTGGATTTTGCCAAGCAAAGAAGATTTATGGAAACAAGCAAGGTATTACTAGACTTGGCTTCGTCGGAAGAGGCCAAGGAACTTGTCAAGCGCATCAGGAATGGCAAGGCTAGACAGGTGAAGGCAGACGGGCTGTGCGGCTCGTCGGCTGCCCTGTTATTGGCTGGAATGATGAGCAAGAGGGGCAACTTCCCTAATATGATGGTGGTGATGAACGACCTGGATGATGCCGGATATATGTACCACGACCTCACGCAGATGATGGGCGAGGAACGGGTGCTGTTTTTCCCTTCTTCATACAGAAGAGCTATCAAGTACAACCAGAAGGACGCGGGGAACGAGATTCTGAGGACGGAGGTGCTGACAAAGGTTTCGGAGGCGCAAGACCTGCTGGTGGTCACTTATCCTGACGCTTTGGCAGAACGCGTAGTGTCGAAAAAGACCCTGGAAGAGAACACGCTAGAAGTGAAGGTGGGAGGCTCTTTCGACATCAGCGAGCTGGAGAAACAGATTTTCGGCATGGGATTCGAACGCACTGACTATGTGTATGAGCCTGGGCAGTTTGCTGTTCGTGGCAGCATTGTCGATGTCTATTCATTCTCGTCCGACCTGCCTTATCGCATTGACTTCTTTGGCGACGAAGTTGACAGCATACGCTCGTTCGACGTACAGACGCAGCTGAGTCAGGGAAAGGTGGTGCAGATGACGATTGTACCCAAGATGAAGACGGCAGGAGAGGAATACATCTCTTTTCTGGAATTCCTGCCCAAGAACACGTTAGTGGCCATGCAAAGCCTTGTGTATGTGTGCGATAAGATTGCACAGATTCACGAAGAGGGATTCTCGAGTCAGGCACAGTTTGAGGCAGAAACCAATACCAATGCGGAGGAACTGGTAAAGCACTTCATCACCGACGCGGAAACGTTTAGGAGACAGATTGTGGAGTTCCGACATCTGGAGTTCAAGCAAAGCACAGGAAGCGACGAGAATACTATCCACTTCAGCACAGCTCCTCAGCCACTCTTCCACAAAAACTTCGACTTGGTCAGCCAAGAGTTCCACCGTCTGATGGACGAGGGCTACAAAATCAACATCTTTGCAGAAAGCGAAAAGCAAATTGCACGTCTGCAAAATATTTTTGAGGAGATGGCAAAGACTGAAACAGACATCATCCACTTTACGCCTGTAAACAAAGCTATCCATGAAGGCTTCATTGACAACTCGAGGAAACAATGCTTTTTCACTGACCATCAGATATTTGACCGATTCCACAAATACAACCTCAAGAGCGACAAGGCGCGACGAGGAAAGGTCGCCCTGACACTGAAGGAGATACAGCAGTTTGAGATTGGCGACTATGTCGTGCACATAGACCATGGCGTAGGACGCTTTGGAGGACTGGTACGAGTGCCTCAGGGTGATGTGATGCAGGAGATGATCAAGATTATCTACAAGAACGAAGACACGGTATATGTATCCATTCACGCCCTGCACAAGGTTTCTAAATACAAAGGCAAGGAAGGCGAGCCGCCACGTCTGAACAGAATTGGAGGAGGCGCATGGGAACGCATGAAGGAGCGCGTGAAGACAAAGGTGAAGGACATTGCCCGAGACCTCATACAGCTCTATGCCGCCCGACTGAAGGAAAAAGGATTTGCCTACAGCAAGGACAGCTACCTGCAACATGAGCTGGAGGCAAGCTTCGTCTATGAAGACACGCCCGACCAGCTGAAAGCGACACAAGACGTGAAGGCCGACATGGAGAAACCACGCCCAATGGACCGACTGGTGTGTGGCGACGTTGGCTTCGGCAAGACGGAGGTAGCCATACGTGCAGCCTTCAAAGCAGCAACAGACGGCAAGCAAGTGGCCGTGATGGTGCCAACCACCGTGCTGGCCTATCAGCACTACCAAACATTCTCTTCTCGCCTCAAGGAGTTCCCCGTCAGAGTGGAATACTTGAGCCGCGCTCGCACGCCAAAGGACTTGAAGCAAGTGCTGGCCGATTTGAAAGAGGGGAAAGTGGACATCATTATCGGTACGCACAAGCTAATAGGTAAGCAAGTGCAATTCAAGGACTTGGGGTTGCTTATCATCGACGAGGAACAGAAGTTTGGTGTATCGACCAAGGAGAAACTGCGCAGCATGAAAGTGAATGTAGATACGCTCACCATGACCGCTACACCTATTCCACGCACATTGCAATTCTCATTGCTGGGTGCAAGAGACCTGTCTATCATCCAGACTCCTCCACCCAACCGCTACCCGATTCAAACTGAAATACATACGTTCTCGCCAGAAATATTCGCAGAAGCCATCAACTTCGAGATGAGCCGAAACGGCCAGGTGTTCATCGTTAACAACAAAATCAGCAACCTGCGCGAATTGGAGATGATGATACACAAGCATGTGCCCGATGCGCGCGTGTGCGTTGGACATGGGCAGATGAACCCGCAGGAGCTGGAGAAGGTGATTCTCGACTTCATGAACTACGACTATGACGTGATGCTCTCCACAACCATCGTGGAGAACGGTATTGATGTGCCGAACGCCAACACCATCATCATCAACAGCGCACAAAACTACGGGCTGTCCGACATCCACCAGATGCGCGGACGCGTGGGGCGTGGCAACCGCAAGGCATTCTGCTATCTCATTGCCCCACCTCTTGCTGCCCTCAGCGATGTGACACGCCGGCGTCTGCAAGCCGTAGAAAACTTCAGCGACCTTGGCAGCGGTATTCACATTGCCATGCAAGACCTCGACATCAGAGGTGCAGGAAATATGCTGGGAGCAGAGCAAAGCGGCTTCATTACCGACTTGGGGTATGAGACCTACCAGAAGATTCTGAATGAAGCAGTTGCAGAGCTTAAAGAGAACGAGTTCAACACGCTCTTTGTTGAAGAAGACAAAGACGAAAGCGGACGCATCAGTGGTGAGAGATTCGTCACTGAAACGAATGTGGAAAGTGATATCCAAGCGTTCTTCCCTGAAGAATACGTGCCCAGCAGCAGCGAGCGCATGAGCCTCTATCGTGAAATGGATTCATTCACTCGTCCACAGCAGCTGGAGGACTACAAGAAACGACTCATCGACCGTTTTGGACAGATACCACCCGTAGGCGAAGCTCTTCTCACTGTCATGCCTATCAAATGGGCTGCTCAACGTCTTGGCATCGAGAAAGTTGTTCTCAAGATGGGACGCATGATTCTCTATTTCGCCCTCGAAGAAGAATATTTCCAAAGCCGTGCATTCGAGAAAGTCCTCATCTATGTGGGCAGCCACGGAAGAGCCTGCACGTTGCGGGATGGAGAACGGAAGTCTCTGCTCATCAAGAACATCAGCACGATGGAAGGAGCACTGAGCGTTTTGGAAGCCATGGAGAACAAAGGCATTCAAGCCCAGCCATAGATTGGCTTATCTGGAGTCACCTCACAACCAACATTAGTAACGATAAAATACACTAAATGCACCTTTTTGACTATCTGTATTTCGTATTTAACGGTAAGATGAGGAAAGGTCTCAACTTCCTCATGGCACCATGCATTTGGCTTGCCATTCCCATCTGCCAACTCACCGACCACTTCAACCTTAACAAGTATATTGGGCTAGCCATCACTCTAGCCGTTTGTGTCGGACCCTACATCATCATTGACCACATCTACAACAGAACTGGCGGACGAGGCGATTTTGTCTTCAAATATTTCAAGAACTCTCAATATGACAAAATCGGATGGAAGGCGCTTGTCCTTGCTGTATGGGTCATCTTATGGATGGTGCTTCCCCTCGTGCTATATATTCTACATAAAAAAGGAGAAATATAAACTTAGTTTAACGATTTTTACTTATCTTTGTATTAACAATAAACCTGCTAACAACTCGAGTCTGTCACTTCAGACTCGCTATCGATATAGTAACAATCTTAAAAACAAAGAAGACCAGGACAGAAAAAACAAAGAAATGAATTAGGATGTTAGTGCACGGGTGCAGTAACTCCACAGGAACAATCAACACACCATTTTATTAACCAACGAAAGTGTGTCGGTCCCGTTCATACATAGCGATATAACTTGAGCTTTCTGCTCTTGTTCTCTCAATTCGAATACCGCCAAAAATCGTACCGAGAGTAAGCAGTAACGATGTCTCGCAAAACATAACAGCAGAAAGCAACACAAGCAGCATTTCTATTGCAGCAAACGAAGAAGTTCCTACAGAGGAAGAGGCGTCCACAGAAGAAACCCCTACAGAAGCAGCAACCACCACCCAAGAAGACAATGCACTGACTGCTGTAAATGCAGAGGAACTTTCGCAGGAACTTTCCCGAAAAGAAAGAAGAGCCTTGAAAAAAGCACAAAGAAAAGCGGAGAAAGAGAGATAGGCTTTAGAAAAGGCAGAAAAAAAACGCTTGGAAGAGATGAAAAACACAGAGAATTAAAATATCCTTACAACCGTACCCCTCGGGTACGACAAGGCATACCCCTCGGGTACGGCACATCGGACCCGAGGGGTACGGTTGTTATTTCCATAAAAAAGAAAGGGATGCCCGCAATGTTGTCAGGCATCCCTTTCTTCATTTTTTGCATTCGCAGACAATGCTGCGAAACATTATAAACCTTTAATCAATCTCTTCGTCAGCTACATAGCCACCCATTCCGCGGAGAGCATTCTTCAGCATAGTGCATAGCTGGAAGAGGGGGGCACTAGTTCTTTGTCTTGTGTGCTTGTCCGTTGTTCACAAGCACATCTGCATACCTTCATTTTTTTAATTTCCATACAACGCAAATATTCGGCACTATTGTTCGTCCTTTTTCAGGAGTTGCAGCGCCACCTCCTTGTATTTTCTGGAAATGGGAAGGTTGATGCTGTCGATAATCACATTGTCTCGGTCTATTCCCGTACAGGCAGAAAGGCGCACGAGATAGGAACGATGGATGCGGAGGTATTCGGGACCGAGCAAACGTGCCCATGATGAGATAGCGGTCTTATTGCGGAAACGACGATTGCCCGTAGCATGAATCCATACCTCGGTATCGCAACTCTCGACGTAGAGAATTTCTTGCTTTGTTAGCGTCACACTTTGGCGATTACTGATGAAGGTAATAGGTTTGTGGGGGTCCGACAATGGATTCTCTTGTCCTTCGGGAGGCATGCTTTGGCAATCGCTGGAGAAGGTTATTGTTTCTTCCGATTCGGGCATACGCTTTTCAAGGAATCTGTCAAGGCTGTAGTCGCCAATTGTCAGAAGGACAAACATGGCAAGAAGGAAAACGGGGTTAAGGAGCATCGGGGGCACTCCCAATCCCCTTATTGGTATTTGGTGGTAGAAGTAGAGTATGGTCACATGGGAAAGGTGGACTGCAAGGATGGCTATCGTAAGTGTGAAAAGCATAATGCAGATGAACGACCGGACTGCTTGGCCGCGGTTGGCGGCAAAGGAAATACGGGCTGTCATCTGACGGAAAAGTATGGCAATAGGCATGAGCGAAGTGCTCATCAGCAGTGCTTCAGACATGCGATAGCCTGTACTACAAAGGATGACGGCCAACAGTATCAAAGATACAGCCCAATAGATGGTAAAAGGTACGATACGTTTCATAATGGTTACAAAGGTATACATTTTTCCACAAGCGAAAGCCATTGTTGACAAGGGAAAAACCTATATAGGGGGATTCAACCTGTCAATGAAGGGTTTTGACAAGCAAATAAATAGGTGGGCTTTCGATATTTCCGTACCTTTGCACCAGCAGCTGCAAAAACAAGAATGTTTAACAATTTAAAAAGTAAGTTATGATTACACAACTTTCAGATTTGTTTCTTGAGGGCAGCATGGCATTCATGTCCATCCTCACCCTTTTGCTCGCCCTTCTGTTCCTTGCCGCATGGAAAGCACCAGCTTGGGTGTGCGACATTGGCAACATCGCATTAGCCTTAGGAATCCTGTTCACTGGGATTGGCGTGTATCCGGCTTGTGACGATATACAGCAGGCTGGCTATATCTCAACATCAGTACTTTGTGGCGGAATCAAATGTATGATTATCGCTCCTTGCTACGGGCTTATCATCTACGTCGTATCTCGCATCATAAAGATATGCCAGACACCAAGAATATAGGAACACGTGGCTGACACAAAGAAGAGAGAGGGGCACGTCGTGTCCCTCTCTCTTCTTTGTATATATTTCCTTGTTGTCTGTAGAGAAATCGCCCTGTGCGTGGGCTGATTAGTCGATTTCTTCGTCAGCTTCGTAGCCACCCATTTCGCGGATTGCGTTCTTCAGCATGGTGTATTGCTGGAAGAGGTGGTTAACTGGCTCTTCGCCCTGTATGTAGTCGTGCATAGGAGCCTTGAGGTAGAAGCTGAGGAAACGCTGTGTGCCATAGCGGCCTGCACGTGCAGCAAGGTCTGAAAGCAGACAGAGGTCGAGCAGCAGCGGAGCAGCAAGAATAGAGTCGCGGCAAAGGAAGTTAATCTTAATTTGCATTGGGTAGCCCATCCATCCGAAGATGTCGATGTTGTCCCAGCCTTCCTTGTCGTCATTGCGTGGTGGGTAATAGTTGATACGCACCTTGTGGTAGTAGTCAGTGTAGAGGTCTGGCTGTTTGTCTGCAACAAGGATTGACTCGAGTGTAGAGAGTTTGCTAACTTCTTTTGTACGGAAGTTTGCAGGCTCGTCGAGTACAAGACCGTCGCGGTTACCAAGGATGTTTGTTGAGAACCAGCCGTTCAGACCCAAGCAACGTGTGCCAATGATTGGAGCGAAGCCTGACTTAACGAGTGTCTGGCCTGTCTTGAAGTCCTTGCCAGCGATTGGCATGCCATACTTCTCAGCCATTTCCCACATTGCAGGAATGTCTATTGTCGTGTTTGGAGCACCCATGATGAATGGAGCGCCTTCAGCCAGTGCTGCGTATGCGTAGCACATGGATGGAGCAATGTTCACCGTGTCATTTGCCTTCATGGCAGCCTCAAGATGCTCGAGCGTGTCGTGCACTTCCATGTTTGGCTCTACATAAATCTCAGTAGATGCAGCCCAAGCTACAACAATGCGTGAACAATTGTTCTCTGCCTTGAACTTGCGGATGTCTTCACGCAGTTCCTCTACCATATCCCAGCGAGTTGCGCACTGCTTCACGTTGTCGCCATCAAGACGCTTAGCAAAGTTCTTGTCAAAAGCAGCCTTCAGAGGAACAATTTTCTCCAGTTCATCCTTTACAGGCATGATGTCCTTCTCTTTCAGTACCTCTGAGTACATCGCGCTCTGGAATGCATTAGCAGGATAAACATCCCATGCTCCGAAAACGATGTCATCCAATGTTGCCATTGGAACAATTTCCGAATAAGAAAGATACTTCTTATCAGCACCTTTACCAACACGAATCTTGTCATACTGAGTCATTGAACCCACTGGCTTTGCAAGTCCCTTGCGAGCCATCAACACACCTGTCATGAAAGTAGAAGTTACAGCACCAAGTCCAACGACCATGATACCCAACTTGCCATCAGCAGGCTTTACATTTTGATTTGCCATTTTTATTATTAGTTTGATTAAATTCATACTCATGGTACAACAATCCGCCTCTACGGATGAAGAGGCAAGATTATTTAACCATTTTTACCAACTTTTATCAAAAAAGCTGATAATTCGGGCACAAAGTTACATAAAAGCAGCCAAAGGAGAGCAACACGAAACACCACATTTATGCTCCAGATGTCGCATTTAAGATTTTTTAACAAGACTTGGCTTTATATTTATTAACAATCAAAAAACATCAATAGAACAAAGCTGAAAACTCCAGCACTTTACCCCATTCGGGAAAGAAGCTTCAACCGCCATGCTCCATTTTATTGGTCTTTAATAAAAAAAAACATTTTTTATTTTGTATTTTTAGGGGTTTGTGTTAACTTTGCAAATGTAAAAAACTATTATCACAGATGAACAAAAGCGACTGCATTGTTATCATTCCTACATACAACGAAAAGGAGAACATTGAGAAAATAATTAAGGCGGTTTTCTCGCTTGAAAAATGTTTTCATATTCTTGTTATTGACGATGGTTCACCAGACGGAACTGCGGCTATCGTGAAAAGCCTCCAACAGTCAGAATTTCCCGACCGCCTCTTCTTGCTAGAACGCAAAGGAAAACTGGGACTTGGCACTGCCTATATTGCAGGATTTAAATGGGGATTAGAGAATGGCTACGACTATATTTTTGAAATGGACGCCGACTTCTCCCATGCCCCCAGCGACTTGCCGCGCCTCTACTCCGCCTGCGCCAATGAAGGCTATGACCTGGCTATTGGCAGCCGCTATATTTCAGGAGTCAACGTAGTCAACTGGCCAATGGGCAGAGTGCTCATGTCTTATTTCGCTTCCATGTATGTGCGTTTCGTCACAGGATTCAAAGTACATGACACAACAGCAGGATTTAAGTGCTACAAGAGGCGAGTTCTGGAGACCATTGACCTTGATTCCATCCGATTCAAGGGATATGCCTTCCAAATCGAGATGAAGTTTACGACTTACAAATGCGGATTCAAAATCAAGGAAGTGCCCGTCATCTTTGTCAACCGTGTTGAAGGTGTCTCAAAAATGAATAGCGGCATCTTTGGCGAAGCATTCTTTGGAGTCATCAGACTCCGATTGGACGGATGGTTCAAACAATATCCCAAACCCGCAAACAAAGAGTGATGAAAACAATTATTCGCAATGCTACAATAGTGAATGAGGGTCGTAGCTTCATTGGATCTGTAGTGATAGAGGACGCCTTCATCCAGCAAGTATTGGAGGGAGATGATTCCACCCAAGCATATGACACAGAGATTGACGCAACAGGTTTATACCTTTTCCCTGGCGTGATTGACGACCATGTACATTTCCGTGAACCCGGTCTGACACACAAGGCTGATATTGCCAGCGAAAGCCGGGCAGCAGCGGCTGGAGGTGTAACGTCCTACATGGAAATGCCCAACACCAATCCTCCCACTACGACTATAGAATTGCTGGAAGATAAATTCTGTTTGGCAAAACAAAACAGCCGTATCAACTACTCGTTCTTCTTTGGTGCCACCAATAGCAACCCCCAGATGCTACAAGAGCTAGACCGGCACCGAATACCAGGCATAAAAGTCTTCATGGGAAGCAGCACCGGAAATATGCTTGTGGATCGCGAGGAGGCACTCCACCAGCTATTTGCCACCTCTCCCCTTCTGCTGATGGCACATTGCGAAGACACTGGAATTATTAATCAGAACATACAAAACTTCAAAAAGAAATATAAGGGACAAAACGATTTCCCTGTACGTTACCATTCACGCATTCGTAGTGCAGATGCCTGCTATGCCTCCACCGCCTTAGCTGTTCAGATGGCCAAGGAAACTGGAGCACGCCTGCATATTGCACACCTTTCCACGGCACGTGAGTTAAGTCTGTTTGAACGGAAACCTATAGAAGAAAAGAAAATCACGTCCGAAGCCGTTATTGCTCACCTCATGTTTACGACAGAGGACTACGATACCCTGGGTACACACATCAAGTGCAACCCATCCATCAAAACACCCGAAGATAGAACCGCTCTGCGCGAAGCTCTTACCAACGGGCTCATTGACGTGGTCGGAACAGACCATGCCCCCCACTTGCCAAACGAGAAATTGGGTGGTGCATTGAAAGCTGCATCAGGAATGCCGATGATACAGTTCTCGCTGGTATCCATGCTGGAATTAAGCGAACAAGGTATACTGCCAATAGAACGGATACCAGATCTCATGTCACACAATCCATCCAAGCTCTTCAAAATCGAAAAGCGCGGATTTATCCGACCGGGCTACTATGCCGACTTGACACTAGTGGATCCTTGTGCCAATTGGAAAGTCAAAGAAGGAAGATACTATACAAAGTGCGGATGGACACCTATGGACGAGAGAGTGTTCAAGTGGAAAATAAACCGTACCATCGTCAATGGACAAACCGTATATTGCGATGGAATTATCGTTGACGGAATTAGAGGCCAAGAGCTGAGGTTCAACAACTAAGATAAAAAACAATAAAGATGCGGAAGGACTATCGTATCTGCGATTTAGAGGCATACATCAACTGGATGTACTTTTTCCATGCATGGTCTCTTCCAAGCAACTCAAAAGAAGGCATACAGTTGCAACAGGAAGCACGAGAAATGCTACACCAATTGCAACCTCACCTTACTATCAAGACGGTGGTAGAAGTCTTGCCCGCTTATAGCGATGGGGACGACATCGTTGTTTTGAGGCCCACCCTCTGCGAGTGCGGACAAGTACATTCCGCAGCAGAAATCCGTATTCCTATGCTGCGTCAGCAGATTCCAAACAACGACGGATCCTGCCTGTGTCTCAGTGACTTCATACGCCCAAAATCTGCCACGATGCAGGATAAGATAGGCATTTTTGCCGCCTCTGTCAGCATTGGCAAGAGAGAAGCCTTCCTCGCTGACGACTATAGTCAGATGCTCCTCCAGACCCTCTCCGACCGACTGGCAGAAGCAGGTGCAGAACGGTTGCATGAGGAAATCAGGAAAAATATCTGGGGATACGCTCCCAACGAACACTTGAGCATCCAAGAGCTACACCAAGAGAAGTTCCAAGGCATAAGGCCCGCTATCGGATACCCCTGCTTGCCAGACATCTCTATCAACCGCATTATTGATGAAATTGTCAACTTCAACAGCATCGGCGTAACACTCACAACCTCCGCCATGATGCATCCGCACGCATCAGTCAGCGGATTCATGATAAGCCTGTCTCAAGCTCAATACTTCTCTGTCGGGAAAATTGACAGCCAGCAACTTGCCGACTACGCTGCACGTCGCCACATGTCCAACGATGAAATAAAAAAATACATCCAATGCTTCTAAGAATACTCACACTCATCATCGCATTGCTCATCCTCCCTGACGTGTACATTTATTTCATGTACATACGCCAATGGACAAAAAAATGGTGGCTGCGCACACTGTGGTTTCTTCCATCCATCGGCATCGCCATCACAGCAGTCTTCATCATGAGTAGCAATGACATGAAACCCGAGCATCAGTCGTGGGTCAGCCATTTCATGTTCGCTTTTCTCGCCATCAGCGGCCCCAAAACGCTCTTTACCGTCTTTGATGGCATAGGTCACGGCATCAACTGGCTCGTCACCCAAGGAGCAAAGAAACGCGATGATACCGAATGTATATTTGTCCGCCTAATGCGCATCTTCGGTATGGCACTCGCGATTCTTGCATTCAGCATTCTCGGTTTCGGCTACTTTATCGGCAGACACCGCTACGTTGTCCACCGCCAAACGTTCTACTTCCCCGACCTACCAAAGCAGTTTGACGGCTACCGCATTGCCCAATTCTCTGACATGCACATCGGAACATTCCGAGATGGCAATGAAAAAGACGTACGTACCATTGTCAACCTCATCAACGAGCAACACTGCGATGCAATCATGTTTACGGGCGACCTCGTCAACCACCAAAGTTCTGAACTTGACGGGTTCCGTCGCGACCTCAGCAAGCTTCAGGCTCCCGATGGCGTTTATGCCGTCATGGGCAACCACGACTACAGCATGTACATCCATTACTCTCACGAAAAAGAACGCAAGGCCGACGTACATGAGTTACAGCGTCGAATCCGAAGCTACGGCTGGAATCTGCTGCTCAACGAACATCGCATCATTCGTCGAGGCGATGATTCACTCATCATCGCAGGTATTGAAAACGAAGGCAAACCACCTTTCCCATCCCTTGGCGATTTGCCTAAGGCCATGAAAGGCCTCCATCGAAGCTGCTTCACCGTTCTGCTAAGCCATGACCCCACATCATGGCGACGCAAAATCATCCCTCAGACCAACATACAGCTCACACTTTCTGGACACACTCATTCAGGACAGCTCTATCTATTTGGATGGTCGCCGGTCGCACACGTTTACGAGGAATGGACAGGAGCCCATACAGTAGGTAATCAAATACTCAACATCAGCGACGGTATCGGAGCCGTCATGTTCCCCTTCCGTTTTGGAGCATGGCCAGAAGTCAATGTTATAACCCTCCGCCGAGGAACACCTAAAAAATAATTATCAACTATGAATTTACTCTACAAACTCTACTCATTTCTCATTGCACTTCCCCTCTTTGTGATTATCACCATCCTCGTTGCCACCAGTGTCATTATCGCTGGATTTCTTGGAGACACCAAAGTCATAGCCTACTACTTGCCAAAATTTTGGTCTAAATGCGCCTTCTGGCTCTTCCTGATCCGTGTAAAAGTAGAAGGAAAGGAGAACATCAAGAAAGAAGATAGTTACGTATTTCTCGCCAATCACCAAGGCTACTACGATATATTCCTCGTTTATGGCTATTTAGGTCACAACTTCAAGTGGATGATGAAAGAATATCTGCGCAAAATACCTTTCGTGGGATATGCCTGCGCCAAGTCCAAACAGATTTACCTCGCCGACGGAATTTCAGGTATTTCCAAAGCCGTTCAGCAATCACGAGAAACTCTTCAGGGAGGCATGTCAATGGTCATCTTCCCCGAAGGCACCCGTACTCGAACTGGAAAGATGTCACCATTCAAACGTGGTTCCTTCATGCTTGCCAACGAAATCGGACTCCCCATCGTTCCACTCACCATCAACGGTTCTTTCGATGTGTTCAACCGCAACCACAAGTCAGTCCATAGAGGAATCGTAACTCTCACCATCCATAAGCCCATCACGGCCGAAGAACGACAAGGGAAGCCTACCAAAGATATCATGCAAGAAGTTTACGATATCATCAACAGCAATCTTGACGAAAAATACAAGTCATAACAGTTTTTTGTTTCCATTTCTCATTATCGAAAACCTGTCTTGCAAAACAAAGATTGAATCTAGACGTGCTCACCGTGTGCATAATATTTTAATAAAAAATATTCGTACACGGTGTTTTAGGGTGTAAAATCATTATTCGCCGTCCTTTTTTCCTCATGTCAAAAAGGACGGTTGGCCTCTGCCCACAGGGGCGACTGTCCTGAACGGCATTGGCGGATTAATCTCTTTAAAGAGATTTAGAACGAACGTTATGCTGTTTATAGATGTTTCTGAAACAAAATGAAACAAGTTAAACATTTGGAGTACCTTCATCCACGAAATATAAATTCTCTCGTAATGTCATAAAATAAAAAAGAGGAAACTTTAAGAAAGTTCCCTCTGTGTGATTCGCTTGGGGCTCGAACCCAAGACCCCAACATTAAAAGTGTTGTGCTCTACCGACTGAGCTAGCGAATCTACCTATAGGCTTACGATATACTCTTTTCCGAGATAGGCTGCTTTTACTTTCCTACTAACCGTAAGCGGGTGCAAAGGTAGGCAGTTTTTTGGAAACTACCAATTTTTTTTGAGTTTTTTTTCGAATTTTGTACATTTTATAGACAGATTCACAAATGCATCATGCTACTTTGGGGACAGATCTATAAGAAAACGCAAAAACAGATATAACAATATAACACAAAAGAGGCACGATGAAAGCAGGCTGCATATCGCCAGTCGTATCGGCAATATATCCCATCAGCACAGGAGCAACAGCTCCACCAACGATACTCATGATGAGATAAGAAGATGCCTGTTTAGTGAAACGTCCAACACCTCGAATAGAGAGAGAGAAGATGGTTGGGAACATGATGCTCTCGCAGAAGTAGCAGACAAAAAGAGCAGAAATACCAATTACTCCTGAAGAGAAAAGGAGCAGAAGCATAGAAAAAGTAGCCCCTACACCGCAAATGCCCAACAGTAACTGAGGACGCATCTTACTCATAGCCCAGCTTCCGCCCATACGTCCAAGCATGAAAAGTCCCATGCAGACAAAGCCAAGAAGCAATGCTGCTGTAGAAGGAGATATACTTGCATTTTCAGTAGCGTAATTGATAAAGAAGCTGTTGAGTCCAGTCTGTGCTGCAACATAAAGGAAGAGCGAAATAAGTCCAAAAACAAAATGTTTATACTGCCACAAAGATTTCTTTTCCACAATTGTGCCTGATGTCTCCGTTGAAGTATCGGCAATCTCAGGAAGATGTATACGAGAGAATATGAACGCGATAATGAGAACGAGTACTCCAATGATAGCATAAGGAATGGAAAGGGCCGCAGAGGAGGCAGAAGAAGTTTCGGAGTCATCAAAAAGAAGCAAGCCTCCAACAAGGGGGCCGACAATCCAACCCAAGCCATTAAGCGACTGCGACAGGTTAATACGCTGTTCTGCCGACTGAGGGTCACCCAATACCGTGACATAGGGATTGGCCGCTGTTTCAAGGCAGGTGAGTCCACACCCTATAATGAAAAGGCATAAAAGAAAGAACTCAAAGGTGAGAATATGCGCTCCAGGTATGAAGAGGAGAGCTCCGATACCATAAAGAAGAAGCCCGGTAATGACCCCCGCTTTGTAACCATAGCGAGAAATGATTTTTCCTGCCGGAATGGCCATGAGGAAATAGCCACCATAGACAACAGCCTGTATGAGAGCAGAACCAGTCTTACTGATGGAAAGAGAGTCTTGAAAATGCTTATTAAGCACATCAAGGATGCTGTGAGCAAATCCCCACAAGAAAAAAAGTGAAGTGATGAGAATGAAAGGAAGGAGATAGGATTTCCCATCTTTAGTCTTTATGAGTGACATTGCATTGAGTTTAATTAAGAATTATAAAATTAAATTTAAAAAACATATGATTTTTTAGCTTCGCGACACTTGCAAACCTTTATCGGAAAGTGTCATTTCAACAAAACGCGAAGAGGATGTCAGCGGATTCGCATTCAGAACGTCTCTGATTCGCGCAGCCGCTTCAGGATCTTTAGCTACCATATAAAGGTATCCACCACCACCCGCGCCAGGGAGTTTATAGCCAAGGCAGAGATCGTCTATCCGCTGACAAAGATTGGCTACGAGAGGCGGTTCCGTACCCGAGTCAAGTGTCTTGTTCTGCAGCCATGTTTTCCGAATGAGTTTTCCATACTGCTGGAAGTCACCAAGTTGTACAGCATCAAAAAGGGCAAGTGCATGCTGTTTCATTTCTCCCAAGAGAGTGAGATGCTCTGACGAGTTGAGAAACATTCCCTGAACAATTTCGGCTAGAATCTGCTTGGCCGTTCGAGTGAGACCTGTATAATAAAGCAGATGACATTGCTGATATTCAGCTTGTCGGAAGAATGTGTCTGGCAACCATCTAACAACGGGGCGCTGATTGAGTCCACTCTCTGTCTGCAATAGCTTAATGCCTGGCAATATACCTCCATACTGATCTTGCCAACCCCCTCCTGTCGTGAGAAGCTGTTCAAGAATAAGTGTACGGTTTCCTATCTCATGCTTATCCCATCCCAATCCACAGAAATCAGACAACGCACCAATGACTGTAGAGGCAAGAATAGAGCTTGTTCCCAACCCTGAACCTGCAGGAATAGCAGAAAGAAGAGTTATTTCAATTCCTGAACCAAAATCAGAGAGTTGCTGTTGCAAAGAAGTATATTTTTCAGCACAGAACATGGGCGAGAATCCACAAAGTGCCAAGGCTGCTTTAGGGATAGAGAAAGGAGAACCAACCTTATTGTACTGAGCAAGGTCATCAAATGTCGTAATGGTCTCTACTGCACCAAGGTCAATAGAACGACACTTGATGTGCAGTTCACTAGTAGGTTTAACATACACTTGCAGAGGTTGCTGCCCATTCAATTCAATAGCCAAATTCACCACATTTCCACCACACAAAAGGCAATGGGGGGGAGTATCAGTCCATCCGCCTGCTATGTCAATACGAACAGCAGAACGCCCCCACACAATTTGGTCACGATAAGCATTCAGACGCGGAATCAGCGGCTGACGCGATGCTGTTTCCAACAATTGCTGCTGTAACAGAGAGAATGCCTTCTTCTCGTTCTCAGCACTATCTTCACCACGCATCTTCTGTACCAGAGCACGAAACATCGCATCGTGAACCTGCTGCATCGGAGTTGCCTCATCTTGCAAAAGAGAAGGTAAAAGAAGGCCATACTTCACATATTTGTCTGCAACATCTTTCAAATCAATCTGATAAAATACTGATTTGCGATAATTCTGTGCCAACTGCGGAATATTGATAGCAAGAAACTTCTTACGCTGTGCATCTTGACGTTCCAAATTGGCTTGTGCAGATATATCATCGGCCGAAAGGCGAGGCAGCCCTTCCCACTCTTTACTGAGATCTTCTGACGGCTGCGGCGAGAGCATCCATTTCAGCATTCGTTCCATCTGCATCAACGTGCTACAAACAGGGAAAATGTTGGCAGCTTGAATATCCTGCTGGCAAGCAATTTTATCAATATCTATATGATGATTAGAAAGCCATTCGGTCACAGGCTGTTCTATAAACATCGTAGCACTTGACATTATACTGCCACGCATTGCATCATGAAATCCGTAGGGTCTCAACACATAGGAGCTACCACCGACTGCCTGAATATCGACACACTGTCCTTTTCCCAAAAGAATATTCCATTCATTTTCTGGTACTCCTGTAATAACATTTTGTGAAGAAAGAATCCAAGATGCAGGCACATCAGAGTTTTCTATCCAAATGTCAGAGTTTTTGTCTGTCAATTCGGCTTTTACCACAGCATTTTGGGTAAACACTGCTGGATGTTTCTTTACATGCTTCTGGATGATGACACGCTGGTCAAGCACCAGATTCTGCAAATAAGTTGTAGATGCTACAAGTTCAGGAGTCGTACCATAATGATAGAATTCTCCACCTTCAAGAGGTAAAACAGCCACCTTCAGTTGATTGATTTCCGTATCAACCGAAGTCGGATGCAGCCCTAAAGCCGTACCAAACTCGGAATAGAGATCATAGGATGTGTATTGCCTCGCATCAGGAATCCCCAACGTTTGTCCTTGTACAAGTTTTGAACGCCTACGCAAAATCTGTACAGCACGGTCATTCAACAGCCAGACACCAATATCCATCAAGGCGAGATGGGTTTGCGACAACTCTGCCAGTTTTTCAGTCGAAGGTTTCTGCAAGACAAAGTCCAACTGTTCGGGAGTATGACGATTCATCAAATAAACGCCATGATTCTTTGCAAGAGAAGGGTCAACCCACAATCCATAGCAAACCACATCTGCTTCTGGAATAGTCTGAAGCGGACGTGTTGAACGAATGAACACGTCCCCCGATACAATAAGTGTACGAAGCGAGTCTGGGGCTTGCTTCAATATTCTCTCATAGAGAGGCAACTGCAAATCAAGCAAAGTCTGGTCAATCTTCTGTCCACGCGCCCAACGGAAAACAGGAACTGGAATAGAAGACTTGCCACTGGCTGCGTATGCAGGAAGACGCCTTGATTGTCCACCCGCATGGACAAGGATACGTTTTTCTTGGGCTAACCACGATTCAAAAGACGAAGCATTCGCACAAGCAGCAGCCTGTTCAAGCAGCCACACTGTTCCACCACCACTACCCAATTTATGCCCTACAGGATCAGATGTACAGAAATATTCGTCTGGAGATAAGCGGTTAATGGTCAAATACTTTTCCACCGCATTAGGTGGAAGAGACAAGAGTTTCTTCATATTCTATATTTATGCAACTATTCTTTTCTTTCTTCTTCATCAGGCTCTTCAAGCACAAAGCGTTTGTAGTACGAAACAATCAGCGTCGTGAATGGGAGAGCTACAATAAGCCCCACAAATCCTAGCAGACTGCCCCATATCGAGAGAGCCAAGAGAATGACTGCCCCATTGAGCCCAGTCACCTTTCCCATAATACGCGGTGTGAGGTACCAGTCCTGTATAGCCTGAACGACACAGAAGACAATGATAACAGCCAGAATGATTCCCCAGAAATTTTGTCCTGTATCATGTGCTTTGAGCAATGCCAATATGATGGTAGGAATGAAACCGACAGCTTGCAGATAAGGCACCAGATTGAGAAAGCCTATAAAGAGCCCTAGAGGGATAGCCATTGGAAAGTCTATAATCAGGAAACCAATAGAAAACAGCACCCCGACACACATCGCAATAATGCTTTGTCCACGAAAATACTTGTTCATGCCATTCTTTAAGTCGGAAACCACATCCTGCATCAAAGCACGTTTGCTTGGAGGAAGCAACTTGAAGAATCCTGCCGCCATCAGTTCATAATCTAATAAAATAAAAAACAAATAGATAACAGCAATAAGAGAAAATACAAATCCAATCAGCGCACTCACACTGCTACTCACAAAAGAAAAGAACTGAGGCACTTTTTCTCCCAAAAACTGAGAAACATCCTGCACCGTAAGTGCTTTCGTTATCTCATTAATGTCAATGTGCTGTTTGATGAAATTCTCCACTTCGGCCGACACCGATGTCACTGTCGAATCAGCCTTCACATAATTAATGATGACATTTTTCAGATAGCCTAATTCCTCAATAATCGGCGGGATAGCCAGATAGCAGAACCCAATAAAAAGCCCCACAATCAGCAAAGCCGTAAGCATAATGCTCAATACACGCGACTTGACACGACACCGGTATTGGATAAAACTCACTACAGGATAAAGCAAATAAGCTATGAGCCATGCCACTAGAAACGGAACGAGCACATTGCTAAGACGGCGAATCAGGAAGTATGCCACGCCTAATATCACAACACTAATTAATATACGCACAAAACGGTCGAATGTGATAGTTCTTTTCTTCATAAGTCACTTATTCCGTTAAAGATTAAAGCCAAGCGTTCATACCCCTCCAAATGAGAATATAGGAATACTAATTCACCACAACCCTCTCAATCATTTGCTCAAAAACTCAAAACTCAATGAATAAATTTTGGACGAAGATACACAAAAAGTAATATTTTATAGAGAGGTTATGTGAAAAAAAGTTGTTTTTAGAGAGAAAATTCATCTTGTAAGTATTTTTATTTCTATTTTTGCAACTAAAAGTTGAAAGAATATGGGAAAACTATATGTTGTGCCAACTCCAGTAGGAAACATGGAAGACATGACTTTCAGAGCGGTACGGGTGCTAAAAGAAGCTGACTTCATATTGGCAGAAGACACCCGCACATCAAGTGTGTTGCTGCAACATTATGACATACACGGCGAACTGCTGTCCCACCACAAGTTTAATGAACACGACACAGTTCAGAATGTCGTAAGACGTATTTTAGGTGGCATGACAGCCGCCCTCATCAGCGACGCGGGCACACCCGCCATCAGCGACCCCGGTTTCCTCTTAGTGCGCGAATGCATAAAGAATGGCATTGAGGTACAAACCCTCCCCGGAGCCACTGCATTCGTTCCAGCCCTCGTCAGCAGCGGAATGCCATGCGATAAATTCTGCTTCGAAGGATTCTTGCCCCAAAAGAAAGGACGAGTATCAAGGCTCACAGAATTGCAAGAAGAGAATCGGAGCATCATCTTCTACGAATCGCCACGGCGACTGCTAAAGACACTAAAACAGTTTGCGGACTTCTTTGGAACAGACAGGCAAGTAAGCGTAGCTAGAGAAATATCCAAACTACACGAAGAGCACGTAAGAGGCTGTCTAAACGATGTCATCCAGCACTTCGAGACCACCGAGCCATTAGGCGAAATCGTCATCATCCTTGCAGGGAAAACAACGGACAACAGACAACAGATAACAGACTACGGACTACCGCCCAACCGTACAACCGCCCTCCCCGACCCTATGCAATTGCTCATGGGAACAGGCAAAAAGAAAAATAAGTACAAATGATAAAATAGTTGATTATGAAAAAAGTATTATTTATGGCAGCAATGGTAGTAATGTTCGCTGCTTGCAACGAAGTTGGCAGCAACCTTTCAAGCGGCCAAGAGCGCGACTCACTGCGAAACGTCATCGACCAAAAAGAAAACGAAATCAACGATTTGATGGGCACATTCAACGAAATCCAGCAAGGATTCGATCTCATCAACGAAGCAGAAGGACGTGTCAACTTGATGAAAAACAGTGCTGAAAACAACAGCATCGTGGAAAACATACGCGAGAACATGACCTTCATCCAAGAGACTCTCCTCGAGAACAAACGAAAAATAGCCGAACTGCAGAACAAGCTCAACAGTAGCTCCATCAACTCAGCCAAGCTGAAAGAAGCCATCGCCAACCTCACCAGCCAGCTTAACAAAAAGAATGCAGAAGTAGAGTCTCTGCGTGCTGCGCTTGCAGAGAAAGATGTCATCATCCAAGTGATGGGCGACACCCTCAACACCTTAAAAGAAGAAAACTCACTCATCAAGCAGCAGAAAAAAGACACCGAAGCCATTGCCAAGAACCAAGACGCACAGCTCAACACCGCATGGTATGTCTTCGGCACCAGCAAGGAACTCAAAGAGCGCGGCATCCTGAAAAAAGGCGAAGTGCTGCAAGGCGATTACGATGAAGACTACCTCACCAAAATCGACATTCGCAAAGTCAATGTCATTGCATTAGAGTCCAAATCCGCCGAGCTCCTCACCACACACCCATCGGGCTCCTACACCCTGCTCAAAGACAGCAAAGGCGAATACACCCTGCGCATCACCGATGCAACCAAATTCTGGAGCGTCAGCAAATACTTAGTAGTCAAAGTAAAATAAAACTACAGAACGTACTACCGCAACACCTAAAACTCAAAACGAAGCGACCTCAAACACATGAATAAAATTCTGACAACCCTCCTGTTCACAGTGTTTGCAACCCTGCCTATCAGCCTGCAAGCACAAAAAAACAAAGACTGGACACCAACAGGCGTGTGGCCCTTCATCAACCAGCAGTTCAGAGCCGCTACCGTTTACACTGGCGTTTTCAATCGTTCCAAAACCGTAGTGCCCTGCAACATCCACGTAGGCAGCCAAACCCTCTGGTACAACCAAAACGACACACTCATGGAAGCCATTCCCGGCAGCGTCGTCAGAGTAGAGTTTCCCAATGGTGACAGATACATGCCCGTAGGCAACAACCAGTTCGGGCTCATCGTCAAAGAAGACTCCATCGACGGTACAATAGCACGCATCATCCTAGTACGTGCATTAGACCAGAATGCACTTGACCAGAAATACGTGGACCACCTAACCAAAAGCCAAAGCATCTACTCCGAGATATCCGATGCTGAGGCAGGCAAGAAGACGGAAGAAGAACCCCTTCCATTAGTCAACGTATTCTACTTCCAAGTACGAAGCGAAATATTTCAGGCAACATCCAAGAACATATTGACAAGAATCAACCCCAAGCGGAAAAAAGAGTTTCGTACCTTCAGACGAGAAGCAGAAATAATCTCCACCAACGAAAGTTCTATGCTAAAAATCTGGAACGAATACTTCCTGAAATACTGAAACAGAACACGATAGAAATGGAGTGCCCCACATCGACATTGCGGTGTGGGGCATAATGTTTATACGCTGTGATACATAACGTTTTTCGGCAAGAACCACAAAAAACATCATGCCATGACACAGGATTTTGCGATACGTGCCAGATAGTCGTAATGCTGCCCCTGGACAATGATTTCAACGGTATAGCCGTATTGTTTAGCTTGTGCAGCCAATGTTGCGGCATCAATGTAGAGCCATGGGAAGGGATTGCCTAAGATATTCTTGTACTGCATTCGGTAAGTGAGTTCGCCATAATAGCTTTCGGAGTCAGGAAACTCTATCGTTCCGTCTTCGTTTTCAAACACATACTTAATGTCGGAAGAGTCGAAGATGACTTGACCGCCAGGGGCAAGGATACTGTCAAGCAACTGAAAGAATCGGGACATACCTTGCAGTGTGCCTACGATACCGATACCGTTCATGAGCATCAGAATGGTGTCGAACTGGGTATCAAGACTATAAAAGTTCACAAGACAGGCATTCTGCACACCTCGTGCCTGCATCACTTCGACAGAAAGAGGTGATATGTCGATGGCGGTGACATCAATGCCTTGCTCTTGAAGGGCAAGGGCATGACAGCCTGCACCAGCTCCGACATCAAGTGTTTTACCTTGTGCCATGCGGAGTGCTTCCTGTTCCATGGGCGACATTTCTTCGACGGTACGGTACAGGTACGAAACAGGAATTTCGTCTTCTTCAAACATGGGTGAGAAGACACGAAGTCTGCCCGCCTTTCCGTTTCTCCAGAAGTCGGCTATGGCTTTCCCCATAGGGTCTTTTTCTTTGCTGAGTGTCATGGCTACTGGGCTTTAGCAAACATAGCGTCTAATTCGTGCTGAGTGAAGGGGCACGGCTCTTTCTGTATCTTGGCGAGCTGAAACTGATGAATGGCGTTCATCACGGACTCTTCTGTAAAACATTTGAAAAGGGTGTCGTTGAGTTGGTCGAGCCGCTGGACATCTGCTGGGGAAAAGAAGGCGCACTCGCCGTAGCTATGCCCTTTCCGTGGTATCACGCCGTGATAATAGTAAGACCATATGAGGAATTTCATGCACACGTCTGGAGTCATCAATATATCGGGCATAGCTTTATTCTTCTATAATGCAGACGTTCATAAAAATGTCCTCCTTGGGGCGGTCACCTGGACGAGTGGCCATTTCCTGTATATTGCCTACAACATCAATCCCTTCGATGACTTCGCCAAAGACCGTATATTGTCCATCAAGATGCGGTGTCCCCCCCACAGTGGAGTAGAGCTGTTGCTGCGCCTCAGTGAGTCCCAGTGATGGCTGTTCGGCCGCAATGGCTTGCGTCTGTGCCACGAGGTCGTTCTGCAATTCCATGAGTCCCTCTTGGTCACGATTGCGTCGCAATTCCATAATCTTGGAGCGATTTTCGGCTACCAGTTGATTGAAGATTTGTTGCTGTGCCTGCATTTCCAACTGCTTGCTAAGCTGTTTCATCTGTCCTGCATTGTAGGTCTGTCCCCAGACGATATAGAACTGTGAACCGCTGCTGCGTCTTTCGGGATTGACTTCATCTCCCTGACGTGCCGCTGCAAGTGCGCCTCGCTTGTGGTAAAGTCCAGGGAGTATTTCTGCCTCGATGGTATAATCGGGACCTCCTGTGCCGTAGTGTCCATCGGGTGTCGGATTCTTTGACTGGGGGTCTCCACCCTGTATCATGAAATTCTTGATGACGCGATGGAAGATGGTACCATCGTAGTATCCTTCTTTTGCCAGTTTGATAAAATTGTCGCGATGAAGCGGTGTCTCATCATAGAGCTTGACGATGATGTCGCCAAGAGTTGTTGATATTTTTGCCTTCATTAGATATATAGTATTTGCTTGAATGGGGATGGATCATCTTTTCGCTGACCCATCCCCATCTCTCATGAGTATTTATGCTTCTTTTACTTCAGTGTAAGTACTACAAGGCTCTTTGCTGGCACTTTAACGCTAAGCACACCCTGCTCTATCTGCGCGCCTGTAAAATCGGCTGGTGCTACACGGTTTGGATTTTCAAAGTCGTTGTAGTCTGCCACATTTGCACTGGTAAGGATACGTCCACTAACAGTCTGCACCTCAGCACCTTCAAGGTTAACTGTCACTTCCTGCTCTTCGTCGAGAGATACGTTAGTGAGTGCCACTACAATGTCGCCCTCCTGTGTCTTTGCTGCAGAAGCGCTGAGCAATGGAAGTGTGCGGTAGGTATCTGCATTAGCTGCATCAAACTCTTCTTTCCAGTTACGACGCACCTTGATTTCGTTGCAAGTGATGTCGAGAGGGAGATAGGTTGCTTCCTGGAATGGAGTGTACATCTGGAATACATGATAAGTTGGAGTGAGAACCATATGACCTGTACCCTCCTGATCGGTGAGAATCATTGACTGCAACACGTTCACAACCTGTGCAATGTTACACATGCGAATGCGGTCAGTATGACGATGGAACACGTCAAGAGAAAGTGATGCCACAAAGGCGTCGCGCAGTGCGTTCTGCTGATAGAGGTGACCGCGGATTGTGCCAGGCTCTTCATCCCACCATGTGCCCCATTCGTCAACAAGAAGTTCGATTTTTCCTTCAGGGTCAGCTTCATCCATGATAGCCTTATGCTTCTTGATTACCTCCTCGATTTCGAGGCACTTACCCATAGTCCAGTAGTAATCTGTATCACTAAATTCAGTAGATGAGCCCTTTGAGCCATCCCATCCAGTTACAGTATAGTAGTGGAGGCTGACACCGTTCATAAGACCGCCAATGTTATCCATCAGAACCTTTGTCCAGTTGTAGTCATAGTCTGTAGCACCTGAAGCAATCTTGTAGAGTTCGTTGCCATCATAGTTGCGACAATAAACGCTGTAGCGACGATAGAGGTCTGCATAGTACTCTGGACGCATATTTCCTCCACATCCCCATGACTCGTTTCCAACACCCAGATATTTTACTTTCCAAGCTTTGTCGCGACCATTCTGACGACGCAGTTTTGCCATAGGTGTATCTCCATCTGAAGTCATGTATTCAACCCACTTTGCCAATTCTTCAACTGTACCTGAACCTACATTTCCGCTGATGTAAGGTTCGCACTCCAGCATTTCGCAAAGATTCAAGAATTCATGTGTACCGAATGAGTTGTCTTCAATTGTTCCACCCCAGTTATTGTTCTGCATCTTTGGACGATTCTCCTTAGGGCCGATGCCATCCATCCAGTGATATTCATCTGCGAAACAACCACCAGGCCAACGCAACACTGGCACCTTGAGCGCCTTGAGTGCCTCGAACACGTCCTTGCGGTAGCCATTGATGTTAGGAATTTGAGAGTTTTCGCCAACCCACAAGCCTCCATAAATGCACGAACCCAGATGCTCTGCAAACTGGCCGTAAATTTCCTTGTAAATCTTCTGCGTACCTTGATCTGCATGAATGGTCACAGTCACATCTTTATCAGAAACTGCATTTGAACCTGCATCAGTACCTTTGCAGCCAAAGAATGCCATCGTCATTGCGACAGCCGACAACATAAATAATTTCTTCATTGGTTTTGGTTTTAGATATTTAATATATAATTCTCAAATATTCAATTATTTGAACACACTTTTCATCTTCACGTCGGCAAAGATACAGAAAAATATCATCGAATCCAACCCTTATGCCCAAAACTTATCGCCTTACACAAATTTATATAAATATTATGTCTTTTTCCACGCTTTCACCCTTTTCAATCTGTCCCATAAGGATAATGCTCAACATCCTCTGCAGCCACACTCCTATTCTCTCCGTCGTCAGCCGCATATCGGATAGATGCTCCCTTGTTCTCCAAAGCGATGAGATTCAATGTACGAAGAAGTCCCTGCAATGTCTTTTCTCGCTCCTTGGGCTTGAGCTGACATTCCCAAATCTCCACCGTATGCCATCCGTGTTCCTTCAGCGCCATCCGTGCTGCATAATCACGTTCACGGTTACGAATAATCTTGTTACGCCAATACTCTACATTCGACTTGGGAACGGTGTATAGCGAACATCCTTCATGTCCATGCCAAAAACATCCATTAATGAAAATGCAGGTACGCAACCCCACTATAGTTAAGTCGGGCGTTCCCGGCAATGCGCTAACATGAATACGATAGCGGAAACCATGGCTGAACAAAAAACGGCGCACCAACAATTCTGGCCGCGTATTCTTCGACCTAATGCTACGCATACAATTACTGCGCTGCTCTGCTGTCATCTTGTCTGCCATAATAGAAAAAAGAGCGGTATTTTGAAAACACCACTCTTGCTAAATTTAGGGTCGGGAAGACCAGACTCGAACTGGCGACCACACGCCCCCCAGACGTGTACGCTAACCAACTGCGCTACTTCCCGAAAATCACGCCAGAAACTCTTGTTCCGTGAAATCGGGTACAAAGGTACGCTTTTTTTTCAACAAAACAAGAACCCACGCCATTTTTTTAGAAGAAAACCGCGCTTTTTGTTGGTTACGCAGTCAGACACATCATCCGTTGTCCGTAGTCTAATTTCAATTATCAATTATCAATTCGACAATGTCAATCGTTATCCCAATATTACTTCATATACCCTACCGGATTGTTTATCAGCGGAATCTGATTTTCGTTCAATCCGAGCAATGTGCTGATGGCCTTCTGGTCCATTGTGCCACGAGTCACAGTAGCCAAACCTGCAGCCGAGCAGAAGAGGTTTATATTTTCAGTCACGATACCTGTATCAACAGCCACCATCCACTGTGCATGCTGACCTTTGCTGCCAAACTTGTCCATGTCTGCCACCATGAGCAGAGACACAGGGGCTGCCTTTGCAAAGTCCTGACCAGCAGCCACGATGCCGCGATGGTCACCTTCTGCCACTTGAGTCAGTGCATGCTTCTGCGGGTCATAAAGCATTACGTTTTTGCTGGTAAAAACATAAAGGCGAATTTCCTGACGGTTCATCGCTGTAGGTGAAGTCAGCTTCCCGTCTTCACGATTTTTGCCCTGCGCCGCCCAAAGCAAGTCGCTCAGGTCTTGATCGGACAACTGTTTCGCGCTATATTCACGCACAGATTTGCGTTGCTTGAATGTCTGCATCACTGTCAGCGTCTTGCGCTGCAAATTGGGTTCTGGCAAATTCTTTGTTTGGGCAAAACATACTGTACCCATCAGCAGCAATGCTGCCATAAGAGCTAATTTTTTCATGTGTTTGTAGTTTTTTAGTTTATTTTTTTTAGCTATTAAAGAGTTTGAGCAGTTATCGCTACGCTCAGCCGTCAAACAGTAGTTAAGCCAAACGTCAAGGCTGACGTTTGTCCTGTACTGGCTTAACTACTTTAACTACTCAACTACTTCTTTCAGTGTATAATTCTATTTTATTGCCTCCAATATTTGTTCGGCATGAATCTTTGTCTTGATTTCCTTTGGCGTGAAGATTCTCTCCACCACTCCTTCTTCATCGACAAGGAATGTGGTACGCAATGTGCCCTCAACCGTCTTCCCGCACATTGTCTTTTCGCCCCATGCGCCAAGCGCGTGAAGCAAAGACTTGTCTGTGTCGGCAATCAGCGAGAATGGCAATTCGTACTTCTCTATAAACTTCTGATGGCTTGCAGCAGAGTCTTTGCTGACACCTACCACCGAATAGCCTGCATTCTGCAATTCCGCGTAATGTTCCTTCAAAGAACAAGCCTCGGCTGTACAACCGCTGGTATTGTCCTTCGGATAGGCATAAAGAATAAACTTGCGGCCCTTCAGCTGAGCCAGCGTTACCTCTTCGCCTTTCTCATTTCTGCCAAGCACTTCTGGCAATTTGTCTCCTACTTTCATCTGATACACAAAATTAAAACATAATTCCGTTGCAAAAATAGCAAAAAAAATACAAAAATACATTTTCCTCTACAAAATTTCATTTTTTCTCCCTATATTTGCCCTAAAAGAACATCCTATACCCCAAACTCTAAATCCAAAACCTTAAATGGCAACATTCTGGACAAAGAAAAACGAAGATATAGAAAACGAGAAGACGGCCGCACCTTGGAGCGAAGCACTCGTGAAAGGGAATCAACACACGCCACGCCGACGTCCCCTAAAAGTGGCCCTGTTCGACCTTGACGGCACGCTGGTAGAGACAGAAGACCAATACACCGTATTCTGGGGAGCGACAGCACGCAAATACCGTCCAGACGTGCCAAGGCTCGAATATCTCATCAAGGGCACCACGCTCACCAGCATCTTCGCCACCTATTTCCCCAACCCGCAATGGCAGGAAGAGATAACCCGAGAGCTCATTGCTTGGGAGGCGCAGATGCGCTACGAGTTCTACCCGGGAGCGCTATCCTTCATCCAAGACTTGAAGCGCAACGGAGTAAAATGTGCAGTCGTGACCAGCTCCGACCAGACGAAGCTGGCAAACGTCAGAAAACAGATACCCCAACTTGATGATCTCTTCGACAGAATTCTCACAGCCGAAGACTTCACCGCCTCCAAGCCCAACCCCGACTGTTACCTGCTAGGCGCACGCATCTTCGATGCTGCCATTGACGAATGTGCCGTCTTCGAAGACGCCTACACAGGGCTACAGGCAGGCATGTCGTCAGGCATCTTCACCATCGGACTTCCTACAGGTCACACAAGGGAAGAAATCCAAGACAAATGCAACTACGTTCTCGACAGTTTCGAAGGCATGACCTACGAACGACTGGTTGAAATCTTGGAGCAGGCATAAAGGAAATTAATAATGTAAGATAAAGCGCACCCCTCGGGTCCGATGCACTGGACCCGAGGGGTGCGGTATGTCGTACCCGAGGGGTACACTTGTATTGCCACAGAAAAAAAACAAGAAGAAAGCGCCACCCTCACACAGAAGACTCACGTGGGATTTGCCTTGTCCTGCAGCCCTTTTCTTTTGTGCTCGTCATTGAATTTACGATGCAAGGCGCAACATAATTACGATGAAAGGCGCAACGTAAGTGCGGTACAGAGGTTACTTTTTCCTCACAGGATCGCAAGTGACACCACAGCCCAGCTTCTTGAAGATTTTCCTGTCCACCTCGCTGAGCATGACGGTGCTGTGCACTTGACATCCCTGGAGCTGAGGGAGCTGGGCAAGAGCGCGACGGCAATTCTCGTCATTTTGGGAAAGGACAGAGATTGCCACGAGCACTTCATCTGTATGCAGACGAGGATTGTGTCCGCCCAGATATTCAATCTTTGTCTTCTGAATAGGCTCAATCATGCTCTGGGGGATGAGATTGACATCGTGCTCGATGCCTGCCAAATGCTTGGTGGCATTGAGCAAGAGAGCTGCGCTGCAACCTAGCAGGGGGCTGGACTTCGCCGTAATGATGGTGCCATCAGAAAGTTCAATGGCTGCAGATGTCAGTCCTCGCTGCGCTTTCAGTTCGTTGGCTGCAACAGTGGTGCGGCGTGTAGCCGTGGTTATCTTAGCCTGATTCATCAAGAGCTTTATCTTGTTCACCTCGCTGTCGTTGCAGGCGCCGTCAGCCATCTTGTTGGTGGCATCATAGTAGCGACGTATGATTTCGTCCTTGGAGGCTTGACTGCAGATTTCATCATCGGAAATGCAGAATCCGACCATGTTGACACCCATATCGGTGGGCGACTTATACGGATTTTCGCCATAAATGCCTTCGAAAAGAGCATTGAGAACTGGGAAAATCTCGATGTCGCGGTTGTAGTTGATGGCCACTTGCCCATAGGCATCGAAGTGGAATGGGTCAATCATGTTCACGTCGTTGAGGTCTGCCGTAGCAGCCTCGTAAGCAATGTTGACAGGATGTTTCAAAGGCAGGCTCCACACGGGGAATGTCTCGAACTTGGCATATCCAGCCCTCACGCCACGCTTGTTATCGCTGTAGAGCTGGCTGAGACACACAGCCATCTTTCCGCTACCGGGGCCTGGTGCTGTGACGATGACAAGAGGACGCGTTGTCTCCACAAAATCGTTCTTTCCAAAACCTTCTTCAGAAGCAATGTGCTCGACATTGTGGGGATAGCCATCGATGAGATAATGGCAATAGGACTTGATGCCCATGCGCTGAAGTCGCTGACGATAGGCATCGGCAGAACGCTGTCCGTTGTAGCAAGTGATGACCACAGAACCCACCATGAATCCGCGGTTGGTGAACTCATCGCGCAGACGCAGCACGTCTTCATCGTAAGTGATGCCAAGGTCGGAACGCACCTTGTTCTTCTCGATGTCTTCAGCGCTGATGACGAGCACAATCTCGATGCTGTCGCTGAGTTGCTGGAACATGCAGAGCTTGCTGTCAGGCTTGAAGCCCGGCAGGACGCGAGAGGCGTGGTTGTCGTCAAAAAGTTTGCCGCCCAATTCGAGATAAAGCTTGCCGTCAAACTGAGCAATACGCTGGCGGATGTGCTCTGACTGTATTTGGAGGTATTTTTCGTTATCAAACCCTATCTTCATCATGTCTGAATTTTATTTATTCTGACTGCAAAGGTAGTAATTTTTTAGTTAGGAATGAGGCATTGAGAATGGGGAATTGTTACTTTTCCATAAAAAAATGCACCCGACAAGAAATAATTCTCCAATCCTGCCGCTCATCTCAGTTTTTTTTAGTATCTTTGTGGAAAATTAAGTGATATGCAAGAATATTGGGAAATGTTTCAGTCAATGGACACGTGGATGCAGACTTTTTGGGTGTGCGCCATCGGAGGTTCAGCCATCTTCATCATACAGGCGCTGCTCACCATGATAGGCATGGACAGCACAGATGTTGACGTTGACTACGACGGTGCCGACACCATGGACCTGGGCGGCAGCATCTCGCTGTTCAGCATCAAGAACTTCGTCAATTTCATCGTAGGATTCGGCTGGGCTGGCGTTTGTCTTGCCGACTTGATAGCTAACAAGGTCATCCTGTCACTGATTGCCACGCTGGTGGGTATTGGTTTTGTTGCCATGTTTTTCTACCTCAGAAAACAAACCAAGAAGCTAGAACACAACGGTGCCTTCCGGATTGAGGATTGCATAGGAAAAACTGTCAATGTGTATCTCCGTATCCCCGCCCAGAAAAGCGGCACGGGAAAAGTGCAGGTGAGCCTCAACGGCTCTGTGCACGAAATCAACGCCATGACCGAAGGAGACGCGCTCCCCAGCGGACAAAAAGCCGTAATTTCCAGCGTCATCGATGATTCAACAGTAATGGTTAAACAATAAAAATAATAGATTATGTATCTCATCATCGTAGCGGTGGTTGTAGCCATCGTGCTCTTAATCTCTATTATCAATCGTTACAGAAGATGTCCATCCGACAAGATTCTGGTAGTGTATGGCACCACAGGCAACAAAGGCTCCGCTAAATGCGTGCATGGCGGCGGTACATTCGTTTGGCCTATCATTCAAGATTATGCCTATCTGAGCCTGACACCAATCAGCATTGACGCCAATCTGACCAATGCGCTCTCTAAGCAAAACATACGTGTAGACGTGCCTTGCCGATTCACAGTCGGCATCTCCACAGAACCCGAAAGCATGACGGCTGCGGCAGAACGATTGCTGGGACTCTCTGCAGGACAGATTCAGGAACTGGCGCGAGACATTCTTTTTGGACAACTGCGTCTCGTCATTGCCACCATGAGCATTGAAGAGCTGAACAGCGACCGCGACCGATTCCTCGACGCCATCTCCATCAATGTTGAAGTAGAGCTGAAGAAAATAGGCCTGCGCCTCATCAACGTGAATGTAACCGACATCAACGATGAGAGCGGATACATCGAAGCCCTCGGACAAGAAGCTGCTGCAAAAGCCATCAACGAAGCAAAGGTTCGTGTGGCAGAACAGGAAAAGTTTGGAGAAATCGGTAAGGCTGAAGCCAACCGAGAAACCCGTATTCGTACAGCCGAAGCCAATGCACAAGCCGTACAGGGTGAAAACGAAGCCAAGGTGCAGATTGCCAATTCAGACGCCGAGCGCCGTGAACGCGAGGCGGAAGCACAGCGCAAAGCTATTGCAGCAGAAAAGGTTGCAGCAGCAAAGGCCCTGGAAGAAGCTTACTCTGCAGAACAGAAAGCAGAAGAGGCTCGTGCTGACCGCGAACGTGCCACACAGAGTGCCAACGTACTCGTGAGCCAGGAAATCGAGAAGAAGCGCAAAATTATTGAGGCTGAAGCAGAAGCAGAAAAGATTCGTGTAAATGCCAAGGGTGAAGCAGATGCTGCTTATGCCAAGATGGAAGCAGAAGCACGCGGTCTTTTTGAGATTCTTTCACGTCAGGCACAAGGTTACGACAAAATGGTACAAGCAGCTGGCGGCGATGCCAACAAGGCATACATGCTCCTGCTGCTGGAGAAACTGCCTGAACTTGTCAAGACACAAGTTGAAGCAGTTAAGGGCATCAACATCGACCATGTTACAGTTTGGGATTCTGGAAATTCAGCAGATGGTAAAGGCAGCACAGCTAACTTTCTCAGCGGATTGATGAAAAGCGTTCCCCCACTCCACGAACTCTTTGATCAGGCTGGACTTGCACTGCCCGAATATCTGGCAAAGAAAAAAGAAAGCAGCCAGCCAACAGACATTGAGTCAGAATCAAGTGAAGACATTCAAGAATAAAAATACACAATGAAAAAAATCCTCTTTTCAGTGCTTGCGGCTTGCGTCGTGAGCACTTCCATATTAACAACAACGAGTTGTAACGAAGACGAAACGTACGCGGAGCAGAAGGACAAGGAAAAGAAAGCGATTGGGCAGTTTCTCGAAGACAATGACTTTGTAGGAAAAATTACGCCTATCTCAGAAGAGCAGTTCTACGCCCAAGACAGCACGACCGACCTTTCCAAAAACGAGTTCGTGCGTTTCAATGACGACGGTATCTACATGCAGATTGTACGCAAAGGCAACGGTCCGACAATGGTAGAACTGGCCAAAGACAGAAAAGACTCGACCGTTACACGTCCGCTGATTTGCAAGTTCCTCGAATACGACATCGAAGGAGCAGATACCACCTACAGCAACATCTACATGTCAAGTATCAACGACAAGATGCTATGCACCTACAGCCACTACGGCCGCAGCTACACAGCCTCTTTCACAGAAGGTGTCATGCAGTCAGCCTATGGCTCAACCGTCCCCAAAGGATGGCTTAAACCTCTGGATTACATCCGACTGACAAAAGTAGCTGGCGAAGAAGCCAAGGTGCGTCTCATCGTCCCTCACTCATCAGGCACCAACAACGCCTCTGGCTATGTGCTCCCATTCTATTACGAAATCACATACCAGATTCCACCTAATTATTAAAATGTGAGTTGATGAGTTTGTATATTTGTGAGTTAGCCATGCGGAATGGCAGACTTATAGCTATACTAACATAAACTATTAAAACTAAAGAACTCAAAACTAAAGAACCGAAGAATATTATGAGTTTAATCAAATCAATTTCAGGCATCAGAGGCACAATCGGCGGACGTGCAGGAGAGGGGCTCAATCCCCTTGACATCGTGAAGTTCACCAGTGCTTATGCCACACTCATCCGCCGCACCACGAAAGTTGAAAGCAACAAGATTGTCGTGGGACGAGATGCACGCATCTCAGGCGAGATGGTGAAGAACGTCGTATGCGGCACCCTCATGGGCATGGGCTTCGATGTAGTCAACATCGGACTTGCCTCTACGCCTACAACAGAAATCGCTGTCGCCATGGAAGGAGCCTGTGGCGGTATCATCATCACAGCCAGCCACAACCCTCGTCACTGGAACGCCCTCAAGCTCCTCAACGAGAAAGGCGAATTCCTCAATGCCGAAGAAGGCAACGAAGTATTGAAAATCGCAGAAGCAGAAGACTTTGACTTTGCCGACGTTGACCACATGGGCAAGTACATCGAAGATAATTCTTACGACCAGAAGCACATCGACATGGTGCTCGGTCTTGACCTCGTTGATGTAGAAGCAATCAAGAAACAGGGCTTCAAGGTTGCATTCGACAGCATCAACTCCGTGGGCGGCATCATCCTGCCTAAACTGTTCAAGGCTTTGGGTGTGGAAGACGTCACACCGCTCTACGCAGATCCAACTGGAGATTTCCAGCACAATCCAGAACCACTCGAAAAGAACCTTTGCGATATCATGGCGCTGATGGCAAAAGGAGGCAACGACGTTGGTTTCGTAGTCGACCCCGATGTTGACCGTCTCGCCTTCATCTGTGAAGATGGAACCATGTATGGCGAAGAGTACACCCTTGTTACCGTGGCAGACTACATCCTCAAGCACACTCCAGGCAATACAGTGAGCAACCTCTCCTCTACCCGCGCCCTGCGCGACGTAACCCGCAAATACGGCATGGAGTACAACGCAGCTGCCGTAGGCGAGGTGAACGTGGTGACCAAGATGAAGGAAACCAATACCGTCATCGGCGGTGAAGGCAACGGCGGCGTTATCTATCCTGCCGCTCACTACGGCCGCGACGCCCTCGTTGGCATCGCCCTCTTCCTCAGCCATCTGGCACACGAGCGCGAGACCAAGCCTGGGCTTACAGTCAGCCAGCTCCGCGCCACCTACCCTAGCTATGCCATCGCCAAGAACCGTATCGACCTCGATGCTTCTACAGATGTAGATGCCATCCTTGAGAAAGTGAAAGCGATGTACACAGGGCAGCCTGGCACCGAAGTCAACGACATCGACGGCATAAAGATTGACTTCCCAGACAAGTGGGTACACCTCCGCAAATCCAACACCGAGCCCATCATCCGCGTCTATTCTGAAGCAGAAACGATGGAGGCTGCAGATGAGATAGGCAAGAAAATCATGGACGTTGTGCTGCAGAACATTTAACCTGTTTTTTCTGCGGCACGAGGGAACCATCCCACACATCTATTATACATATACAAGAAAGCAGGCAACTCACTTGAGCTGCCTGCTTTTTTTGTTTGTCCATCCCCGAAGCGAAAACTCTTGCCCTCAAACAAGCGAGAATCTTATAAGAAAGTGGCTGCTCTTGCGACATATTTCTTATCTTTGTGTCTATATGTTAGCAGATGACCCTACAAAATGGAGACAGACGACAAGACACTGGTAGAACGCATATTGAAAGGAGAGACGGACGAGTTCCGGCACCTGATGCGGCGGCATGGAGGCACATTGCTCGCCTTCATCGAGGGCATTGCCCATAGCCGGGAAGAAGCCGAAGACATACTCCAAGAGGCTTTTGTCTGTGCTTATCGCTCGCTCCATCAGTACAACATCAAAACTGCATCGTTCGCCACCTGGCTTCACCACATTGCCTATCATCAAGCATTGCGGCAGCGAAAAAAGCGACGGCTTCCCGCGTTCTCCTGGGATGAAGACGAACGTCTCCTCGCAACTGCGACAGAATGGGACACAAACGAAGAGGCAATCGAGGCAACAGAAGAGAGGATGAAGCTGCTGGACAACGCCATCAGCCACTTGCCCGACTATGACCGCACGTTGCTGCAACTCTATTACGAGAAAGATTTGCCATTGAAAGACATCGCCTATATCCTCGACAGCGAAGCAGGAATCTTGGCAAGCCGACTGCGGCGAATCAGAGACAGATTAAGAAAGACATTAACCCATCACAAAAAATAGACAAACAATGAAGAACGGAAAAGACATCAACCTCCTTATTCGCGAAGCGCTGTTACGCCGTAAAGAAGGACGCCCCGAGGTCATGTTGCCCGAAGGATTTGAGGACAAAGTGATGGAACAGATAAAAGCAATGCCTCAACTTCCGCCAGGAAAAAAAGAGCCAACAACGCTCAAGCGAGCAACCATGCTACTGCTGCGTGCCAGCTGTGCAGCCGCAATGATTGCAGGAGTTTTCTATCTCACCCAACAGCTGACATATGAAGAGAAAGAAAAACACCCTCAAATCGCTATAAAAACTCAGCAACAAAAGCCTAGCACCCCGACCGTCAAAGAGGAAGAAGCTGAGCCGCAGCCGACATACAAAGCGCCGAGCAACATGCTTGAGAAAAGAGTGGCAATAAGAAAAAAGCCTCAGCCTCAACTTCAGGCAACGGAGACCACTGAAATCTCAACTTCACTGCAAGAGGCATCGCGACGCATGGAAAGTCTCAGGAAGCAGCACGAGTCTCAAGACGCCAATACGCTCAACCTGAAAGAGGAGCATCCAAGCATTGCAGACAACACCTCGCTGCTTGCCATGCAAAAGATGATACAGAACATGAACAATTTCAAAAAGCAATATGAACCCTAACACAAAAACGCTTTATGAGGACATTACTGAAACAATCACTGCTGCTGACACTGCTTGCCTTGCCACTTCTGATGGCGAACGCCCAGTCACGCAACGAATGGTATGGCAAGCAAGCCATGCAAGGAGAACATCTGACCCTCAACCCTGAAATGATTGAGATTTTCAACACACTCGACAAAACCTTTCCCAAACGATACCTCATCAACGAGGAGCCCAATCATGTCGGGATGTGGGTGGTTTACAAGTTCAAAGGACGGAAAGAATACGAGGAATACCGTCCGCTCATTAAGAAACTGATAGACCGCATCAACCGCATGCCCGCCTACCGTGCCTACACAGAAAGGCTTGACTCCGCAGGCATGGAAGGCTATAGCATTGCGCTGACGCCAAAGACCGACACCTACGAGCAAACGGATTATGTCAACCTTGCCATACGCCCCAAAGAGATGCGTTTCCACTACAGGGCCCGAATCGACAACACGCCCATGCCCTGGGAGCAAAGGCAAGATGTGGCTGATGCGGTTGACCAGATGCTCAACGAGTACATCAACCGCACTGGCGTAACGAAAAAGGATATCCGTTTTGACGGAAGAAGAACCAACTACAACTATCTCACTTTTACCAAGCCCAGCAACTGCACTCCCCGTTGCTCAGGCACTTGCTATATCGTGCCCAACTGCACCACAGCCGACTACGACCGCATCTATCGCTTCATCCGCGGCTACGCCTTGAGTAACAGCGTCACAGTGACAAGCAATGACTTCCTAGGAACATACGAAGAAATTGCCATCGGAGTGAATCAGAAAAACAGACGCCCACTCATGGTAGGTGCAGCACTCAAAGGCACCGACCTCTATCTTATCCGCACAGAAGGAGACGTCGGTTCACATGCATGGCTTCCCCGTGCCTGGGCCGAGGATAATCCCGTGCATCCTTAAATCAGTAATTAAAGATTAGATCAAACAAAAACGTGTACACAGAAACGCCCTTGCGCAGTGATGCGCGAGAGCGTTTTTTCTTTGTTCATCTCTCAAAGAAATCACATTCCTATTTCATTTCTACTTCATCAGAGAGTGACGCCTTTCAATGAGCCCCACATTTTTTAGAAAGAGGGGAATTGAAGTCGCTGTATTTTCTTCCTCACCTGCATAAGACGATGCCTTAACATACCGCACCCCTCGGGTCCGCCATGGTAGACCCGAGGGGTACGGTGTATCGGACCCGAGGGGTGCGATTGGGAAAACTATAAGCATTTTGAGGTTTCAGCAAGAAGAGACGGATTGCATCGCACTTAAACTGAAACGATTAGAAAACACGGCATCCGCCTGCAATCTTGAAGACGCAGACGGATGCTGTAATATCAAACAGTTCACTCACTCCATCCCAAAGCCGAAGCACCCAACACTGCCGCATTGGCATCCATCAGCCCGCTGACAAGGAACTTCGCCTTGCCACGGAAAATGGGCATGACATGCTGATTATACGCCTCCTCGATGGGTTTCATGATGAGGTCGCCAGCCTTGCAGAGTCCGCCGAAGAAGATGAAGGCTTCGGGAGAAGAGAACACCGTAAAATCGGCGCAAGCCTCACCCAGCATCTTGCCCGTGAAACGAAATATCTCATTTGCAACTTCATCCCCCTTGCCTGCGGCGATGGAGACGTCAAGAGACTCTATTTCTTCTGCGGGTTTGCCACGCAACAGCGAAGGACGGTCTGTTTGGGCTAAAACTTCACGCGCCGTACGTACCACGCCCGTAGCGGAACAATAAGTTTCTAGGCATCCTGTACGGCCACATCCGCAAACACGCCCCTCTTTGCCACGCACCATTGTGACGTGCCCCAGTTCGCCAGCAAAGCCGTCATGACCATAGACGAGCTGTCCGTTAATGACGATACCCGAGCCGACGCCTGTACCTAACGTGATGACAATGAAATTCTTCATATCTCGAGCTGCTCCGTATGCCATCTCGCCCATAGCAGCTGCATTGGCATCATTGGTTATACGAACGGGGAAAGGTTCTTTGCGCTGGGAATCAAGAGAAGACAATTGCTCTGAAAACATTTTTGCCAATGGTACCGTCCGCTCATGCGCCCACGCAATGTTAGGAGCAGTTTCTATAGCTCCTGTATAAAAGTTGGCGTTGGGAGCGCCAATGCCCATGCCTGCAATAGCATCCAGACCGCCCACCTGGCTAATGAGGAGAACAAGGCGCGCAACACCTGCCTCCACAAAGGCTTCAGCAGTCTCGTATGCTTGCGTCTTCATGCTATCCTGAGCAACTATGGTTCCTTGCGCATCTACAATGCCAAACACCGTGTTGGTACCTCCAAGGTCTATGCCTATCGCATATTTTTGCTGATTCTTCATATTGGCTTGGATTTTATTTTGTCATTCCGTATTTTTAGAAACATTAGTAAAAGTGAAGGCAAAAGTACGAAAAGTTTGCGAAGAATCATGTTTTTACGAATAAAAAACTTATTTTTGCACATCAGACATTAATAATCAGAGCATTTCATTATGAAGAAATTCCTCTTTTTTATGCTAAGCCTTCTCATTAGCACGCTCAAGCTGTCGGCACAGCAAGAAGCATTCAACATGGACCTATGGCCCAACGGGTTGCCCAACAGCAACGGTATAGACCAATCGCAGCCTTACGATGACTCGAAACAGAACTTCAAGCCATCCATCCGCGTGTTCCTGCCCGATGCCGACAAGGCGACAGGTCTAGCTGTGGTGTGCTGTCCTGGCGGCGGATACAGCCACTTGGCAATGGACCATGAAGGCTACAAGTGGGCATCATTCTTCAACGAACGAGGCATTGCACTCATTGTACTGAAATACAGAATGCCGCATGCCAATCCAGATGTGCCCATCAGCGATGCGAAAGAGGCATTGAGAGTCGTGAGGGAGAATGCCCAGAAATGGAACATCGACCCTCAGAAGGTGGGCATCATGGGCTCATCGGCAGGAGGGCATTTAGCATCGACCGTTTCCACCCATAGCGATACGCAGACAGCCCCTGCTTTCCAGATTCTGTTCTACCCCGTTGTAACCTTTGACTACAAGTACACTCATCAGGGCAGCCGCCACAATCTGATAGGCAAAAACGCTGCCCAAGAATTGGTTACTCTCTACAGCAACGAAAAACAGGCGAGCAACCAGACACCGCCAGCTATCATGCTGCTGAGCGATGACGACACGGTTGTTCCATCCCCCAACAGCGTAAACTACTATCTGGCGTTGAAGCAGCATGGCATTAAAGCTACGATGCACATTTACCCGTCGGGAGGACACGGATGGGGCATCCGAAAGAATTTCAAATACCACAAAGAGATGCTGGCAGACTTGAGCGCATGGCTGGACACGCTGAAATAAGGAGAATTTGCCAGCTGAAGCCTTTTTGATTCAACTTATTTTCGTAACTTTGCAGTCAAATCTCAAATTATCATCAATCATGGTATTACAAGCGATACCTCAAATGCCTGTACTAAACTTTCAAGACTGGATGCAGGATGTGGGGTTTCTGGAAGAAATCATAAAAGGATTCATCATAGGCGTGCTAGCATCAGCCCCCATGGGACCAGTAGGCATTCTGACAGTACAGCGGACATTGAACAAGGGACGCTGGGAAGGATTTGCCACAGGAATCGGCGCAAGCATCAGCGACATGATTTACGCCATCATCACAGGTTATTTCATGTATCTTGTGGTGGACATCATCGAAGACCCCATTATTGCGCTATGGATTAAAATTATTGGCAGTGTGCTGTTGTTCGCCTTCGGAGTGTACACATTCAAGAGCATCCCACGACACAAGGTTATTGACGAGGAAGCGCCTGTTGAAACGAAAAACAAATTGAATGGATACATCATATCAGGATTTGTCATTACGGTGTCCAATCCTCTGATTATCTTGCTGTTTGTCGCTCTATTCGGACAGTTTACATTCATCCTTGTGGACAACGAATTTGTACAAGCCATGGGTTATTTAGCCATTGTAGCAGGTGCCCTTTTCTGGTGGTTTATCCTCACGTGGCTGATTGACAAAGTTCGTGCAAGATTCAATCACAAAGTCATTTGGTGGCTCAACAGAATCATTGGCATCGTCGTAATGGTAGTAAGTGCACTCATGATTGTGTATGCGCTCACAGGACACACATTCCACTTCATTCCTTTTGTAGAAAATCCAAACTTAAATCTTTTTGATTGATATGTATATAGCAGAACAACTCAAGAAAAAGAACGTCTCGGAATACCTGCTGTACATGTGGCAGGTAGAAGACACACTGCGTGCCTACGGTTTGGATGCAGAAAAGATGGCCGCGGAATACATCCCGCAATTCAAGCTGGACGATGAAAGGAACGAAGAGCTAAAGGGGTGGTATGAGAGCCTGATACAGATGATACGCGAGGAAAACGTGGAAAAGAATGGACACCTGCAAATCAACAAGAATATCCTGATTCTGCTAACCGACCTGCATTTGCAGTTGCTCAAGTCGAGCAAGCACCCATTCTACTCGGCTGCTTACTATAAAGCCCTGCCATTCATTGTCGAACTGAGGTCGAAAAGTGCAGAAAGCCAAGAAAAAGGAGAGATTGAAAACTGCTTTGATGCGTTGTACGGCATGATGCTACTCCGAATGCAGAAGAAAGACATTTCAGCCGAAACCGCTACAGCAATAAGCAACATAGCCAAGCTCATCGGCCTGCTGAGCGACTATTACCAGAAGGACAAAGCTGGAGATGTGGAATTTTAACCAAAGGAATAGTTATATATGAGAATTTTAGTGACAGGATGTAACGGACAGCTCGGAAACGAGATGCAGTTGCAGGCAAAAGAAAATCCACAACACGAGTATTACTTCACCGACGTCGTGATTCCAGAAGGCTCATCTGCCCAGAAACTGGACATCACAAACGAGTCAGAAGTCGAGTCTTTCGTCAACGACAATGCCATTGACTGCATCGTGAACTGCGCAGCATTCACAGCGGTGGACAAGGCCGAAAGCGATGAAGAGTTTTGCAATCTGCTGAACAACATCGCTCCTGGCTATCTGGCAAAAGCGGTAGGGAAGCGTGGTGGCAGCATCGTTCAAGTAAGTACAGACTATGTATTTGACGGCACAAACTACAAACCTGTAACAGAAGAACTTCCAACATGTCCAAATTCAGTATATGGCCGTACAAAATTAGCTGGAGAAGAAGGTGTAAAGGCAAACTGCCAGCAACACCTCATCATCCGGACTGCTTGGCTCTACTCCACATTTGGCAACAACTTTGTGAAAACCATGATTCGCCTAGGCAAAGAAAAAACAGAACTGGGCGTCATCTTCGACCAGGTGGGAACACCTACCTACGCAAAAGACCTGGCAACAGCCATTTTCACTGCCATCAATAAGGGCATCGTACCAGGCATCTACCACTTCAGCAACGAAGGTGTCACTTCATGGTACGACTTCACAAAAGCCATCCATCGCATTGCAGGCATCACCACCTGCCATGTGAAGCCGCTTCACACAGCGGAATACCCTACCCCAGCAGCACGACCACATTACTCCGTGCTGGACAAGACAAAAATCAAGAATACATACGGTATAGAAATCCCCCATTGGGAAGATTCGCTGCAGGAATGTATTAGTAAATTATAGAGAATGAACGAAATAGAAAGAAGAAGAACGTTTGCGATTATCTCGCACCCTGACGCAGGAAAAACAACACTGACAGAGAAACTGCTGCTGTTTGGAGGTCAAATCCAGGTTGCTGGTGCAGTAAAAAGCAACAAAATCAAGAAAACTGCCACCTCCGACTGGATGGAAATCGAAAAGCAACGTGGTATCTCGGTAAGCACCTCCGTGATGGAGTTTGACTACTTGCCCCCACATGTTGATCAAAGCCTGCCACCCTACAAAGTAAACATCCTCGACACACCAGGACACCAAGACTTTGCAGAAGATACGTTCCGTACCCTAACGGCGGTGGATTCAGCCATCATCGTCATCGATGGAGCCAAAGGTGTCGAGACACAAACACGTAAACTGATGACAGTGTGCCGCATGAGAAAGACACCTGTCATTGTGTATATCAACAAGATGGACCGTGAAGGCAAAGACCCATTCGATTTGCTTGACGAAGTGGAAAGCGAGTTGCAAATCAAGGTTCGCCCACTTTCATGGCCTATCAATCAAGGAGCGAGATTCAAGGGTGTTTATAACATCTACGAACAGAACCTGAACCTCTTCACCCCCAACAAACAGATGGTGACAGAGAAAGTAAACGTGGACATCAACTCCAGCGAATTGGACGAGCGTGTGGGTGAACAAGATGCTGAAAAACTGCGCGAAGACCTTGAGATGATTGATGGCGTGTATGAAACTTTCGACGTAAATAAATATCTTGATGCAGAAATTGCACCCGTATTCTTCGGTTCGGCATTGAACAACTTTGGCGTACAGGAACTGCTCGATTGCTTTGTAGAAATTGCTCCCAATCCAAGACCAACAACAGCCGAAGAGCGCCTTGTGCAACCAGAAGAGCCCAAATTCACAGGATTCATCTTTAAGATTACAGCCAACATCGACCCTAACCACCGTTCATGTACAGCATTCTGCAAAGTTTGCTCAGGCAAATTCGTACGCAATGCCCCCTATCTGCATGTGCGTAACGGAAAAACAGTTCGCTTCTCCAGCCCTACACAGTTTATGGCCCAGAAGAAAAACACCATCGACGAGGCTTATCCTGGCGACATCGTTGGCTTGCCAGACAATGGCATCTTCAAAATTGGAGACACGCTGACTGAGGGAGAACTGCTGCATTTCAAGGGACTGCCCAGTTTCTCACCAGAGATGTTCAAGTATATTGAAAACGCAGACCCGATGAAGACAAAGCAACTGGAAAAAGGCATCAATCAGCTCATGGACGAAGGTGTAGCACAGCTGTTTGTCAACCAATTCAACGGACGTAAAATCATTGGAACAGTAGGACAGCTTCAGTTCGAAGTCATACAATATCGCCTCGAGAATGAATACAATGCAAAATGTCGTTGGGAACCCATCAGCCTCTACAAAGCATGCTGGATAGAGAGTGACGATGATGCAGAACTGGAAGCATTCAAGAAACGCAAATACCAATACATGGCAAAAGACAAGGATGGAAGAGACGTATTCCTTGCCGACTCCAACTATGTGCTCCAGATGGCGCAACAAGACTTCAAGCACATCAGGTTCCACTTCACCAGCGAGTTTTAGCCATTCATCGTTTATCATTTGTCATTTATTATTTAGCGCAGCGCAATATCATGTTACAAGACGAAGTAAAAAAAGCCATAGAAGTGATGAAAGCTGGTGGTGTCATCCTCTACCCAACAGACACCGTGTGGGGAATCGGATGCGATGCCACAAATCCAGAAGCCGTCAAGAAAGTGTATGACATCAAGCGAAGAGAAGACAGCAAAGCACTGATCTGCCTGGTTGACAGCGAAGCACGTCTACAGAGGTATGTAAGAAACGTGGCAGATGTCACTTGGAACCTCATCGAATTAAGCGAGAAACCTATCACCGTCATTTTTGACGGAGTTTCAGGACTAGCCCCCAACCTCATTGCTGAAGACGGAAGTGCCGGAATACGCATTACCCGCGAGGAATTCAGCAAAGAACTTTGTTTCCGTTTCCAGAAAGCGATTGTCAGCACCAGCGCAAACATCAGCGGCGAACCCACTCCTCAGACATTCAACGCGATTAGCGACGAAATCAAGAATGCAGTTGATTATGTTGTCAAATACAACCGCCAATGCAAAGAAAAGCATAAGCCAAGCAGCATCATCAAGATGAGTGCCAACGGACAATTCACCATCATAAGAGAGTGAAAGGCAAAAAGTGAAGTTCAAAGAAGAGCAGAGAGTAAAAGAGAGTGAAAGATGAAGAGCAGAAGACAGAGGGGATAGGATTGAAAAAGAAATTTTCATATTTTGAAGAATTGCAGCGCATGAATATCACAGGAATAAGACGCAAGGAAATCAAGCTTTATCGAATCGTTACCGATTGGATTAAAGGTGAGCACACAGAAAAGCAAATCGTGCTGATGCTCAGTCTGATGGTAGGATTATGCACTGGTCTTACAGCCTTCGCGCTGAAGTTTCTGATTGAAGAAATCAAGCATCTCCTCACATCTGGATTCGAAGCAGAAGACACCAACCTGCTCTATCTCGTATTCCCCGCTATTGGCATCTTTCTGACCATGCTTTTCGTAACGTACATCGTCAGAGGCGACATCAGCCATGGCGTCACAAAAATACTGTATGCCATGTCGCGAGGTCGAAGCCGAATCAAATCACACAACCGCTGGTCCAGCATCATAGCCAGCGCCATCACCATCGGATTCGGAGGTTCGGTAGGAGCTGAGGCCCCAATCGTGCTGACAGGTGCAGCATGGGGTTCAGACTTTGGCAAACGCTTTCATCTGCCACCTAAAACCTTGATGCTGCTAGTGGGATGCGGTGCAGCAGGAGCCGTTTCTGGCATTTTCAAGGCTCCTATTGCAGGATTAGTCTTTGTGCTCGAAGTGCTGATGCTCGACCTTAGCTTCTCGTCCCTACTTCCGCTGCTGGTCACCAGCATCACCTCAGCCTGTGTCTCATACGCGTTCTACGGTACAGCGCCCCAGTTCGACTTCAACCTAAGCAAAACCTTCTCCATCGACATCATCCCTGGATGCCTGCTGTTGGGCGTAGCTTGCGGACTGGTCAGCCTCTACTTTACACGTGCCATGAACTGGTTTGAGAAAGTCTTTGGAGTACTGAAAAAGAAAAGATATAAATTCCTGCTCGGAGCAGTCGTATTAGGCCTGCTGATTTATTTCTTCCCAGCCATGTACGGAGAAGGATACGATGTTATCAACCAGCTGATTAACAATGCGTCGGCAAAAGAAATCATGCACAACACCCTTTTCTATGAGAACGACAGCAATCTGCTCATCTACCTTGGTTTAGTGCTGATTTTCAAGGTCTTTGCCACAACAGCCACAAATGGTGGCGGTGGATGCGGTGGAACATTTGCACCCAGCCTCTTCTTAGGGTGCATTGCAGGCTTCATCTTCGCCAACCTTTGGGACTTGGGGCTTGGACTCGCCGACAGCAGCACCTTCTACCTGTCACCCAAAAACTGCGGACTTTACGGGATGGCCGGACTCATGTCAGGTGTCATGCACGCTCCATTGACTGGCATCTTCCTCATAGCCGAGCTCACAGGCGGATATGACCTATTCGTTCCGCTCATGATTGTATCAGTCGTTTCCTATCTGACCATCAACATCTTCGAACCACACAGCATCTACGCCATGCGTCTGGCACGCCGCGGCCAGCTCATCACGCACAACAAAGACAATGCCATTTTGACGTTGCTAAATCTGGAGTCACTCATTGAAACTGACTACAAAACCGTCATGGCAGACATGCCTCTAAGCAAGTTCGTTGTAACCATTTCAAAGTCACACAGAAACATCTTCCCCGTCATCAACAAGAACGGGAAATTCACAGGAGTTGTTTCGCTCGATTCGGTAAGACTATATATGTTCCGTCCAGAGCTATACCACCAATATACAGTGGGTTCTTTCATGAAAGAGCCACCAGCCATCCTGACTGTCAACGACTCGCTAAAAGTAGCAGCAAAAAAGTTTGAAGACACAGGAGCCTGGAATCTTCCTGTAGTAGATAATAATAACATTTACATAGGTTTCATATCACGGTCAGGACTCTTCACCAGCTATCGCGAAACACTGATAAAATTCAGTCAAGAATAGGCGCAGCGCCAAAAGAGAAATGTGAGAAACGAAAAAGGATAAAAGGCAAAAGAGAAAAAAAAGATGATGACAAAAGAAAGTTTGAAAATCGTATATATGGGCACCCCCGATTTTGCGGTAGAAAGCCTGCGCGCACTCATCGAGGGAGGGTATAATGTTGTAGCAGTCATTACCATGCCCGACAAACCTATGGGCAGACACGGCAGCGTGTTGCAGCCAAGCCCAGTCAAGCAATACGCATTAGAGCAGGGACTGAAAATTCTCCAGCCAGCCAATCTCAAAGACCCAGACTTCATCGAAGAGCTCCGCAGCCTTCAGGCCGACCTCCAGATTGTTGTGGCATTCCGCATGCTGCCTGAAGTCGTCTGGAACATGCCGCCTCTCGGCACATTCAATGCCCATGCAAGCCTTTTGCCCAAATATCGCGGTGCCGCCCCCATCAACTGGGCAGTCATCAATGGCGACACTGAGACAGGAATCACAACCTTCTTCCTCAAACACGAGATTGACACAGGCGACATCATCCAGCAAGTACGAATCCCTATCGAAGAAACCGACAATGTAGAGATTGTTCACGACAAACTGATGCTGCTCAGTGGAAAACTGGTCACAGAAACCGTTGACAACATTATTGCAGGAACAGTCAAAGCCATCCCGCAAGACGAAATCAAAGACTGCGACCTGACACCTGCACCAAAAATCTTCCGCGACACTTGCCGCATCAACTGGAATCAGACCACCAAGAAAGTGTACGACTTCATCCGCGGATTGAGTCCCTACCCTGCAGCATGGACCACACTAAACGGAAAAGCAGTGAAAATCTATGAAGCGGAGAAAGTAGAGAACTCTTCCATACAAAAGCCTGGCACCATCCGAACAGACGGAAAAACAAATATGGAAATTGCAACAGCAGACGGATTCCTCAACGTCAAAACGCTGCAGTTGGAAGGCAAGAAAAAAATGCCAATTTCCGACTTGCTGCGAGGTTTCAAGTTGGAAGAAAACAATTTTTTTGTATAAAAACTTGCTTTTTTCAAATAAAAGATGTTACTTTGCAGCATCATAACAACATTATTTATATTATCAACCCCCAAAAAATCATTGCCTATAGAAGAGACATTACGCTAAACCAAAACATTAAGCATAATGAAAAAACTCAACGAACTTGCTGATGAACAGCTCGTTAGTTTATACACAGAAGGCAATGACTCTGCTTTTGACGCGCTTTTGAAACGATACGAAAGCAAAGTATTTTCTTATATTCTTTATTCCGTAAAAAATCAGGAATTAGCTGAAGACCTCTTTCAGGATGTCTTCATCAAGATGGTTGTACGCATCAAAAACAGGCAATATGCCGAGAACGGAAAGTTCTCATCATGGATGATGCGAATCGTACACAACCACCTCATCGACTATTATCGCACCTCGAATGCAGAGAAAACCATCTCCAACGATGCCACAGAAGTTGACCTGTTCAACAATGCCGATATTGCCATCAACGAAAATCGTGAACAGGAAATGATTGACCAGCAAACCCTAAAGGAAGTGAAAGAGCTGATAGCCCTGCTGCCAGACAGCCAGCGCGAGGTGCTCATGATGCGTGTGTATGACGAACTTTCCTTCAAAGAAATTGCAGAAAAGACCAATTGCAGCATCAACACAGCCCTTGGCCGCATGCGCTACGCCATCATCAACCTTCGCCACATGGCATTCAAGCGTGGCATCAGCTTGGCATCATAAAATCATAAATACACCTATACTAAGAGTGAGTTCGCTGAAATAGAAATTCAGCGAACTCACTCTCTTTCTATACCGTACCCCTCGGGTCCACCATGCCGCACCCCTCGGGTACGGTACATCGGACCCGAGGGGTACGCCAAACAAGCACTTCCCAGACGATAAATAAAAATGCATCAAAAAATCATCCTCCCAATCCCTGTAATCGACCGTGAAGCGGTCTGGTTAAAACTAATCCCGTCGCGGATGGATTAGCAAAATCCGAGTAATCCGTGAGAAAAATTAATTAAGCGTGTTTTTT
>JAEIGA010000663.1_pt1 | contig 50817 bp, 38 predicted proteins | sample 9270691 | NCBI WGS metagenome assembly JAEIGA01 (sample SAMN17057246, study PRJNA624740) | gut metagenome | biome: biome; isolation source: fecal sample | host: Bos grunniens | place: China: Xizang | collected 2019 | reverse complement strand
ATCCATGTCACGTGCCTCCAACACGCTCAGCGGTGGAGAAAGTCAGCGCGTAAACATTGTACGCGCCCTCGGAAGTCCCCTGGTCGGTTCGATTTATATTTTGGACGAGCCCTCCATCGGCCTGCATCCGCGTGATACCCAAATGCTCATCGAAGTCTTGAAAATGCTGCGGGACAGCGGTAACACCGTCCTGGTCGTAGAACACGACGAAGAAATCATCCGCGCAGCCGACCAATTGATTGACATGGGACCTTTGGCCGGAATTCACGGCGGAGAAATCATTTATCAAGGCCCGGGAGACGCAAAAAATGCCGGAAAATCCTTGACACTGGCTTATCTCAACGGAGAGAAAAAGCCCTACGAACGCAAGAAAATCACCCAAATGAAATACCACATTGATATCAAGGGTGCCATGCAAAACAACCTCAAAGATATCAATGTTCGCTTCCCTCTGCAATGCCTGACGGTCGTGACCGGAGTGAGCGGAAGTGGAAAATCCAGCCTGGTGGGTGACATTCTGTACCCCGCCCTGAATCGCCATATCAACGAAAATGGAGAACTCCCCGGCACTTTCAGAGGAATAGAAGGTGACTTAGAGCAGATTCAGCGCATCGAATACGTGGATCAATCCCCTTTTGGGAAAAGCAGTCGTTCCAATGCCGTCACCGCGTTGAAAATCTACGACGATATCCGCAAACTGTTGTCCGAACAGCAATATGCCAAAATCAACGGATACACCCCCTCTTATTTTTCTTTCAACCAAGACGGAGGACGCTGCCCTGAATGTCAAGGCGACGGGGTGGTAAAAATTAGCATGCAATTCATGTCGGATATCACCATGGTATGCGAAAGTTGCAATGGAAAACGTTTCAAACCCGATATTTTGGAAGTGAGATACCGAGAGAAAAACGTGGACGACATTCTCAATATGAGCGTGAGCGAGGCCATGGAATTTTTCGGCCAAGACCCCGATGAGACTGCCCAACGCATTGTACGTCGTATGCAATCATTGGTGGACGTGGGATTATCCTATATCAAATTGGGACAGCAAAGCAGCACATTCAGCGGCGGCGAAAGCCAACGTCTGAAACTGGCCTATTTTCTTTCCCTCACGGCAGAAAGCAGCAAGAAACAAAATATACTTTTCATTTTTGACGAGCCTACGACCGGACTTCATTTTTATGACATCAACAAACTGCTGATGAGTTTTGACCGCCTCCTTGCCAAAGGACATAGCATCGTGGTGGTAGAACACAACCCCATTGTCATCAAAGCTGCCGACCATATCATAGACTTGGGCCCTGATGCCGGTGACAAAGGCGGAGAACTCATATTCAGCGGCAGCGTAGAGGATATGATCAAACACGGAAAAGGATTTACCGCACAATATATACGATGAACGAAAAAAGACTATATATCATTGACGGCCACGCAGTTATATTCAAAATGTATTATGCGTTGCAATCCCGTCCCATGATTAACAGCAAAGGAATCGACACCTCGATTCTTTATGGCTTCACCAAATATCTGTTTGAGATTCTTCACAAACAAAACCCCAGCCATATTGCGGTCTGTTTTGACCCTTCGGGACACACGTTCCGCAATGACCTTTACCCCGAATACAAGGCGAACAGAAAAGAGACGCCCAGCTTAGTCATCGAAGCATTGGAGCCACTATGCGAAATCTGCAAAGCCCTTCGTATCCCCGTCATTATGAAAATAGGCTATGAGGCAGATGACGTCGCGGGAACCATTGCAAAAAGGGCTGAAAAAGAGGGATTTACCGTCTATATGGTTACCCCTGACAAAGATTACGGACAGCTTATCAGCGAACATATCTTCCAGTACAAACCCGGTAAGAAAGGGGGCGATGACGAGATATTGGGCGTCGCGGAAGTCTGTGAAAAATATGGCATTGATTATCCCCAGCAAGTCATTGAAATTTTGACTCTCTGCGGCGATTCTTCTGACAATGTGCCCGGCGTAAAGGGCGTAGGCGAAGTGGGTGCAGCCAAACTGCTCAAACAATTCGGCACGGTAGAGAATATCTACCAACATCTTGAGCAACTCACGCCCCGCCAAAAAGATATGTTTTTGCAGGCACAAGACCATATCAAACTCAGTCACGAATTGGTTACCATCAAGACGGACGTGCCCGTAGAATTCTCTTTTGAAGAGATGGAAGTCCGTGAAGATTACGACGCAAAGGTTGTAGAACTATTTGATTTTTACGAGTTTAGCTCACTCAAAAAACATATTTGCCACGTAACGACATCTCCTGCATCTTGCAGTGAAACAAAATGGGACGACTCCTATATCAATGTCAAAGCGGAAGAAGTGATACGCGCCGCACAGGCAGAGGGACTCATGGCGCTGAGGGTTGGGAATGACGATAAACTTTGCGTCGCTACCCGCAAAAACGGACAGACAATCTGCGCCAACGCTCCGGCTCAAGTATTCGCACCTCTGCTGTTAGACAAGCATATCGTCAAAATCGGCTTTGATTTGAAAGCCTTGTGGCGAAAAAAGATAGCTTGGGAAGGTAAGTGCTACGACTTGGAGCTGATGCACTATCTGTTGAATCCGGAAAGAAGCCACAGTTTGGAAAGTCAAGCCCTGGAATTTCTGCATATTGATTTGCAAGACAAATTTACAGCGCAGACCGGCGATCTCTTTGCGATGGAAGAAGAAAGCGAGGATACGGACCACGAGGCCTATTACACGGCGATTACTCTATTGCTTCACAAGCAGCTGCTGAGAGAATTGGAAAAGAAAGAGGTGCTGACGCTCTACACGCAGATTGAAGAGCCTCTTATCCGCGTCCTGGCAGAAATGGAACAAACAGGCGTCAAAGTCGATTTGGATTCCTTGAAAGAATTTGCCAATCAGCTACGCAAAGAGGTGGAAGAAAAAGAAAGCCTCATACGGGAACTGACAGGAGAGCCGGATTTGAATTGCTCTTCTCCCAAACAGGTTGCCATCGTTCTCTATGAAAAACTCAAAATCAACCCGAAAGCGAAAGCCAAAGGAAGAAACAATTATCCCACCGACGAAGAGACCCTTTCGGCTCTGGCTGACAAACATCCGTCCATTGTGGAGATTTTGGAATATAGGGCTGTTAAAAAATTGCTGTCCACCTACATCGACCCCTTCCCCCATTATGTTTCCCCCGAAAGTGGCCGCATTCACACAACTTTCAACCAAGCCTTGACCGCCACCGGCCGATTGTCCTCCTCCAAACCCAATCTGCAGAACATTCCTATACGCACAGAAAGAGGACAAAACATACGAAAAGCCTTTATTTCCGACCGAGAAGACGGACTTATCATCTCGGCGGATTACTCACAAATCGAGTTGCGTATCATGGCGCATCTGTGTGGAGATGAGCATCTTTGCGAGGCTTTCCTGAAAAACGAAGACGTCCACAGCGCAACGGCCGCCAAAATTTTCGGAGTGGATATTCAGGAGGTCAGCGCCCAGCAACGTCGCATCGCCAAGACCGCGAATTTCGGCATCATGTATGGCATTTCGTCATTCGGTCTGGCCCAACGCCTTAAAATAGACCGAAGCCAGGCGCAGCAAATCATAGATGACTATTTCGCCAGTTTCCCTTCCATTGCTGCCTATATGGACAGAGTGAAAAAAGAGGCACACGAAAACGGATATGTCGAGACAATTTTCGGCAGAAAACGCTATTTGCCGGATTTGCGTTCACACAACGCCAACATCAGAAATTTTGCAGAGAGGAATGCCATCAACGCCCCCATACAAGGCTCCAGTGCCGACATCATCAAAATGGCGATGGTAAAAGTAAGCAACATGCTGAAAGAGAAGGGATTCCGCAGCAAAATGATACTCCAGATTCACGACGAACTTTTGTTTGATGCCTACCCGGAAGAAGTGGTTGAACTCAAAAAATGTATCAAAGAAGCCATGGAGAACATTGTTCAACTCTCCGTGCCCCTCGTCGTAGAATGTAGCGAAGGAAAAAATTGGTTTGAAGCACATTAGTATGGCAAAGAAAAAAAAGAATCAGCAGGAAATCACTTTGAGCGAATTTCTACGGCTCTACAACAACATATACCAAGGTTGTCTGCTGTATATTGCGCGCAATTTCCCCAATTTTGATGACGAGGAAACCCGCGATATCTGCTCGGACACCATGACCAAGGCTTTTTCCAAATTCCATAGTTACGACCCGCAAAAGGGCGCATTCACCACTTGGTTATACACCATTGCGTACAACACGGCGATTGACCACGCCGACGCTAACAAGAAAAAGCCCAACGCTTCCGTCTCCTTGCCCAGCCCCGATGCAGAAGAGGAAGAATTTGCCGTGGAAATCATCGACACCGACTGCAAAAACCCGATGGAGGTCATTTTGGAAAAGGAAATGGAAGAAAGAAAACAAATCAACCTTTCCAAACTCAGCCCTTTGGAGCAACGCATCATTGCCATGCGAGAAGAAGGACAGCAATTCAAAGACATTGCCCTTCAATTGGGGATGCCTTCAACAACGGCACGCACCAAATACAGAAGAGCCACGCTCAAATTAAAATCATTGATGGAAATTTCAGACGAATTAGACTAAGATGAACGCAAATCAATTTGAAACCCTCATAACAGAATTATTCCCCGGCATTACCCCCGAACAAATTTCGCAATTTATTGAAGCTGAAAAGGCCTATAGGGAGTGGAATGAGAAAATCAATGTCATATCCCGCAAGGATATGGATGGCATTTTTGCGCATCACCTCCTGCACAGTGTGGGCATTGCCGCCTACGCCGGAGCGCGTCTGAAAGGAAAAAATATCTTGGATGTCGGAACAGGAGGCGGGTTCCCGGGCATTCCGCTTGCCATCCTCTACCCTGACAGTACATTCACCCTTTGTGACTCCATACGTAAAAAAACTTTGGTGGCTGAAAATGTCGCCCAAAGCATAGGATTGAAAAATGTAAAAGTCGTAAACTGTCGTGCGGAAAGCCTGCCTGAACGCTACGATTGGGTAGTTTCCCGCGCTGTCGCTTCGCTAAGTGATTTTCTCCCCTGGGTAAAAGGGCGTTATAAAGAGGGAATACTCTTTCTAAAAGGCGGCGACATCAATCCTGAAATCGCCGCCGCTATGGCTCGTTACAAACTACCCAAAGGCAGTGTAAAATCTTGGAAATTAACGCAATGCCTCAAACAAGAGCAGTTCTTGGGCTGCGAGGATGACTATTCCTGGTTTGAGGAGAAATTCGTGATTGAACTATAACCGTTTTCACGAATCAATTCGGACGCCCTGGGGATGTCATTGGTGCGGAAAATCAGCACGCCTTTTCCCTCAAACAAGAATGAATAAAGGTAGGAAATGCTGATATTGTTGCTGGCAAAAAGTTCAATGGCGTCAGCAGCCCTGCCCGGTTTATCATCCAGCACCACGGCAAACACATCGGTCATGGTAACGGAAAATCCTTCCGCCGTAAGCACCTGATAAGCATCTTCGGGACGATCGCAGAGAATACGACACACCCCATAATCGGCGGTATCAGCCAAAGTGGAGGTAACCAGTTGAATATGAGCTTGTTTCAACGCCTTGAATACTTTTACAAGACTGCCTGATTTGTTTTCAAGAAAAACGGATATCTGTCGAGTTGTCATGGTCTAATATTTTTTTCTAAGGTCCTTCACTCTCACGGCTTTTCCTTCGCTTTTGGGAAGCGCCCCCTTGGGCAAAAGACGAATCTTCGGAGTAATGAGAATTTCATCGCGCAAACTACGGGCAATGTCTTTACTCAAAGCCTGCAAAGCTGCGTAATCATCCACATTGGTCAATTCTGACAATTCCACATCCACGGTCATGCCATCATTGTCATCCAAGGTTTCAAGGGTAATCAAATAATCTGATGCAAGTTCCTTGTATTGCATCAAGATGGTCTCAATCTGAATCGGGAAGATATTGACGCCTTTCAGGATAATCATATCGTCGCTGCGTCCTTTCATTCTATCCAGACGTTTGTGTACACGGCCGCAAGGGCAAGTACCGGGAAGAACGCGGGTCAAATCACGGGTACGATAACGCAGAAGAGGCATCGCCTCACGTTTGAGTGTCGTCAGCACCAACTCACCCACCTCGCCATCGGGAACAGGCTCCAAGGTGTCGGGATCTACAATTTCCACAATATAATAGTCCTCCCAAATGTGCATACCGTTTTGCTCCTGACACTCAAAAGCGACTCCGGGACCACACATTTCGCTCATACCGAAGGAGTTATAGGCCTTTACGCCCAACATATCCTCAATACGAGCACGCGTATCTTCCGAGTGGGGTTCCGCACCGATAGCCATAATGCGAAGACGGGTATCTTTACGAGGGTCAATCCCCTGCTGACACATCACTTCATACAAGCGGGCTGCATAAGACGGAATGGCGTGTACGACGGTAGTACCGAAATCGGTAAAGAATTTCAACTGACGGAGGGTATTTCCGGCACCGGCGGGCACCGTCATCATACCCAGACGCTCGGCAGCATATTGAAATCCCAATCCTCCGGTAAACATTCCGTAACCGGAAGTATTCTGAAACACATCTTCAGGACGACAACCTACCATCCAAAGACAGCGAGCCAAGGCATTGGCCCATTCATTCAGGTCATTTTGCGTATGGAGCACAACGGTCGGATTGCCGGTGGTTCCGCTGGAAGAGTGCAAACGCACACAGCGATCCAAAGGAACGGAAGCAATTCCAAAAGGATAGGTATCTCTCAAATCCTGTTTGGTCGTAAAAGGAATACGACGCAAATCGTCCAGAGACTGAATTTTATCAGGGGTCACCCCGACCGAATCGAGGCGCTGACGATAAAAGGCAGAGCCGTGATAGCATCGGCCGACCGTATCCTGTAAACGCTGCAACTGCAACGCTTCAATGGAAAGTCTGTCAAGCGTTTCGAACTCGGGGTTGAAATAAGGGCTGTAAGAAGGCATACTATTAAATGATTATTTTTTGAAAAGCTTCTGACAAATCTTCTTTGGCAATGACTGAAAGGACTGAAACATTGATGTCAGGAACGGATGCAAGCCGGTTTGCCTGGCACTCCATCGATTTCTCAAATAGATTCCTGACTATACGGGCATTGCCGAAATTTTCGTCCTTTCCTGCCACAAGGGCTCTCATCGACTGTTCCAAAAAGACATCAGCATCCGGCGCCAAGCGATACTCATACTTCGAAAGGTTGAGCTTGAACACCTCGCACAACTCTTCCGCCGAATAGTCCGGAAACTCAATATAGCGGTTAAAGCGAGACTGAAGTCCCGGGTTAGAGTCGATGAAATGTTTCATATTCTCCGTATATCCCGCCAAAATCACGACCAGTCTGTCCCTGTCGTCTTCCATCCTCTTCAACAATGTCGCAATCGCCTCCGGACCGTAGTCCTGCGCCCCTCCTTCCGACAAGGTGTATGCTTCGTCGATAAATAACACGCCATCCAAAGCGGAGTTGATGACACGATTGGTCTTCGGCGCAGTCTGGCCGACATACTCGGCCACCAATCCGGAGCGGTCCGTCTCCACCAGATGTCCTTTCTTGAGAATGCCCAGTTCCCGGTAAATATCGGCGACAATCCGTGCCACCGTGGTCTTTCCGGTTCCGGGGTTGCCGGTAAACACACAATGATAATTGACGGGGCTCACTTTCAGTCCCTGTTCCGCCCGCATCTTTTGAACGCGCACGAAATTGGACAAGGTCGCAATCTCCTCCTTGACGGATGACAAGCCTATCAGTTTAGAAAGCAGCGTCATTGCATCCTTGGAGGTACCATCGTTTATCTTTCTTATGACATTCCCTTCTTCCTTGAACTGGAACGACATAATCCATTTTATATAATCCGCCTCTTTTTCGGTGACCGTATGATCCCGTTTGGCAATCAACGACGCGAAACGGTAAAGCAAAATGACATATTTGTCGTGCAATTCAGTATCTACTCCGCGCAGGCAATTTTCGACAAGAAAGGCTTTGGTACCTACATCGCCGTCCTTAACTGAAGTTTCAAAATCCACAATATCTTCATAATATGGCAAGTTCTCATACCATGTATCATAAGTCTGCGCTTTCGGATTCAACATTCTATAATAATACAGTGCCACCCCCCACTGCGTTGTGTCATAGTCACAATATGAATGTCCCAAACCCACATTACACGCAACAAGGTCGCAAAGAAAATAGAAAGGAATTCGTTCTTCTACTTTCTTGATTTTCCTGTCTTTAATCTGAACTATACCCTTTACGGTCCTCTTTACGGCGGCGCAAAACCCTTCGTTTTGAATCATTTGCTGCTGGAGTTCATATATCTCCCCTGTCACTTGCCACAAGCCGGAGAGATAATTCTTTTCTTCTTCTAGTGACTCCTGAACTTCCTTCTTTCTTGCCGCTATCAAAGTTTGAAGCAAAGCACATAACTTCTTTCCCGCTTCAGCATTTTCTATGTAGATACTTTGGGGGATCGGGGATATTCTCAAATAGAAACGGCCATCTTTTACCTTTCCTTCGACATCATCTATCTCCAGGTCCGAATAATTATGAATGTAAAAAGAATCAAGTTTATTGCCAATAATCAGGAAGTATTTATAAAAATAGATAGAGACACCCCCCTTCACCCACTTCAGACAAAGCGCGGACTTCGACTGATAATACCTAAAATGCGCCTTTATAATATAGGCTCCGTGATCCGTCTCGTAATCAATCCGTTCTTTCAATCCCAAAGAAGAAACACTCTCATAAAAAACAATATAGGGAGCACCGGGAGCCAAATCCCGCTCATCTTCGCTGAAAGAGCCACCGCCAGAATACATTAATTTCTTCGCTTCCCACTTCACAGATTCGTACCGTTCCCGGCTTTCAGGCGTTGATTGGTTCTTACTCAACCACTTTTCGGCATAAGCCGACATTTCTTTACCCTGCTCATTTTCTATAATCCGCTTTTTGAGGGGCCCCTCCTCCTCAGAGCAATAGCGCAATAAATTTTTATAATAGGCCATTCTATCTTCAAAACGCCATCTCGCATGACGTTGGAAAACATCAAGAAGGAATCCGGACAGAAAAAAGGAGGCGCCACATATCTCAATGAAACCCCAGAACCACAAATCTTCCGTTGTAGCGCGAGATGATCCCTTACCTAAAAGGTATAGCAGAAACACAAGTACCACGATCTCTATGATCCTGACCGGAATATGCAAGTTCCGCTTACCTTTTCTATTTTGCTTATCTCTCATATAACGAGTATTTGCAGCTGTTTCATTCACGCTCCTGCTATTGACGCGTCTGACCGTTGCCGTCGATGAGCCACTTATAGGTCGTCATCGCCACCAGACCCATAGGACCGCGGGCCCCCAACTTCTGGGTAGAAATACCGATTTCCGCTCCCAAACCGAATTGAGCACCATCGGTAAAACTGGTCGGTGCATTGACATAGACACAGGCAGCATCTACTTTTTTACGGAAATAATCCGCATTCAAAGATGAATTGGTAATAATGCTCTCACTATGTCCGGAGCCGTAACGATTGATATGAGAAACGGCTTCCTTTACATCCGCCACCGTCTTGATGGCCATTTTATAATCCATGAATTCACGGCCAAAATCCTCCTCACTCGCCTCTTGCAGAAGTTCTGCGGGATAAGCGTCTTTCAACGCGGCATAAGCGGCCGAATCGGCATACAGAACTACATTTTTGGCAGCCATATCGCCCACCAATTCAGGAAGTTCCTGCACCCTCGACTGGCTGATAAGCAGACAATCCAAGGCATTGCACACGCTCACGCGACGGGTTTTGGCATTGAAGATGATATGTTTGCCTTTTTCCAAATCGGCAGTCTCATCAAAATAAGTATTCACCACGCCCGCTCCCGTCTCGATACAAGGAACTTTGGCGTTGTCGCGTACGAAATCAATCAATTTTCGTCCGCCGCGGGGAATCACCAAATCCACCAAACCAATGGCTGAAAGCATTTCGCCGGTCGCCTCATGGGTAGGAGGAAGCAGGTTGATGATATTTTCATCGATTCCATTTTCTTTCAAAACGGACTTAATCAAAGCCACAATGGCGCGGTTGGAAGCGTCCGCATCTTTTCCTCCTTTCAAGACACAGGCATTGCCGCTCTTGAAACAAAGAGAAAAAACATCAAAAGTCACATTGGGACGCGCCTCATAGATAATACCAATCACCCCGAAAGGTACGCTGACACGACGGATATGGAGACCATTATCCAGATGGGTATCAGACAACACTTTTCCAAGAGGCGTGGGAAGGGTCGCTACATTTCGGATATCGGAAGCAATGCCTTTCAAACGAGCCTCATTGAGCAACAATCTGTCATACAAAGGGTTAGAAACATCCATACGAGCCAAATCCTGCGCATTTGCAGCAAGAATTTCATCACTCGATTCCAACAATTTGTCCGCCAGCACAAGCAACAATTGATTGCGTGCCTGGTCATCCCAATCCGACATATTGACACTTGCCGCCTTGGTGGATGAAATCAAATCCAAAACTTCTGACATAAGCTATAAGATATAAAGATAATCGTAATGCACCATGGGTTTTACATCGTGCTGCCCGATGAGTTCGCGGGCTTCACGACTGGAATGTCCCGACTTTCCTACGGCCACCACATGTCCGTTAGGATCCAGAATGTTGATGATATCTCCTTCCTCAAAATCGCCCTCTACCGCCGTGACGCCGACCATCAAAAGACTCATCACTTTCATTTGCGAAAGCGCCTGCGTCGCCCTTTCATTGATAAATACGCGTCCTTTGGCAAAACCATCGCTATGGGCTATCCATTTTTTTACGCTGGAAACGCCAGCGGCAGGAACAAATTCCGTATGCACGGTTGTCTGGGGAGAGGTCAGCAAATCGGGCAAAATCTGCTCTCGCGTGCCATTGGCTATAATCACACGTATTCCCTCCTGCGCCACCTTGGAAGCAATCGAAGATTTCGTCAGCATGCCACCTCGGCCAAAACTGCTTTTCTTGGCTTGGATATAGGCAGAAAGGTCTTTTCCGGGCTCAATATAAGGGATGACACGACTCCCTTCGGAAGAAGGAGGCCCATCATAGATACCATCTATATTGCTCAAAATAATCAGGCTGTCCGCTCCCATCATGGAAGCCAGAATACCCGATAATTCATCGTTGTCTGTAAACATCAGTTCCGTCACACTCACCGTGTCATTTTCATTCACGACGGGTACAACGCCGTTACGAAGCATCACGCTCATACAATGCCTTTGGTTCAGATAGAAACGACGGGTAGAAAAATTCTCCTTCATCGTAAGCACCTGACCGATATGAAGGCCCTGTGCGGCAAACAATTCGCGATAATGCGCCATCAGGCTGACCTGACCGACGGCAGAGAACAACTGACGCTGTTCTACTTCATCCAATTTCTCGCTGGTTTTCAATATATTACGACCACAAGCCACGGCACCGCTGGACACCAAAATCACCTCATGTCCCATACGCAGTACCTGGGCCACCTGGGCCACCAGCGACTGCATTCTCTCCAGATTCAAGGTGCCGTCCTGACGGGTCAGAACATTGCTACCGACTTTTACAACCAGACGCATGTTTCCTCACTTAAAATTAGGATTTGCTTCCGGCTTTCAAACCCTGGATGACCGCCTTGGTAAAACCGGCATCTTCCATGGCATTGAGTCCCTTGATGGTAAGACCTCCGGGCGTGGTAACCTTGTCGATTTCCACCTCGGGATGAGAATGATGCGCCTCAATCAAGGCTGCCGCTCCTTTGACCGTCTGACACACGATTTCCGTCGCATCCTGGGGATAGAAACCGAGTTCCACACCCCCTTCAGCTGCCGCACGGATATAACGCATAGCATAAGCGATTCCGCAAGAAGCGAGCGAAATGGCACCGCCCAAATGTTCGTAAGCGACTTTTTTCACTTTACCTACCTGCGCAAACAAAGCCTCAACCGTCTCAACGGCCTCTTTGCCAGCACGATAAGGAGAAATGAAACTCATACTTTCGCCGATTTCAATGGAAGTATTGGGAATCAGATACATAAAATCGGTATCCTCGGCCAATTCGGGAAGAATCACCTCCGGTTTCACACCAGCCGCCATACAAACCACAATTTTACCGCTCTTCTGACAGTCTTTCACCTGCTCAAGCACTTTGGAGACAATCCAAGGCTTCACCACAATGATAATCACATCGGCCGCATCGAAAGCCGCCTTGTTATCCGTAGTGGTAACTGCCCCTTTTTCAGCAAAATAGCTCAATGCTGCAGGATTGGCATCCGTGATAATCAAATCTGCGGGTTGAATCGCTCCTGAAGAGAGCAGACCTCTCGCGGTAGCACCGCCCATATTTCCTGCACCGATAATCGCAAGTTTCATTTCTTCATTCTTTTTGGTTTACAAGCCCAAAAATAGTTATTTTTTTTGAATATTTGGCAGAAAAGGACTATTTTTGTAAGATTTTAAGCATGTAGAGTAAATTTGCAGAAAATGGAGATTTTAGTAATGGTTGCCGATGAAAGGCACACAAAATATTCGCAAGAAATTGTAGATGAGATTTATATCTCTTCAAAAGAGAGAGGAACCGGCATTGCAAAACGCTCGCCCGAATACATTTCTTCCAAAATGTTGTCCGGAAAAGCCGTCATCGCCTTGACTAACGAAGGAGAGTTTGCAGGTTTTTCATATATCGAATCCTGGGGAGGAAAAAGTTTCGTTGCCAACTCCGGATTGATAGTCGCACACAAGTTCAGAGGCATGGGTATTGCCCGCAAAATCAAGGAGCAGACCTTTATCCTCTCGCGCAAACTTTTCCCCGATGCCAAAATTTTCTCCATCACGACCGGCGCTGCCGTTATGAAGATGAATTACGAATTCGGATTCCGTCCTGTTCCTTTCACCGAACTGACCGATGACCCCGAATTCTGGAAAGGCTGCCAAGGATGCCGCCATTTTGATATCCTTCAAAGCCACAACTACAAGATGTGTATCTGTACCGGTCTGCTTTACGATCCTAAAGAGCATCTTGAAATTCACCACCCCGACGAAAATTAGAATAAAGATATGGAAAACAAGAAAAAGGTTGTTGTCGCATTCAGCGGCGGTCTGGATACCTCTTACACAGTAATGTATCTGGCAAAAGAAAAAGGCTACGAGGTGCACGCCGTATGTGCCAACACCGGCGGATTCAGCCCCGAGCAGCTTAAAACCAACGAAGAGAACGCCTACAAATTGGGAGCGACCAAGTATGTAACCATCGACGTAACCAAAGAATATTACGAGCGCAGCTTGAAATACATGGTATTCGGAAATGTATTGCGTAACGGCACCTACCCTATCAGCGTATCTTCCGAGCGAGTTTTCCAGGGCATGGCCATCGCCCGTTATGCCAATGAAATCGGTGCATCTGCCATTGCACACGGCTCAACCGGTGCCGGCAACGACCAGATTCGTTTTGACATGACTTTCTTGGTGATGTGTCCCGACATCGAAATCATCACCCTCACCCGTGACGGCAACCTTACCCGCAAAGAAGAGGTTGACTATTTGAACGCAAACGGATTTGAGGCTGATTTCGCCAAACTCAAATACTCCTATAATGTGGGTATCTGGGGTACTTCCATCTGCGGTGGCGAGATTTTAGACTCACGCGCAGGCTTGCCCGAGAGCGCTTATCTCAAACAAGTGAGCCGCCAGGGCAGCGAAATTCTGTCCATCGGTTTTGAAAAAGGAGAGCTTGTTTCCGTCAATGGCAAGAAATATGACGATAAAATTGCCGCCATCCAAGCCATTGAAGAAATCGGTGCCGCATACGGTATCGGTCGCGATATGCACGTGGGCGACACCATCATCGGCATCAAAGGCCGTGTGGGTTTTGAGGCAGCCGCTCCCATGTTGATTATCGCCGCTCATAAATTCCTTGAAAAATTCACCCTGTCCAAATGGCAGCAGTATTGGAAAGACCAGGTTGCCAATTGGTATGGCATGTTCCTGCACGAGAGCCAGTATCTGGAGCCTGTAATGAAAGACATTGAGGCCATGTTGGAGAGCAGCCAGCGCAATGTAAACGGCGTAGTCACCCTTGAATTGCGTCCTTATGGTTTCTCTACGGTCGGCGTAGACTCTCCCGATGATTTGGTAAAATCCAAACTCGGCGAATACGGCGAAACCCAGAAAGGATGGACTTCGGAGGATGCGAAAGGCTTCATCAAAGTAACTTCTACTCCTCTGCGTGTATATTACGGCAACCATAGCGACGAATTAGAGAAATGATAAAGATTGGAATCATAGGAGGCGCAGGATACACAGCCGGAGAACTCATCCGTCTGTTGGTACACCATCCTGAAGCCGAGCTTGTATTTGTACATTCGGAAAGCAACGCCGGCAATTATCTGTACGATGTTCATTGGGGGTTGCTGGGAGACACCAGCTTGACATTCTCTGACTCCTACGACCTGAACACCATCGATGTGCTTTTCTTATGTTCCGCTCACGGAAAAAGTGGAGAATTCTGGGCCAACAATCCCCGTCCCGCCCATTTGAAGGTCGTGGATCTGGCACAAGACTTCCGCGATGAAAGCGCCGGATATGTCTATGGTCTTCCTGAAATGCAGCGTGAAAAAATCAGCCAGGCTCAATTGATTGCCAATCCGGGCTGTTTTGCCACCTGTATCCAACTCGGTCTGCTTCCTCTGGCTGCAGCCGGACTCCTTAAAAGCGACATTGATATTACCGCCATCACCGGTTCGACGGGCGCAGGTGTAAAACCCTCCGCCACCTCACATTTCAGCTGGCGCAACAACAATATCTCCACTTACAAAGTATTTACCCACCAGCACTTGATTGAAATCCGCAGAGATTTGGGACTTTTGCAGCCCGGCTTTGACGCACAGATTCACTTTGTGCCGGTACGCGGTGATTTTGCCCGCGGAATTTTTGCGAGCATCTACACCGATTGTCCTTTGAGCGAAGAAGAGGCTGTCGCTTTGTACAAAGACTATTATAAAGATGCCGCCTTTACTTTTGTCAGCGACAAGGGGGTGGATCTCAAACAAGTAGTCAATACCAACAAATGTCTGGTACACGTTGAAAAACATGAGGGCAAATTGGTGATTTCATCCGTAGTGGACAACCTTTTGAAAGGCGCCAGCGGACAAGCGTTGCAAAATATGAATTTGATTTGCGGTCTCCCCGAAACAATGGGATTGGGACTAAAAGCATCAGCATTTTAGTACGATATGAATTTATTTGAAGTATATAAATTGTGGGATATCGAGCCGGTAAAAGGCTTGGATACGACCCTATGGGATAAAAACGGTGTGGAATATACCGACCTCTATGGCGGCCACGCGGTAATCAGCATAGGACACAGCCATCCCCACTATGTCAAAATGCTCAGCGAGCAACTTACCCGTTTGGGATTTTATTCCAATGCGGTACAAAACTCCTTGCAGCAGGATTTGGCAGAGAGATTGGGCAGGGTCTCCCACTATGAAGACTACAAATTGTTTTTGTGCAACAGTGGCGCAGAAGCGAATGAAAATGCCATGAAATTGGCGTCATTCGCCAGCGGAAAAGCCAAGATTCTCGCTTTCAAAAAAGCCTTCCACGGAAGAACCAGCGGAGCGGTCAGTGCCACAGACAACCCCAAGATTCAAGCCCCATTCAACAAGACGGACCATATCAGTTTTGTAGCATTGAATGATGAGGCGGCCGTAGAACGCGAATTAGCCAGTGGCGAATATGCTGCGGTCCTTATCGAAGGAATTCAGGGAGTGGCCGGCATCTATGAGCCCAGCGAAAGTTTCTTGAAGTCCTTGCGCGCACTTTGCGACCGTTACGGCGCCTACCTTATTTTGGATGAAATCCAATCCGGATACGGCCGCAGCGGTCTTTTCTTTGCCCACCAGCACGCGGGTATCGAGGCGGATATCATCACCACCGCCAAGGGTATGGGAAATGGTTTCCCCATCGGTGGCGTCTTGATTTCCCCGAAACTCAAAGCGGAATACGGCATGCTCGGTACCACTTTCGGTGGCAACCATTTGGCTTGCACCGCAGCGTTGGCGGTCATCGATGTCATTGAAAACGAGCACCTTGTTGAGAATGCAGCCCGTATGGGAGAGTATTTCAAGAAGGAACTTGGCGAAGATAAGGCCTTGGTTGAATATAGAGGCAAGGGCCTTATGATTGGTATGCAACTGAAAGAGGAGTATATCGGTTTGAGAGACAAACTTTTGTTTGAAAAACATTTCTTTACCGGAGCTGCCGGAGCCGGCGTCATTCGCCTTCTCCCCTCTTTGACGGTCAGTCAGGAGACAGCCGCAGCCTTTGTTAAAGCTTGGAGAGAATTGACTGTATGAGACATTTTACCAGCATCACGCAATTGGGTGATTTGAAAAACGCCTTGATGGCCGCAAAATATGTAAAGGAAAATCCCTATGCCGACAAGGCTTTGGGAGAGAACAAGACGGCCCTGCTGGTGTTCTTCAACAACAGTTTGCGTACCCGTTTGAGCACCCAGAAAGCGGCGCTGAATTTGGGTATGAACGTCATTGTGTTGGACGTAAACCAGGGTGCCTGGAAATTGGAAACGGAAAGAGGCGTCATTATGGACGGCGACAAGAGCGAACACCTCTTGGAAGCCATTCCTGTCATGGCAAGCTACTGCGATGTGATTGGCGTACGCTCCTTTGCTCGTTTTGAAAGCAAAGAAGATGATTATAATGAAGTGATACTCAACCAGTTCATACAACATTCCGGCAAACCTGTCTTCAGTATGGAGGCTGCCACCCGCCATCCCTTACAGACTTTTGCCGACTTGATTACCATTGAGGAGTACAAGAAGACCACGCGCCCCAAAGTCGTACTTACCTGGGCTCCCCATCCCAAAGCCCTTCCCCAGGCGGTTCCCAATTCCTTTGCTGAAGGATTGAATATGACAGGATATGATTTTGTGATTGCCAATCCTGAGGGATACGACCTTGCGCCCGAGTTTGTCGGCAACGCCCGCGTTACCCACAATCAGGATGAAGCCTTGGAAGGAGCGGATTTTGTCTATGCAAAAAACTGGTCTGCGTACGAAGGAGACAATTACGGTAAGGTGCTGAATCAAGACAGAAGTTGGACCATCAGCAGCGAAAAAATGGCTCTGACCAACAATGCTTTCTTTATGCACTGCCTGCCCGTAAGAAGAAATATGATTGTAACGGATGATGTCATCGAAGCGCCGACCTCATTGGTCATTCCAGAGGCCGCCAATCGCGTTGTATCGGCTCAAACCGTTTTGAAAATGATATTGGAAGACAATAAATAATGATAAAGGTTGTCAAAATAGGTGGAAATGTCGTTGACAACGAGGCATTGTTGCAGTCGTTTTGTCAGGATTTTGCGGCCATGGAAGGTCCGAAAGTGTTGGTACATGGAGGGGGCGTAATGGCCTCTGCCATCCAAAAGGCCTTGGGACAGACGCCGATCAAAATCGAAGGCCGCCGCGTCACCGATGAGGAAACCCTCAAAGTGGTTACCATGGTGTATGCCGGCTGGTGCAACAAGCATGTTACTGCCCTATTGCAGCAGAATGGTTGCAATGCGATTGGTCTCTCCGGCTGTGATGCCTCTGTCATCAAAGCAGAAAAACGCCCTCCGAGAACCTTGCTCGACGGCGTAACGGTCGTTGATTACGGTTTTGTGGGAGATGTAAAGAAAGAGAGTGTCAATACGGCCTTCATCCACCAGCTTTTATCTCTGGGCATTACCCCTGTCTTTTGTGCCATCAACCACGATGGAAAAGGAAATTTGCTCAATACCAACGCCGACACCATTGCCTCCAGCGTTGCCTCCGCATTGGGAGCCACCCTGTTGTGCTGCTTTGAAAAGAAAGGCGTACTGATGGATAAAGATGACGATGAGAGCGTCATTCCCCATATCACCCCTTCCTATTTCAAGCAATTGGTACAGGATGGAGTGGTGGATGCCGGAATGATTCCCAAATTGGAAAACTCATTCAAAGCCCTGAAAGAAGGGGCTGCCTCTGTGGTGATACGCTCCAGCGAAGATCTCACCACCGAAAGCGGAACCACATTAAGTTTGGATGAATGATGATAGATAGTTCCAAATATCTGCAATTGCTGCGCGAAATGATTGCCACGCCCTCCATTTCCTTTGAGGAAGAGGCTGTGGCGCAAGTCATTGGTCGTTTCCTGCAAAAGGAAGGCATTGCGTACAGCGTGCAGAATGGAAATATCCTGGCGCTCAACCGCCACTTCGATCCGGCAAAAAAGACCTTGGCGCTGGACGCTCATATTGATACGGTCCCTCCGGCAGCAAGTTACACCCGCAACCCTTTTGATCCCGGACAGGATGAGGAAATCATTTATGGACTTGGCTCCAATGACGATGGCGCCAGCGTTGTGTCTATGATTGCCGCCTTCTCCTATTATTATAATAAGGTATTGCCCATCAACCTCATGCTCATTCTTTCCCGCGAAGAAGAAAGATCGGGCTGCGACGGCACGCAATGGCTGTTCACGGATGGATTTTTGGCACAGTCTCCGGACTTTCCCCTGCCGGATTGGGTGATTATCGGAGAACCTACGGGCATGAAAGTCGCCACCTCCGAACGAGGCTTGCTGGTAATAGATGGCTACGCCCAGGGAGTCAGCGGACACGCCGCCCGTGAAGAAGGAGTCAATGCCCTTTACAAAGCGGTGGAAGACATTGCAGCGCTGCGAGCCTACCAGTTTGAGAAACTTTCTCCCAAAATGGGAAAAGTTAAACTCAATGTCACCCAGATAGAAGCGGGCACGGCCCACAATGTCATCCCTGACAGTTGCCATTTTGTCGTGGATATCAGGCCGACAGAGGCTTACAGCAATGAAGAGATACTCAATCAGTTGCAGGCATTTTGCCAATCAGAATTAAAGGCCCGCAATCTGAAGAATCGCTCTTCTGCAACCCGCGAAGGCTCCTTGCTGCTAAAAACAGTAGAAGAATTGGGATGGGAATGTTTCTCCTCCCCCACAACGTCGGATTGGATTCGTATCAGTAGCGATGCGATTAAAATGGGGCCGGGAGACTCCAGACGCTCACACCAAGCCGACGAATATATCAAGGTGAGCGAAATTGAAGACGGAATTGAAAAATATATACGCTTTATAGATAAGTTTTATGGCGACATTATGGAATAAAGGCACAACGGCCACCGAAAAGGTTGAGCAGTTTACTGTCGGGAATGACCGCATTCTCGATAGGAAATTGGCCCGTTACGATGTGCAAGGCTCCAAGGCCCATATCCAGATGTTGTGCAGCATTGGTCTGTTGAGTGAAGAAGAATTAAAAACACTCTTGGTCGGTCTGGAGGAAATTGCCCAAAGCATTGAAGAGGGAAATTTCGTATTGGAAGATGACGTAGAGGACATTCATTCACAGGTAGAATTGCTGCTGACAAGAAAATATGGCGACCTGGGCAAGAAAATTCACTCGGGACGCAGCCGCAACGACCAGGTGTTGGTGGACGTTAAACTTTTTCTGCGAGACGAACTCAAAGAACTTCGCGATGAGGTCTATGCCCTGTTCGGCACCCTGCAATCCCTCAGTGAAAAGTACAAGGAAGTACTGCTTCCGGGTTATACGCACGCCCAAATAGCCATGCCCTCTTCCTTCGGCATGTGGTTTGGCGCCTACGCGGAAAGTCTGGTGGATGATATGTATATGCTGGGAGGGGCCTACAAGGTAGTCAATCAGAACCCTCTCGGCTCGGCAGCGGGTTATGGCAACTCCTTCCCTTTGGATAGAGAAATGACCACCCGTCTGTTGGGTTTTGCATATCCCAATTACAACAGTGTTGCCGCCCAGTTGAGTCGCGGTAAGTCCGAGCGCAGCGTAGCTTCAGCCATCGGTAGTATTGCCTTGACACTCAATAAGTTCGCGGCGGATTGCTGTATGTATATGTGCCCCAATTATGGATTTATCCGCTTCCCTGACGAATTGACGACCGGTTCGAGCATCATGCCTCACAAAAAGAATCCGGATGTGTGGGAAATCATGCGTGGCAAATGCAACCGCATCCTTTCCTGCGAAAATGAGATTGCCTTGCTTTGCAGCAATATGCCTCACGGTTATCATCGTGAATATCAATTGCTGAAAGACATTCTCTTCCCCGCCTTGGAACTTATGCACGAGTGTCTGGATATGGCTCGCTATATGTTGGAACACATTGAGGTGAACGAACATATTTTGGGCGCATCTTTGTACGACTATTTGTTTACCGTCGAGGAAGTCAACAAGCGCACCTTGGAGGGACTCCCCTTCCGCGAGGCTTACAAACAGGTAGGTATCGAGGTAAACGAGGGACGTTTTTGCTACAGCGGTGGCTCATCGGACAGTTTGAAAGCATCAGATTTGAAACACACCCATATCGGCAGCTTGGGAAATCTCTGCAATGATAAAATCGCAGAAAAAATGTCTGCCGCCTTATTTGAATAAAACCTTTGAAAATATGATAGACAAAAGTTTGAAAAAAGTATTGCTGCTCGGCTCTGGAGCTTTGAAAATCGGACAAGCCGGAGAATTTGACTACAGCGGATCGCAGGCACTTAAAGCCCTGCGCGAGGAAGGAATCGAGACCATCTTGATTAACCCCAACATTGCCACCGTGCAAACTTCTGAAGGTGTTGCCGACAAGATTTATTTTCTTCCGGTAACCCCATACTTTGTAGAAAAGGTTATCAAAAAGGAAAAACCTCAAGGTATCCTGCTTTCTTTTGGCGGACAGACCGCTTTGAACTGCGGTGTAGAACTCTACGAGAAAGGCATTTTGGAAGAAAATGGTGTGCGTGTATTGGGTACGCCGGTACAATCGATTATCGACACGGAAGACCGAGAACTCTTTGTCGAGAGATTGGACGAAATCAATGTAAAAACCATTAAATCTGTGGCAGCAACCACTTTGGAAGATGCACGCGCGGCTGCCAAAGAGGTAGGTTATCCTGTCATCGTACGTGCTGCCTACGCACTGGGTGGTTTGGGTTCAGGATTCTGCGACACCGAAGAACAATTGGATACCATCTGCCGCAACGCCTTCTCTTACTCTCCCCAGGTATTGGTTGAAAAATCATTGAAGGGATGGAAAGAGATTGAATTTGAGGTTGTGCGTGACGCCCAAGACAATTTGGCTGTCATCTGTAATATGGAAAACTTTGACCCCCTGGGTATCCATACAGGTGAAAGTATCGTTGTGGCTCCTTCACAGAGTCTCAAACAATCTGAATTGGATTATTTGCGTGGCCTTTCTTTGGATGTGGTTCGCCACTTGGGCATTGTGGGTGAATGTAACATTCAGTATGCATTCTGCCCCGATGGAAGCGATTATCGCGTGATTGAGGTGAACGCTCGTTTGAGCCGTTCTTCTGCACTTGCTTCCAAAGCGACCGGTTATCCTCTTGCTTTCGTAGCGGCGAAAATCGGTTTGGGTTACAATTTGGATGAAATCGAGAACGCATCCACCGGTAAGAGTTTGTTGGGTTATGAGCCTGCTCCGGATTATATCATTTGTAAAATCCCTCGCTGGGACTTGGCAAAATTCCGCGGTGTTTCCCGTGAAATTGGTACCAGCATGAAGAGTGTCGGCGAAATCATGGCCATCGGTCAGAGTTTCGAAGAGGCGATTCAGAAAGGTCTCCGTATGATTGGACAGGGTGCCAATGGTTTTGTATGCAACAAACCTTTCGAGTGCAACGACCTTGATTACGCGCTTGCTCACCCGACTGACACCCGTGTATTTGCCATCGCAGCTGCTTTTGATGCAGGATATAGCGTTGAGCGCATTTGCGACTTGACCAAAATTGACAAATGGTTCATCGACGCCTTGGCCAATATTCAATCTACCCTTGCTGAGTTGAAAGCTTGCGGAAGTCTGGAGAATTTGAGCGAAAATTTGCTCGTTCAGGCGAAAAAACAAGGTTTCTCTGATATCCAGATCGCGCGCGTTCTTCAAACGACAGAAGCAGAGGTTCGTCAGTTCCGTCTGGGTAAAGGTCTCAAACCTGCCATTCGTCAGATTGACACCATCTCCTTCCCTCACGGAAAGAGCAACTATCTTTATTTGACCTACGGAAGCGAATACGTTGCCTCCAATTTGGACGACGCTTCCTGCACGGTAATCGTACTCGGCTCCGGTGCATATCGTATCGGTAGCAGCGTGGAATTTGACTGGTGTGGTGTGAATGCCATTCAGACTTTGCGCCGCAAGGGCTACAAAGCGGTGATGATCAACTGCAACCCTGAGACCGTATCCACCGACTACGATACTTGCGACAGATTGTACTTTGACGAGCTTTCTTTCGAGGCCGTTATGGATATCTGCTCGGTTGAAAAACCTTATGGTGTGATTGTCAGCGTGGGTGGTCAGATTCCTAACAACCTGGCCTTGCCTTTGATGCGCAGCGGCATTCGTCTTTTGGGTACTTCTGCCGAGAATATCGACCGTGCAGAGGATAGAAATAAATTCTCATCCATCGTGGATAAATTGGGCATCGACCAGCCTCGTTGGAGCGAGCTTACGACCATGGAAGATGTGGATAAATTCGTGGATGAGGTCGGTTTCCCTGTCTTGGTGCGTCCTTCCTATGTACTTTCCGGTGCAGCCATGAATGTTTGCTACAGCAAAGAAGACTTGCGCAAGTTCTTGGAAATGGCCGTAGAGGTATCTGCAGAGCATCCTGTCGTAATCAGTTCATTTATCCAGCGTTGCAAGGAAATCGAGTTTGATGCGGTTGCTGACGAGGGTAAGGTTTTGGTACACGCCATCTCCGAACACGTTGAGTTTGCCGGTGTACACTCCGGTGACGCAACCATGCAGTTCCCTCCCCAGAAATTGTATGTCAAGACGGCTGCACGTATCCGCAAGATTTCTGCTGCCATCGCCAAGGAGTTGAACATTACCGGTCCTTTCAACATTCAGTTCTTGGCAACTGACAACTACATCAAAGTGATTGAGTGTAACTTGCGTGCATCCCGTTCATTCCCCTTCGTATCTAAAGTGTTGAAAACCAACTTTATTGACTTGGCTACCCGCTGTATGTTGGGTGAGCATCCTGAGAAAGTGGAGTTGGATGCCTTTGAATTGGAATACGTGGGTGTGAAAGCGTCGCAGTTCTCCTTCTCTCGTCTGGGCCATGCTGACCCTGTCTTGGGTGTGGATATGACTTCTACCGGTGAGGTGGGTTGTATCGGTGACTCTGTGGAAGAGGCGTTGTTGAAATCTTTGTTGGCTGTCGGTCAGCGCATTCCTGAAACGTCTGTATTCATTTCTTCCGGCGACGCTTTGCAGAAAGCAGATTTGCTTCCTGCCTGCCGTTTGTTGGCTGAAAATGGTTATACGATTTATGCAACCGATGGTACTTGCAAATACTTGTGTGAGAATGGCGTTCCTGCCTTGAAAGCGCTTTGGCCTTCAGAGGAAGCTACTTCCAACCGCTTCCCTCGCGCTTTGGATTTGATTCGCGACCACAAGGTGGACCTTGTCATCAACATCCCGAAGAACTTCACTTCCAACGAGTTGACCAATGGTTACAAGATGCGTCGTGCGGCCATCGACTACAACGTTCCCTTGATTACCAACAGCCGTCTGGCTTCTGCATTCATCAAGGCGTTCTGCACCGTTCCTTACGAAAAGATTTCCATCAAATCTTGGGACGAGTACAAGGCGTAAGTTGTTTGCTGCTGTACAAGGCGTAAGTGCCGATAGCGTGTAAACCGATCAAAATCGGTGCAACACCCACCCATCAAAAAGACCTCCTTCGCGGGAGGTTTTTTTGTATCAAGCCGCGAAAAAGCAAGAGAGAAAGTCTACTTTTACGAGCCGATGACAAGGAGGATGGTGGCGCAGAGCAAGATGGCCAGGGAGATTGCTTTGCGAGCCACATTGCGTTCGCTGAAAAGGATGGCACCCAAGATGAAGGTTACCACCACGGAAAGACGGCGGGTGATGGAAATGACAGAAAGCAAGGCACCATCCAAACTCAATCCGTAAAAATAAAGAAAGTCCGCACCGGTAATAAAAACGGCAATCATGATTAGGCGCCAGTCAAAGACAAAACGCACCGAGGTCTTTTTATCCCAAAAAGCGTTGCCCAGTAAAACCAGCGCCATCATCAAAGTCATATAGAGATTACAATGACTCTGCACATACAAGGGAGGCATGTCCTGCATGATGAATTTATCTAACAACGCGCTGCACACACCGGAAACGATGGAAATGCACATATAGAAAAAGCCTTTGCTATGGGTAAAACGTATGCCCTCCTTGGAAGAAGCCGAGGACAACATAAACAAGGCCACAAAAGCAAGTGAAATACCACAGATTTGCCATAAGTTGAGACGCTCGCCCAAAAGCAATACGGATATTAACACGACACAGACAGGGCGGAAAGCTTTCAAGATACCGGCCGTCGTCAAGGGAAGATATTTCATACCTGCCAAACCACTCACCCAGGAAATCGTAACAATGGCAGATTTCAGCACAAGCTGCCATTCATGCTCAAGCAGTTCTGTAAACAAGAAAGGAGATAGAAACAAGGCCGAAAGGGAGGTCGAAGCAAAAAGCACCATCAAGATACTGTTCTTCGCCAAGGCCTGTTTCTTGAACACATCATAAATTCCCAGCATCAACGCAGATGCCACAGCGCACCAAATCCACATAATCAAAGTTCCTCCATATCTTGTTTGATTCGTTGTAATTGAGCATAATCAGCGTCCGGGCACGATTTCAATAAAACTTCATCCTCAAACTGACTATGCGTACATTTGGACATTACCATTCCTATATGGCAAACCAAATCATAAATATTGTGCCCTCTAAAATGCAGATAGGTATTATCCGGGGTCAGACCACAAGCCGAAGCCTTGTCATAATACGATTGAGGAATAGGCTCCTCGGCACCAGGAAGTTGAGAGAGATTGCGACGAACTCTGGCAAGAAAAGCCTTGGCACCGCCGTACAAAGTATGCTTTTTCTGTTGCATGGGGATGCATTGGCCGATTTGATGCAAAGTAGGCTGCGTTTCCTCCGGTGCATACAACAGTTGCAAGAACGGTTTATACAACAAACGAGATAGCTGCAAAAGAAAATTTTCAAAATCAAATTGCTCGGAAGCACGCAAAAATCGCTTTTGGAAACGCTGCTGCAATCCTTTGGCCCAACAATAATGATTCTCCCACGAATAGCAATAAGTCTGCAAGATAAAATGAGACACCTTACAAGACGACGGAGAATAAAACGGCCTTAAATCGCTATCAATGCAGATAAAAAAACGTTTGGACAGATAAGGACGATATTGAAGACATTGACTCACCCCGCTTGTCCTATCACCATAACGGCTCCTACTATAATATATATAATTGTATTTCCCGGGACGGTAACGCTGCAAAAGCGTATCCCAAAACAAGACATCCGCCCGCGCCTCCAAATGCACACTGGCCCGCACTCCCCTCTCAATCAAAGGAATGTTGGAAAAATACTCTGCCTGTTCCCGGATATGGTCGCGCATCTTATATATTCTCAGACTCTATATCTTCAAAATAAATCACCTTATCACCCCATCCGCTGCCAAAGATACTGGGAGAATGAGAAGAAATGAAGAGTTGGCTTTGGGGATTAAGAGTACGAATGACCTCTACAATCTGACGCTGCCAACTGATATGCAAAGAGATTTCCGGCTCATCAAGAAAGATAACCGCAGGTCCTTTACGGCTCAGATATACACGGGAAAGAATCAGAAGCAACTGTTTTTCACCGGTGGATAATTTTTCATAACCCAGCACCTGACCTTGTTGATGGAATACCATATTCCCGTCAAGCACGTCGGCTTTCTTGCCGGTCGGAGCAAACATTTCATCCAAAATATCCATCAACTGTTGCGGACGCTCTTCCTGCGCAAGCACCTGAGAAATGACATTACCCAAATCCTGCAAGCCTTCATACGGACGAAGCAAAAGCAAAGCGACTTCGGCGGGAAGTTTTTCAGGAAGGGCACTGACTTGTACATAATTGCGCGCCTCACCCTCTACAAGACCGCTATAATAAGCATTCATAATCCCAAGCAGGGTGCTTTTTCCACAACCATTGACACCGACCAGGATATTGACATCCGGATTCATCTGCGTCCAATCGATATTTTTAAAGCCCCAAAGACTTTTTACTGAAAAAGAGTGAATGAGTGCATCCATATTCATGCTTTTCTGATTCGATTCACAAATTTATGCAAATTTGACTACCTTTGCAATATTATGAAGATACTATTAACCAATGACGATGGAATTCAAGCCAAGGGCATCAATGTCTTGGTGAGAATATTGAAAAAATATGGAGATATCACGGTTGTGGCTCCTAAAAAAGGACAATCCGGCATGTCTATGGCCATTCCTTTGGGATTGGACAAGAAAATTTATGTGTCTGATTTGGAAATCCGGGACGGGATCCGCTATCAATGGGTGGATTCTACCCCTGACGCCTGTGTAAAATTTGCACTGGATGAGACCTTTCGCAACGATAGACCGGACGTGATTATTTCCGGCATCAACCACGGCACCAACGCGGCCACCGCTTCATGCTACTCCGGAACATTGGGAGCAGCGGCAGAAGGCGCCGTCAATGGAATTCGCGCCATCGGAGTCTCGCTGGACAGTTGGGACCCGGACGCAGATTTCAGTATCGTGGAAGAGATTTTCCCGGAAATTTTTGAAAAACTGATGAAGCGCGGCAAACAGATGGATCCCTTGTGCGGCGTCTATTACAATATCAACTTTCCGGATTTGCCCAAAGAGAAAATCAAAGGGATTTCCATTTGCAACATGGGCTTCGTACATTGGACGGATGAATTTGTCAAGAACGAAGATGGAAGCTACCATATTGAAGGCTTTTTCTCTGACTATAAGAGCAATCCTCCTACGGCGGACCACAGAAAACTCAAAGAGGGCTATATCACGATTGTCCCGCACAAAATAGACAATACGGACTACGCCGAAATGGAAGAATTGAGACAAATTTTCTAAATCGCGGATATGAGATATTATATCATTGCCGGAGAAGCGTCCGGAGATTTACACGGAAGCAACCTGATGAAAGGCCTCTATGCCACTGACCCTCAAGCGAATATCCGTTTTTGGGGCGGGGACAAAATGGAAGAGGTCTATCGCGCAAGCGAAGGCTCGCAGAGTGCGGAGCAGAACGCGAATGAGCAAAGCACTGAGCAGAGTGCGGAGCAGAACGCGAATGAGCAAAGCACTGAGCAGAGTGCGGAGCAGAACGCAAACGAGCAAAGCAAAGGAGGGCTGGTACAGCACTACAAGGCAACGGCTGTGATGGGAATCAGCGATGTACTTAAAAATTTAGGTCGCATTTCCCGCAATTTAGACAAGTGCAAAAAAGACATAGAGAGTTGGAATCCCGACGTGGTTATTTTGATTGACTACCCCGGATTCAACTTGAAAATTGCTGAATTTGCACACAAAAAAGGCATCAAGGTTTTCTACTACATTGCCCCCAAAGTATGGGCTTCGCGCGAGGGTAGAATCAGGAAAATCAAGCGCTTTGTCGATAAGTTGTTTATCATTTTCCCCTTTGAAATCCCCTATTTCACCCAAAAGGACATTCCTTTCATCTACAAAGGCAATCCCTTGATTGACGCCGTGGACAGTTCCCCTGCAATGAAAGAATGCCGCGAAGACTTTTTCAAACGCCACGGACTTACGCCCCACAAGTACATCGCCATTTTGGCCGGCTCACGCAAAGGCGAAATCTCACGAATGATGCCTGTGTGTATGGAAGTGGTAGACAAGCTTTGTCGAGAGTCCCAAGGAGAGGAACTGCATTTTATCGTAGCAGGAGCGCCCTCCGCCAAAAAAGAAGATTACCTTTCTTACATTGGAGAAAGGAAACAGGTGCATCTGGTCTTCAATGACAGCTATGGCATACTTAAAAACGCAGCGTGTGCGATTATCAATTCCGGAACCGCCTCTTTGGAAGCCGCGTTGATCGGGACTCCCCAGGTCGTATGCTGGTCAAGTTCTGCCTTGACGGTCTTTGTCGGACGAAAGATACTCCGCATTTTTGACCATATCAAATACATTTCATTGGGCAACCTAATCGTAGACAGACTCGTCTTCAAGGAGTTTATCCAAGAAGATTTCAATGTTGAAATGGTAACAGAAGAAATAGGCCGCCTGATGAGCGACGACTATAGACAGGAAATGCTAAAGGGGTACGCCGAAATAAGAAGCGCACTCGGAGGACAAGGCGCTTCAACGGCGATTGCCCAAGCAATGCTTACAGAATTGCAAAAATAGCTTCTCTGACCTGCTCGATAGAGCCCGTTCCATCCACCTCTTTATAGAGTCCCTTCTCTTGATAATACTCAATCAAGGGTTCAGTCTGTGAATGGTAGGTTGCAATGCGCTGACGGATAATACTGATATCGGCATCATCAGCACGTCCTTCAACGGCAGCACGACCCTGAATACGCTCTACAATCATTTCATCGGGAATCATGATAGACAGCACATTGCTGACTGCTTCACCACGCTCTGCCAAAAGATTATCCAACGAAATGGCTTGTTCTACCGTACGAGGAAATCCATCTAAAAGAAAACCGTCCACGCCCTTTACTTTCTCAAAATGAGATGCCATCATGCTGACAACCAACTCATTGGGAACCAATTTACCCTCATTGATTAAGCTGGCTGCAACTTTGCCAAGCTCCGTTTCGGCTTTGATTTCTTCACGCAAAAGCGCTCCGGTTGAAATGTGGCAAAGATTAAATTTCTCTGCCATGGCTGTGGCCTGGGTACCTTTTCCTGCACCCGGAGGGCCAAATAAAATAAAATACTTCATCATTTATTCCTCCAAATCCGTAATAACCCATCCACCTCCAAGGGTAGCGGTGTTAAAACGGAAGAAATCTATAGAAACCTTCTCCGCCATTTGCATTTTGGGGATGGTCAAATTCAACATACTTCCATTTTGAGAACGAACCTGGGCCTTCACTCGTCCCTTTTCTTCCTCAAATTTTACAATCTCGTATCCGGCGATAACATTCTGCAAGCCACTCTCCACTTTCTCAATATATACCTCTTTGGCATCCTCGTCCACCGTCCAACGACGCACACCATCACTGTAGATTTTCATAATACTCAAATCCAACACATAACAACTGTCCTGGATATAGAGTTTACCTTCGCCACTGAGAGTCATGTCATCCTGCGAGGCGCTATAAGTAAAATCTGCCTGGGTAAGGTATTGAGACAATTGTGCTGCCAAACTTGAGGGAAGCCCCTGAACGGAAGATTGACTGGAAGCCGTAGAAGCAGAAGTAGAGGCAGAAGCAGAAGCAGAGGCAGAGGCAGAGGCAGAGGCAGAGGCAGAAGCAGAAGCAGAAGCAGAAGCAGAAGCAGAAGCAGAAGCAGAAGCAGAGGCAGAAGCGAAAACGGAAACGGAAGAGAGCCCTGCACTGAAAAGAACAAGGCATACAACGAGAACGATGGATTTTCTACTCCGCATTACAATATCGCATCTAAAATAGCCTGCAGTTGTTGGAAATCCCCAATCAACACATCGCGGGGACGCGCTCCCACTTGGGGACCGACCACTCCGTGGGCTTCCAACTGGTCCATGATACGGGCCGCTTTGGCATAACCAATACCCAAACGACGCTGCACATAAGTCGTGGAGGCCGAACCGCTTTCCACCACAATGCGGGCAGCTTCCTCAAAACGAGCATCCAATTTCCCCACATCAGCAGTCGTAGGCGCGGCACCTTCCGAAGACTCTATAGGAGGTTCGGGCAAAAAGAAAGGCTCTGCACATTGCTTAAATCCTTTCTGCTTTCCAATATGTTTGGCGATAGAGGTAATTTCTTCGCCTGAAATATAGGCACATTGTACGCGCTGCATATCAGAAGCACCATTATACAGTAGCATATCACCCTTTCCAATCAGCTTCTCCGCTCCGGGGGAATCCAAAATGGTCTGTGAGTCTCCATGAGATACCACACGGAAAGCAATACGCATCGGGAAGTTGGACTTAATCAAAGAGGTCACCACGTCCGCAGAAGGTCTTTGCGTTGCCAAAATAACATGCAATCCCGCCGCACGACCTTTTTGCGCCAAACGAATGATAGCCTGCGAAATCCGACGGGCTCTCGCTTTGTCTTCCGCGCCGAATCCGGACATTGTCAAATCAGCATACTCATCGATAACTGCCACAATATAAGGGAAATAGCGATGCCCTTTTTCCGGATTGAGATGACGTTTGATATATTTCTGATTGTAGAGTTTCACCTGATTGACAGAAGCTTCGCGCATCAGACGATAACGGTCATCCATTTCGACACACAAACTCTTCAACACCAAATCCGCATCATCCAGACTGGTAATAATGGAACGATCCCTCATTTCCTCTTCGGATACCGGATTGGGAAGTACTGCCATATAGTGATCCATAATCGGAGCATAGGGCGAGAATTCCACCATTTTCGGGTCGATAAAGACAAATTTCAACTCCGAAGGATGCTTGGCATACAGCAAGGACGAAATGATGACGTTCAATCCGACTGACTTACCCATCTTGGTTGCACCGGCTATCAAAAGGTGAGGCGCTTCAGCCAAATCAAAAGTCTTGACCTCGCGGCTGATGGTGTACCCTATCGCAATCGGAAGTTCCGCTTTCGTATTACGGAACGAATCATCTGCAAGCATGGATTTCAACGGAACGATGGAAGGATGGGCATTGGCCACCTCCACGCCGACAGAGTCTGCCAACTTCACCACACGCAAATCCTTGGTTCCAAGGAAAACGCCCAAATCTTCAGCCACATTGCGGATTTGTGAGATTTTCACGCCCTCTCCCAAGGTAAGTTTGTAAAGCGTCACCGTCGGACCGGGAATCGCATGAACAGCGGTGATTTCAATTTTGAAAGTAGATAGACCCGCTTTAATTTTTTCACTGTTCAGATTGATTTCCGCTTGAGAAACCACATGTTGGGCAGAAGTATAATCATCCAGCAAATCCAGCGAGGGGAAAACAAATCGGGACATTTTATCCTTATAGTCAATATCCCTTACCAGGTCCTCTGTCACGTTCGTATCGTACGTCCCTCCCTCTTCGGTCGTGATAATCAAACCCGAAGACTGCTCCTGAGGACCTTCTTCCTGCTCGTCTTCGTTCTTCTCTGCGGGTGCCTCCCCCTTGTCTTCATTCTTCTCTACGGGTACCTCCCCTTTATCTTCATTCTCCTCTGCGAGTACCTCCCCTTCTTCCTCGTCGGTACCAGTTTGGGGATTTTCTTTCTTAAAGCTGAAAGGCTCTTTCGTACGAGGTTTCATCTTCAGGAAATCAAAATGCAAACTGCCCAACCATGTGAAAAAGGACGGGCGGACGATGGTTATCCACAAAACAATGAAGAAGAGGATAATCAAAAATGTGATGATAGGCTTGAATAAATTTTCCAGAAAAATAACGGTCGCAGCACCGCAAATACCGCCCAAACCATTCGGAAGCCAGGATTCTATACCCGCATGAATACCCACAAAGGAGAAAAATACAGACAGAATATAGGTCGCCGTAAAAATAAGGAAGAAGGAACGGAGCAAACGATATTTTTCGGGCGCAAACAATTTGGCTGTCACATAAGAAAGAAGGACAATCCAGGATATACCCGCAGCACCAAAAAGTCTTCCCACCATCAAATAAGCCCAACGAAAGCCACCTTTTCCGCCCCAATTTGCAATCTCCTTGCTGCTATCCATCATGGTCGGATCATTCAAGGCGCTGGCGTCATCCACCCAAGTAAATAAATAAGAAATCAGGGAAAGCGCAGTCGAGGCTGTAAAAATAACAAAGACAAGCCCACAGATTTTCCTGAATATCTCCTTTTGGAAATCAGTAGGACGGAATTGTAACCATTGTATTGTCTTTTTTGTTTTTTTGCTTGCCATTATTTACTGCTGGGTTTATGATGGTTTTTCTTGGGAAAGCGTCTGTTTTTGGCTGCTTTCTGCATGCCGCCTTTGAGAGGAACACCCGGTCTTGAGAAATTGGCCGCCGCGGATATTTTGCTCAACTCAAGTCCTGCCGGTACTTTAATACGTCCGTCTGAAAGCTTTTCTATATCTGAAAAAATTGTTTCATCCGCCACGCTGTCTTTGTTCCAAATCAGATATTGCTGACGCATATAGATAGCCAAAGAACGAATTAGCTCTGTTTTATTGTCATTATCCTCCAAACCGGCAATCAAATCAATGATACTTTCGATATTTCTGCCGTAATGAGTCGCTTTGACAGGCTTTTTATTGATTGGAACCTGTACAGGACGCGCAACCAGCTCGGATTTGACAGGAATAGGATAGGGAGCATCCACATCCAATTCAAAATCTGCGATAATAAAGAGGTGATCCCACAGCTTGCGCTCAAAATTCTCCTGTGTCTTGACATGAGGATTCAGAAGTTCCATGACTTTCACGACAGCACGGGCCTGTTCGGTCCGCTTGTTTTTATCCTCTATCTGTTTGAGTTGCTGCACCATATCATAGATGATACGGCCATATTCCGGAATACGCAATCGCTCGCGTTGGGTATTATAGTCTAAAATTTCGTCCATAGCCAACAAAGGTAAAAAAAATCCCCTACTATATCAAGTATAAATTTCAGTTTGAACCTCGTTGTCGGACAGATACCACAGATGGGTTACGACCCGTTTTCTTCCCATCGCCCGATAGGCCTCGGCATAGTTACGCATCTGGCGAGCATAAGAATTACGTTTTTCTCCGGTTTTATAATCGATAATGATGACCTCCGTACCATCATCCAGCACCCTGTCTGTTCGATAATCCCTGCCACCAGGCATCAAAATGGTCGCTTCATTGCGAATCTTATACTTGCCCGCTTTTTCAGGGAACCAGCCTTGTCTGTGGGCAAAATCAAGACGCGATTGAAGATATCTTCGCATCGGCTCCACTTCGTCTGAAGCCAACTCCCCGTTTTGCAGGGCTGCCTGTAGGGAACATTCCAAATCCTTGGGATAAATAACCCTTGACAAAATATCATGAACCAACGTACCATTAAGGCACTCCTGATGAGAAGACGGGGCATTTTCTGATGAAAAATAGTCTGCCGCATCCGCTTTCAGGCAAACACGCTCACCGCGAGAAAAAGAGGGATAACCATCGGCAGAATCCAACTGATTCACGTAGGTTTGCTTGTGTTTTTCTGCCCGTCTCTGCTCCAATTCACCATAGGTATAACAAAGCGAGTCTTCTTCTTCTTTTATCCACTCGGGATGCTCCTGTGCAAACTCCGACAAAAGTCCGGGAAACTCCTCTCCTGTGTTTTCGGCTATCACATGCAAGACCTGCACAGGACGGGTAAAGGCAACATAAACCACATTGAGATTATCAATATATTCCTGTCGTCTTTCCTGCTCATAAGCTCCTGTAAACAGACTTGAATGTGCCATTTTTTTGCCCAGCTGAACCCTATAAACACCCTTCAGGTCGTTCTCCAATCCGGTACCGGCCAAATCCGGAGCACACCAGATCTTTTCACTACTGCTTTCCACTCGTGAGAAATCGATTTTTTCAAGGAAAGGAGCAATGACATAAGGAGCCGACAGACCTTTTACCTTATGAATCGTGATGATATTCACGGCATCCTGCGAAGGCGGGGCGCTGATTTTGGCATCCGAATGTTCGATAAATTTAAGGAAAGCATGCAGGGAATTATCTCCGTTTGAACCAAACTGATGCAAGCAATCCATGAAACAACGGATATAGGAAATCTCTTGCTGGAAGCGCTCCGGCATATCTTCTTTAATGGTACGCAGAAGCAGTTCGCAGATATCTACCAAAGAATAGTTCGTAATCGCCGGCTCTTGATAATTGGGTAGATACTTTCGTATCAAATAATTCATGGCCTTATCGTTCGGATCATCCAAATGGGTAAGCAGGGCTATCATCAGACGAACCACAAAAGACGAAGACATCTTCAAAGTATCCGAGGTAGATACTTTCAGCCCGCAACGTCCCAGATATTCCGCCACCTCAACCCCAATGGCTCCTGTACGCACCACAATGGTTATATCATTGTACGAGTATCCCTTTTCACAAGCAGTCTGAATAGAACGATGAATAGCCGCCAATTCGAGGTGATTGATGGTTAGCTCGCTTCCTTTCTCCGGTCTGTCAATCAACTCTATTTTCACATACCCGCCCTCACGAGAGGATTTCTGCTCAACATCGTGATAGATAGAACTCAATAATTTTTTATCCTCGTCCGCAAGCGAGCGTCCTTCCGCCAAAGCCGCATCCATCTTCTCCGCCGCAAAGGCGAAAAACTCATTATTGAAATGCACAATATTCTGCCCACTTCGCCAATTCGTGTCTAATTCTTTTTTATCGTCAATATAATCTCTAAAATGAGCAGGAAGGGTCTGGGTCATCAAGGATGCATCCGAGTTACGCCAACGATAAATACTCTGCTTGGGGTCTCCCACGACCAGATTGCTATGCGCAGAAGCCACACTCTCTTTCAACAAGGGATGAAAATTATCCCATTGGGTATGAGAAGTGTCTTGAAACTCATCCAAAAGGAAATTTTCAAAACGCGTTCCCATTTTCTCATAAACAAAAGGAGTGTCCGTATCGGAAATCAACCCATTCAAAATATCATTGGTATCATCCAAAGTCAAGACATTTTTTTCTTTCATCAAAGCGGCGAGGGTTTGACGGACTTTCGATAGCACGCCAAAGCCATAAAAATGCCCCATGATGGTCTGAAGGGTTGTAATCAGCCTACCTTTCTGCTGAAGTTGTCTATCCAAATCAGCCAAGGCATCCAAAAGCGGCGTCAAATCCCCCAGCTTACTCTTATCTGCATTTTTGAACCAGGATTCATACGCTGCACGGCCCTCCGCCGTCAAAAAATTTCGCTGCGCGGCATCAGTAGGCTCAGGAACGTCTCCTTTAACCTGAATTTTCAAACCCAGATACAGGCCGAGGTATTTTTCGAGCATATTGCGGCTGCTGACAATCACCCCCAGACATTGAGCGCGGCTATCTTCACAACGTTTGGCTGCCTCACAAATCGCTTTTTTAGACAACTTTATCAGTTCCTCACATTTTTTCTTGAGTTCCAGAATGTTTTTCTCATCGTAAAGCGCATCTTCATCCACATCGGCAGCTTTCAAAGCCGATTTATAGGAGTCATCCGTCAATTCGTGCGCCACATTCAGCAATACAGCATCGGAAGAGAATTTTTCGCCATCTCCTACCCGCTCCATCGCTTGCACAGACAGCCAATCCAGCAAGGATTGATCGCCCTCTGCTTCATCCAACGAATCCAAAATACGGTCCACACTCTCATCCACAATGGCCTTTCTGTCAAGTTCCACCTGATAGGAAGCATAATAGCCTATTTCTCGCGAAAAAGCGCGCAAAACCAACTGAAAAAAGCTATCAATGGTACTGACAGAAAATGCACTGTAATCGTGTAGGATATTATTCAGGATTTTTTTAGAGGCTTGTTGCAGATTGTCATCGGTACAAGAAAACGTCTTTCGAAAATCCGCTGCATAATCAGAGTTTTGCGGACAACGAGCCAGCACATCCAATTCGCGTAAAATACGCTCTTTCATTTCGGCCGTAGCCTTATTGGTGAAGGTTACTGCCAGAATCCGCCTATATTTCAAGTCGTTCTTATAGTCGTTAAAATAGGCATCCAACAACAGACGGATATAGGTCTTCGCCAAAAAGAATGTCTTACCGGCTCCTGCTGAAGCGCCACGCAATAGTATCGTTCCTTTACTCATCTTCATTCGGCTTTATCCGTTATACTTTTCCACACAAATTCTTGAAATCGCAAATGGCGCATTTATTTTTATCCGCCTTGGCAATAAAGGGTTTCGCAGGGTCTTTCAATTCCTCCAATGTCTCTTTGACTTTTTGAGACAGTTCCGTATAGCCATCATTATCAATAGGATAGTCTTGAGGAATGTTTTGAGAAGAAAGGGCATACGGAACATACATCGTATTGCACAAGTCCTTGATTTTCACCTCGGGTTTTTCCTGACAAAAAGCGTAATCATACAGCAAGAACTGAATAGCTGCCTTCATTTTATAATCCGTCATGATTTTAACCACATTTTTCATCGTCAGACAAGAGGGGTCATCGCTGCCTGTCTTATAATCGACTATCCTATATTTATAAGGAACATCGCCTCCCACCACCTCATCAATTCTATCAATGATACCCGTAAAATTCATTCCCGCAAAATTACTCGGGAATCTTTTCTCCAATTCCACCAGACGAAAGGCTGTCGCACCATGCTCTTTAAGATAAGCAAGGTCGGCACGAAGCACATTTTGCACATAACCGACAATCACTTTTGACATAATGATATTACGTCCTTTCACCTTGCTTACATTCAATTTGTGCCGAATCAATGAATCCACTTTCCACTTGATTTCCTTCTCCCGCTTGAGCCAATTTTCCAAATAAGCCCGCTCAACGAGTTTTCCCCCAACAGACGACCAATCTCTGCTGTGAAGTCTGGCGGGATCAACATCAGCATGCATCATATCCTCACTGTGATACAAGGCACGCATCGTATTGTGCAACACGTCTCCCAGCATTCCCCCATCCAGATATTCTGAAACCTCACTCGGAGCCGAAATTTCCTCTATTTTAGCGTAATAGAATTTCATCGGGCAGGAAATATAGCTGGATAAAGAAGAAGCCGACATCACCAGCGCATTGATTTTTTCCATCATTTCGCCGGTTTTTTCCACCACGATTTCTTCCTCCTCGCGACTCCCCTCGGGCGACAACGATTCTGTCCACCATTGGATATCCGCGTTAAAATGATAATGAAGTTGCTTGATAAAACGGCTCTCCTCCCCTCGTTGCAAGCCTTCCGTACGACTATCATACAGCAACCAGACTTGACGGGCACGGGCTATCATTCTATAAAAATAATAAGCCCACATGGCATCCTGCTGATGATAAGTCGGCAGGCCAAAACCCAACCTCAACTCGGCAGGAATAAAGGAGGCACTGACACTCTTGCGAGGGAACACACCCTCACCACAGGAGAATATCACCAGATTTTCAAAATCCAGACAACGGGACTCCAACGGCCCCATTACCTGCAGTCCTTGCAAAGGCTCTCCCTCAAAAGGGATGGAGAGATTAGCCGTCAGGTTGGCCAACAGTCTGACAAAACTGGCGGGTTTAATCGAAAGATTCTTCTCTTCCAATTGATGAAGGGCCGCCAAATAAGACTTGGCAAAACCACTTTCAAAAGCGAGCGCCGGATTGGCTGAAAGTTTGGGAGCCACTCCCAATACCACCTCACGCAGATAGGCCGCAAGATGGTGCAATTGCTGGGCATCTGAAGCTTGCACATCCGTCAGAACCGGCCTGAAAAGCAAAGATGAAATCGGCTCAAGCTGCGATTGAGAGATATAATAGCCGGCCTCCTTCTTAATCGCATTGATGCTCTCTCTCTCTGGCTCTCCGATAAGCAACTTAAACACGGAAGAGGCAAAAAGGGGCCATACCGTCTTATGATAATAGTTCGCGCCTTTATCTTGGGTTAGGGATATATTCAATTGCATAGCCAATACCGTCTGCATAAACGAGAAGAACTCACTATGCTTCATCGGATACCCCATTGTCACATTGATAGACTCCACAGAGGGCGGAATGGCATTGAGCACTGGCATCAGAAGATTTTCATCGGGCAAGACCAAGGCGCAAGACTCCAAAGACAGTTTTTCTATCCCCAACTTATTCCATATCGCAGGGATTTGACGGGTCTGTCCCACATTGGAAGGAATCGGCAGCACATGGATTTGGGGTGTGGTTTCCACTTGCTCAATGGAGAAAGCGGGTCTAAACTCTTCTATATTCTCTTTCAAGAAAGAAGAATTGCTGTCATCATCCGCAATCCACTTTCCGGGAAAATCCCAACAGAACTCTGCCAAATGAGCCTTCTGAAGCTTTTTCAGTATCGCTTTCTCACAAGGCGTCAGCATATTGAGGCCCACAAAAACGAGTTTCTTCCGCTCGGGTAATTTATCTGAAAGGATATCGACCGCCGCCTGATTTTGAAAGCATTGATACGCATCACGATAAACTTTCCCCTCATACGACATGCCTTCCTGCTGCAAACGCTGATTAAACTGTTTGTAGAGCGGAGCCAATATATCCCAAATCTTTTTGAAATTCGCTTTGGCCTGGGATTTATCATTTTGAAGAGCAAAATGCCCCATGAATTGCTCCAGAGCCTTTCGCTGCTGCTCATTCAGAAACTCAAATCCGGACTCAATATCCCTGAATTCGGAAATATTGGAAAAGATTGCATCTGCCTCACAAAGATATTTATCCACATCCGAAAAATCCCCCAGCAAGGTATCACCCCAGAATATAAAATCATCCAAAGACTCCGCCTGCGGATTCAAATCCTTGTAACAGTCATACAAGCGCAACAAAAGCGACACGCGATCTGTCGGAAGCGCTCCGGCAATTTTATACAAAAAATCGTTGATAGTGAGCATCTGCGGCGCAAGAATCGGCCGCACAGCCATCTGCTTCAAATAATTTTGAAAAAACAGAAGGGATCGACGATTGGGAAAAACAAAACAGAGTTCATCCAAGGAAGGAAGTTCCGTGGAGGATGACTGTTCACTTTGCGCCAAATAATGCTGCGCCACCTGTCTCAAAAAAGGATTCATGGCTTACTCATCAAAACTATCATAAAAATCGGACAAAGCAGCATCCAACTGCCTTCTGTCCTTCTTGGTCGGTCGTCCGCTGCCGGGATCGCGTTGAAAAACCAAAGTTTCCACAGGACGAACCAATTTATTCAATTCCTCCGCAGGAGTAAGATTTTCGGCAAATTGGGCTACATTTTTTGCCCCCTGCCTTTTCTCCACCAACTCCGTAACCTGATAGGTATAGGTTACAAGTCCCTTACGAACAGAAATCACATCTCCCACTTTGAGTTCCTTGGAAGCCTTGACATCATTTCCATTCACACGCACCTTGCCTCCCTTACAGGCCTGTGTCGCTTCCGAACGCGTCTTAAAGGCGCGAATGCTCCACAAATACTTATCGATTCTTACACTTTCCATACGCACATAGGTACTTCCTTACAAATATAAGAAAAAACTTACAAACGTCCATTTTGAAAAAAAGTTTGATATTTTTTCAAAAAAAATTTGTCACTATCAAAATTATGCCTATCTTTGCATCCGCTTACGGAAACGAAGCAGCCAGTTTGGTGCGGTAGTTCAGCTGGTTAGAATGCCGGCCTGTCACGCCGGAGGTCGCGAGTTCGAGTCTCGTCCGCACCGCAGAAAAGAGAACGACTTAGTTTTTTGGTCGTTCTCTTTTTCGTAAAAGGTCATTTGACCGCCCCATGACACAACATAAAAAACCAATAACAATGTCTCTTTTCAGTTTCTTTAAAATGAGTGGGCCCTCTGCCAAGACTGTGCCCGCTGAAAAACAGGACAAACTCTACAAAAAGCTCCGCTTCCAGACATTTATAGCCGGTACCCTCGGCTATAGCCTCTATTATGTCTGCCGCACGGGTCTGAACGTAGTAAAAGGCCCTGTCATCGAGGATGGATTCCTTAACGCAACTCAGTTGGGTACCATCAGTGCTTGCCTTTTGTTTGCTTACGCCATCGGTAAATTCGTCAATGGTTTGTTGGCCGACTACAGCAACATCAAGAAATTCATGGCAACCGGTCTTTTGATTTCTACTATCACTAACTTGTTGTTTGGTATTACAGGTTTATGGAACATGGAGGTGGGTGTCGCCAGCGGTATGGTCGTTGCGCTTCTTTCCGGTCTTTGGGCTTTGAATGGTTGGACCCAGTCTATGGGTGCAGCCCCCGCTGTCATCGGTCTTTCCCGTTGGTTCCCGATTAAAGTAAGAGGAACTTTCTACGGATTCTTCAGCTCCAGCCACAACATCGGAGAAGGTCTTTCATTCGTATTCTGTGGTGCTTTGGTTTCATTGGCCGGTTGGCAATGGGGCTTTATCGGTGCTGCCATCGCCGGTGCCATCGGTGTTATCATTATCTTGCTCTTGATGCACGACACGCCTGAAAGTAAGGGACTTGCCCCCATCGAGGTATTGGCCGGCGAAAAGACCCGGGAGGAATTGGCCGAAGAAGCAATGATAAAAGAAGCAGGCAAAGAGGCTGCAGCAGCCGAGACTGCCCGCATCCAAAAGGCCGTATTCAAGAACCCCGGCGTGTGGATTTTGGCTTTGGCCAGCTCTTTCATGTACATCAGCCGCTATGCCGTAAATGGCTGGGGTACCTTGGTATTGGAAAGCAAAGGATTTGAAACGGCACAGGCAGCGATGATTATCTCTGTCAATGCTTGGTGCGGTATTTTCGGCACGGTTCTTTCCGGCTGGTTCTCCGACAAAGTTTTCAAAGGAGACAGAAAATATCCCGCCTTGGTAGCCGGTATCCTCAACAGTATCTCCATTGCGATTTTCCTCTATGGTGGAAACGAATTGGCTGTTATGATTCTCGCTATGATTCTCCGTGGTCTTGCTATCGGTGTATTGATTTGCTTCTTGGGTGGTTTGATGGCTGTGGATTTGGTACCCCGTAAGGCATCTGGTGCAGCACTTTCTATCGTGGGTTTTGCCAGCTATGTGGCAGCCGGTGTACAGGACGTCATCAGCGGTATATTGATTGACGCCAACGCAGTAGAAGTCGCAGGTAAAATGACATACGATTTCGATGCTGCCGGTATCTTCTGGATTGGCGCATCTGTCATTTCCTTCTTGCTTCCCATCCTCAACTGGCGCAGAAAACAACAGCAGATTTAATCAAAAATATATACTCAACAAAAATGGGGCGACTCACTCACGAGCCGCCCCATTTTTATAATCTTTTATACCGAAGCATTAAGCGCGACGCTTCATCTTGCCAAAGACACGGGCAAAAGCATCCCAAAGACAAGTCGGAAGAAGGGCGCGCATAATCAACAAGGAATAAGCGCCCATGCCGACAATATAACGAGAACAAGGACAGCGACGATTGACTGCTTTGGATATCGCACGCGCCACCACCTTGGGCGAAGACAATAAGTTGCTACCATATCCCAACTTAAACCAATACGCCTCATTCAAGCTCGCCTGCTCATAGGGAGTCCCCTTTCCATTTTCAGCCAAAAAATCTGCCGCAATCGGCCCCCAATTCGTCTTGATACCGCCGGGCTCAATCATAATCACCTTGATACCGAAAGGCTTGGTCTCTATACGAAGCGCATCACTAAATGCCTCCAAGGCATATTTAGACACGTGATACCAACCTCCAAAACCCAAGACACAACGTCCTGCTACGGAAGAGGTATTCACGATACGACCGCCTCCCTGCGCACGCATAATGGGAAGCACGGCTTTGGTAAGTTCCGCCAAACCAAACAGATTCACTTCCATTTGACGACGCGCCTGCTCCATTGTGACATTTTCAATAGCCCCGAAATGCCCATAGCCGGCATTATTTACCAGCACATCAATACGCCCCTCACGCTCCATGACAAATTGCACCAATTGCTGAATGGAATCCGAATCCGTCATATCCACATAAAGCGGCACACAGCCATAGTCTTTCAGCGGCTCCATCATTTCCACCCGACGACAAGCCACATACATTCTGTGGCCCTGTTTTCCAAGCATTTTTGCCGTAGCAAAGCCGATTCCACTACTGGCTCCTGTCAAAATAACAACCGACATAGGACTCAAAATAATGATTGTTGATTAAAAATCGTATCCCCAACCGAGATACACACCTACCTCTTTAACATTGATGCTGTTCCAATTCAAGCCGAAACGAAGCGGTCCCAAGAAAGTCTTTCTTCCATACTGCAAAGAAAATCCATATACAAAGGAATCATCGTCCGTTCTGAAATTCATTTGCTTGAAATTATCCGCCTGATTCAATGTAGAGGCCGTCAAAGTAATAAAATTCTTCTCGGCGAAACAATAACGAAAATCTACATTCGCGGTAGCCACAATGGGTTTGAATTCGTTTACACCCGTAAAACAAGGCATAGCCCTATGATGAGAGGTAAACAAGCCATTGACATAGCCGCCTATATAGTTTCTATCAAAGAAAAGAATTTTATCATAAGATTCCGACACAAAACGCCCCCTGAGGGCTGTCGTTATGGAGAAATTCCCTATAGGAAAAGAGCGAGAGAGCTCAATGGCCGCAACATGATAAGCCGGGAATGTCGTCTCCGGAGAGGAAGGTATGCCATTCTGATTGAATTGATTACTGCCAAAAACAAGGTCATAATCCAATTTCAACAGACTACCGCTCTGGGTAAAGTAATTATCATCGCGTGTATCAAAGGTCAATCGCCCGATCACTTTTTGGTGGATTTGCCAATCCATGCGTGACACATCATTGAGATTGTAATACGGGATATTACCTATATTAATCCCTGCATACGCATCCAGATAAGGCTGTTTCAAGGTACGAACCAGAAAACTCAAATCGTTGGTCCACATCCTGAAACGTTTGGCATACGCATTGTCTGAAGAGGCTGAAATATAAGAATGATTTGAAGCGTCGATATCCGCATAGCGCGTATCAAAGATGACACAAAGTTTCGGACCGGTCTTAAAACGGTAAGCATATTCAATATCCAGGCTCGGGCACAGTCCCAACTTGATTTTGGTATCCAATTTCGATCCATAAAGACGATTGTCCCACAAACCGACATGAAGCGCCAAAGAAATCAAATCCTGCGAATCCCCTCTGGCTCCCAGACCGACACGATGCACAGGGCCCTTCCGACAAACAAAATTCAAATCATAGGGCTCCGCAGCCCCTGTAACATGATAGAAGACATTCTCGAAACAACCGGTCGCATAGATGACGGACACTATCGCTTCCAATTCCTTTTTGGTATAGGGTTTTGACAAATCCAACTTCAAGCGATGTCTGAAATAATCCTGCTCATCCTGATTGATTCCGGTAAAATTGACAGAGCGAAAATAGATGGAAGTCTGCCCGATATCAACCGCTTTTGGCGCAGACAACTTCGTCCCAACAGCTCCCGTCTTCATCGCCACGGCGTACAATTCATCTATATGGTGTCTTGCCTCATAATAGCCGCGCGCAATGATATCGGAAATTTGTTCAGAGGAAAAACTCATCATGTTATATCCATCCATATCGGGATGAAGACTCACATCGATATACTGGAGATTGTTTTTATAAACCTCTGCTCCCATCATCGTGACAATCTGCATGCTTATATCCACAATGGTATTGACATTTGTCGTCGATGCGGAAGAGTGCGAAAGATCCACAGCAATGATGATATCCGCCCCCATCGCTTTGGCTATATCCACCGGCATATTGTTGCGCACACCTCCGTCAATCAGCACCGCCCCTTTTTCACGCACAGGCTTAAACAAGAAAGGAATACTCATGGTGGAACGCATGGCGCGTATCAGACTTCCTTCCGTCCAATTCTTTTCACGACTTGTCACCAGATCTGCCGCCACACAGAAATAAGGAATGGGAAGATTGGCAAAAGAAATACTGTCCTGATACCCCACCGTCAAGGAAGAGAGCATATTATTTACGTTCAGACCATACAGATAGCCATCCGGAAATCCCAAGCGAAAAGGCTTCGGCAGAGAATTTTCAGCATAGAAATAATCATCCTGTACGATACGATTCATCCATTGCTCATTCTCGTAATAAAAGGGAATACTCAATACAAACTGCTCTTTGTAAGTCTTATCCAGATAACTGGTGTATTTCTTATCCACCTTATCGCTCATCATCACACTCCAATCGATAGAACGCATCAGCGAATCCAGTTTTTCGGCCGAATATCCCATGGCATAGAGACCTCCGACCAAACCTCCCATACTCGTCCCCGTAATAAGGTCAATAGGGATATTCAGTTCCTCTATACATTTCAACACACCGATGTGTGCGGCACCTTTCGCACCGCCTCCTGCCAACACCAGCGCAACGGTAGGACGATTTTCTTGCTTTCGCACAGAATCCAACTTATGCCTCATAAGAAGCACAGCGGCACTATCTCTCTCCGGGTCCACAGACGGGAGGGAGAACCAATTATTGTCAGCAAAGAGTTCTATCCCTATACAAAAAAGGAATACGAAAAGCGCCCAAACTTTTTTCACTAGAAATGACTATAATATATTTTGGAAAAATTCCGGACGATGATAATCCGGCTTTTCCGTGCTGATGGGCGCCCAGCTTACATAGTGCGGACGCGCAAGAGCATCGGCTATCTTATAAAAATTCCCCTTGGCTTTAACGGTTGAAAAATCCTTCAAGTTACTCTTCCAGAACGCTTCCACCGGTATTTCCAAAGCAAGCGTCCATTCTTCGATGTGCTGCTCTTCAAAAACCACGCCTTTGCCCAAAGAGGGTTTGCGAATAATTTTATCCATCACCTCTTGCGGTGCATGCTCTGCCGAAGAACGATCTTTGCGGTATCCCAAGAGAATAAAACCGTTACAAGAAGCCTCCAAATTGTAGTACTCCTGCTCCCCTTCAAACTGAATGAAGAATTCTACGCACGAATCTTCCCACACTCTGTCATTGTCAAAAGTACTGCGCGCAATACTGCGGTCCTCACGCACCTTAAAATTGAGTTGGAGCGTATCGCCTGTATTCTCCAAAGAAAATGAAACCTCAGGGCAATCCGGAAATTGCTCCGGCCAATTAATTACAGCTACTTTATCTTTCATGCGCGCAACAAGTCTTTTACGATATTCTGCATAGTCTCATACTGCGCCTCCATGCTGCAAAGCAAGGCATATTGAGAACGCGTACGCACCAAGTTGTGCTCGGGATATTTAATTTTATAATAGGTATCACCATTGATATAATCCATCAAGAAACGAAGTACCTGTTCGTAGGTGATAAAACGGCCGGAAAAAGCGAGATATTCCTTTTCTGAATCCGTCAAGGTATCCTTTCTTTCAGAGAGATAACCTTTGATCCAAGCCTCAAACATCTGGATATCCATGGCTACATTTTCATAGTTGGGATCATCTTCAAAAGTAATGTTGGTATAAGAACGCAACGCATCCCCCACATCATTGAGCGAAGTACTGCTCATTACCGTATCCAAGTCAATGGCGCAGAGAACAGAACCATCGGTATTGAACAGAATGTTGCTGATTTTGGTATCGTTGTGCGCAACCCGCGTCGGAATGGTTCCATTTTGAATCAAAGCATAAAAGTCACTCATTTCCTTACGGCGCGATTCAATCCATGATATTTCCTCCTGCACCGAAGCCACACGGCCCGCCTTGTCTTCGCGGATGGCCTTGTCCCATTCCTCAAAACGATAGGCCATATCGTGAAAACCCTTCAAGGTCACCGCGAGGGTCTTGTCAAAGTCGGCCAGCAAGGTCTGGAAGCGCCCGATGCCCACACCGCCCTGATAAGCCAAATCCACAGTATCAGCCTTCACATAAGAAAGCACCCCGGGAATCAAGGTACATACCGCCCAGAAATTCTCTCCGTCCTGATAATAATATTTTCCGTCAATAGTAGGGATAACCGTCAAGGTCTCACGGCTCGGGTCGGCGACTTTCGCCTTGATATGCTCGGTCACCGCCACAATATTGTCCATCATGGCAGGAACATCGGGAAAAACCAAATGGTTCTTGCGCTGTAAAATGTAATCGGGCGCCTCTCCTTCTGTTTTGACAATCAGGGTATCATTGATAAAGCCCTCGCCCATCGGCTTGACTTCCAGAACCTTACCCTCTATTTGAAATTGCTGGATGATTTCTACAGGAGTCATATTATTATCATTTATGGTTGTTAATTAAACAAATCTTTCAAACGGTCAAAGAAAGAACGGTCTTCGTTATTTTTCTCGGTCGGCTTGAAATTATCACTCATATCGAGCTGACGCAAGATATCTTTCTCTTCACGAGACAATTTTTTAGGGATATACACCACATAACGGATATACATATCACCCCGACTGGAAGAATTTCCATAAGAATCGATCTCCGGCAATCCTTTTCCGCGGAGTTTCACCATATAACCGGATTGCGTACCCGGCTCCACTTTGGCCGTATGGGTGCTTCCGTCAATACAAGGAATCTGCACCTCGCATCCCAAACAAGCCTGTCCGACCGTCAAAATTTTGGTATAGAGCAAATCGGCGCCATTTCGTTTGAAATCACGGTTGGGAATTTCCTCCACAACCAGAAGAAGATTACCATTGACTCCGTTATTCTTGGCCGCATGTCCTTCTCCGGGAATGGTAATCTGCATCCCATCCTGCACACCTGCAGGGATACGGACACGAATGGTCTGACGTTTACGAATCAGGCCGCTACCATTACAGCTTTTACAAGGATTATTGATGATTTTACCCTCACCGCCACACTGTTGGCAAGTAGAGTATTGTACGGTCTGCATACCGAAAATACCGGTAGATACCCTTTTGATTTGTCCGGTACCATGACAAGCCGGACAATCTTTAATATCGGATGAATTTTTGGCACCTTTGCCGCCACAATCAGGACAAGAGGTATTTCTATCCAAGGTAATTTCCTTTTCACAACCGCTGGCAATTTCCTCCAAAGTCAATTTGACACGCGTACGGATATCACGGCCGCGCGGCGTACGCTGACGCTGACTTCCGCCGCCAAAACCGCCGAAACCACCAAAATCAAAACCTCCGAAACCGCCAAAGCCACCGCCGAACAAATCGCGGAGAACATCGTTGACATTTTCCCAGCCGCCACCAAAACCGGCACCACCGGCAGCACCATCTACACCGGCATGTCCGAACTGATCATAGCGAGCTTTCTTCTCTGCATCACTCAAGACAGAATACGCCTCGGAAGCCTCCTTGAATTTCTCTTCAGCCTCCTTTTTTTGCGCCTCCGTATCATTCAGGTGCTTGTCAGGATGGTATTTTATCGCCAACTTTCGATAGGCGCTTTTGATTTCCTGCTCGCTGGCATTCTTGCCAACGCCCAGGACTTCGTAATAATCTCTTTTTTGTGCCATATTAAATTCCTACAACAACTTTTGCATGACGAAGAATCTCTCCGCCCAAGGTATATCCGGTCAAAGCCACATCAAAGACCTTTCCCTTCATCGCCTCATCCTGTACAGGGAATTGAGCCACCGCCTCGTGGAAATCCGTATTGAAATCCGCGCCTTTCGCCTCAATCATCGCCAAACCCTTTCCTTTCAAATAATCCAGTAATTTATTGAAAATCAACTGAACACCCTCCAAAGAAGATGAATTCTCTCCCTCTGTCTGCTCCAGCATCTTGATGGCTCTCTCGCAATCATCCAACACGGGAAGCATTCCCTTGATCAAGTCAGCAGAAGCGGTCGAAATAAGTTTGAGTCTATCTTCTGCGCTATGACGTCTGAAATTTTCAAAATCCGCCATCAACCTCAAATAGTCGTTCTTATCCTCCTCAACCTTCTTCTTCAACTCTTCATTTTCCTGTTTCAGGCCTTCATTTTCTTTGGTAAGCAATTCTTCTGCCGTTTCCACCACGGTCTCTTTGGCCTCTTCTTTCTTATTTTTCTTTATTGACATAGTTCTTTTATTTATAACCATAAAGCCGGACGACAAATAGCTTGCCACCGGCTTTTTACTGACAAAATGTCATAATTTTAACTTTCTTGTTCGCTGACTTCTGCGTTTCCGTCCTCACCCAACATGGTACAGGTACCATTGAAGGAAGAGCCCATTTCCACATAAAGTTTACGGGTTTTAAGGTTGCCGTTAATCTGGCAGCCATTGTGTAAAGACAGGGTATTCTTCACCACTACATCCCCTTTCACTTTTCCCCAGAAATCCAAATCGGAGCAAACTATATTTCCCAGAAAAGTAGCGGATTCACCGATTACCACTTTGCCTTCCGACGTGATATCTCCTTCAAAATCGCCATCCACACGGATATCGTGCGGAGATACCATCGTTCCTTTGAAGAACGTACCCTCTGAAATACGGCTGACTGTATTTACATTGATTTGTTCCATTTTTGCCATACATTTATAAATTTTAATATTTTTCTACTTAAGATCTTTTCCGTGACAGTTTTTGAATTTCTTACCTGAACCACAAGGGCAGGGATCATTGCGTCCTACCGTTTTCTCTACCTTGAGCGGCATATTGCTCCTCTCCTGAGGGCCATTGGTCACCATATCGCTGCGGCTGGTCTGGAAACGGCCGGGATCCTGTTTGCGGATAGGAGCCGCCTCACGAGCCTGGGAAGCATCCCTCAATGGAATTTGCGCCAAAAGCAGGAAGGACAGAATGTTCTTATCCAAGTTTTCCAACAACTCGGTAAAGAGGTTGAAGCTCTCTAACTTATACACCAACAGCGGGTCTTTCTGCTCGTAAGAAGCATTCTGCACAGACTGCTTCAAATCATCCATCGCCTGCAAATGCTCTTTCCAGAGATTATCGATTTGGATGAGCGTGATATATTTCGCCAAGGTGCGACCGATTTCCTTACCCTGGGTCTCATAGCATTTCTTCAGATTGAAAGGCAAAGTCAAAGGATTGGTACGACGGCCATCGGTAATAGGCAAAGCGATATTGACATACATTGAGCCATGCGTCTCATACACCTCTTTAATAAAAGGATATGCCTTTTCAGCCAATGAATCCATACGACGGGCGTAGATATCCTGCACACGTTGGAACAATCTCTCCGCCAACTGACTGCTTTTTGCCTTGTTGTAGAATTCCTCGTCGAAATCGAGGTCCACAGAAAGCGTCGCCATCACATATTCAGAGAAAGACTCAAAATCATAACCGCGGGCATTTTCAACAATGATTTGAGACATATCCTGCATCATATTGAGTACATCGATTTCCACCTTGTCACCCTGCAAAGCATTGCGACGTTTGGTGTAAATCACCTCTCTCTGGGAATTCATCACGTCATCATATTCCAACAGACGCTTACGGGTACCGAAATGGATTTCCTCCACTTTCTTCTGGGAATTTTCAATCTGTTTGGAGAGCATAGGACTTTCCAAGGCCTCATTGTCAGGCATACCCAGACGGTCCACCAATCCGGCAATTCTATCCGAGCCAAAACGACGCATCAATTTATCTTCCAAAGAAATGAAGAAAATGGAAGAACCCGGGTCTCCCTGACGACCGGCACGACCGCGCAACTGTCTGTCCACACGACGGCTGTCATGACGCTCGGTGCCGATAATGGCCAGACCACCGGCCTGACGCACCTCCTCGGAGAGTTTGATATCCGTTCCACGACCGGCCATATTGGTCGCAATCGTCACCATGCCTTTCTGACCGGCAAAAGCTACCACTTCCGCCTCGCGAGCATGCTGTTTCGCATTGAGAACCTGATGGTTGATACCGCGCATACGCAACATACGGCTGACTTTTTCAGAAGTCTCCACATCCGTCGTACCCACAAGCACCGGACGTCCCTCGTTCATCAAATCAGCAATTTTCGCCACCACGGCATTGAATTTGGCCGCTTCGGTCTTATAAATCAAATCCGTCTCATCACGACGGGCAATCGGCTTGTTGGTAGGAATCACCACCACATCCAATTTATAGATACTCCAGAACTCACCTGCTTCCGTCTCTGCCGTACCGGTCATACCGGCAAGTTTGTGATACATACGGAAATAGTTCTGCAAAGAAATGGTCGCCATCGTCTGGGTGGATTCCTCCACCTTCACATTTTCTTTCGCCTCAACCGCCTGATGCAAACCATCGCTCCAACGACGTCCTTCCATGATACGACCGGTCTGCTCATCGACAATCTTCACCTTATTGTCCATAATGACATAATCGACATCCTTTTCAAACATCGCATACGCCTTCAGCAATTGGTTGACAGTATGGATACGGTCGCTCTTCAAAGCGAAATCCGCCATGATTTCATCCTTGCGACGCTGTTTCTGCGCCTCATTGAGATTTTCCTTGGACAACTCTGCCATCGCCGATCCCACATCCGGAATCACAAAGAAATTGGGATCATCCAAACGCTGACTGAGCACCTCATGACCATTGTCGGTCATATCGATGGTATTCTGTTTTTCATTCAAGACAAAATACAAAGGGTCGGTTGCAATATGCATTTCCCTTTCATTGTCCTGCATATAGTAGTCCTCCGTCTTCTGAAGCAAAAGTTTGATACCCGGCTCACTTAAATACTTAATCAAGGGCTTGTATTTAGGAAGACCTTTGTATGCACGGAGAAGCAAGAGACCACCGTCTTTCTCATTTCCCTCGGAAATCAATTTACGGGCATTGTTCAACACCTCCACCACCAAGGCGCGCTGCTTGTTGTAAAGCTCCTGCACCATGGGGCGGAACTCCATAAATCGTTCAATATCACCTCCTTCGCTACGTGATGCACGGCCTGAAATAATCAAAGGTGTACGGGCGTCATCGATCAACACAGAGTCCACCTCGTCCACAATTGCAAAGTGATGCTTACGCTGAACGAGTTCACCCAGATCGGTCGCCATATTGTCTCTCAAATAATCGAAACCGAATTCATTATTGGTACCAAAGGTAATATCACAATTATAGGCAGCACGACGTTTGTCCTTTTCCATGTTGGCGTCATACTTATCGATACAATCCACCGACAAGCCATGGAACATATAAAGAGGGCCCATCCACTCGGAGTCACGTTTGGCAAGGTAGTCGTTGACAGTTACCACGTGAACACCCT
>JAEIGA010000662.1_pt1 | contig 50825 bp, 57 predicted proteins | sample 9270691 | NCBI WGS metagenome assembly JAEIGA01 (sample SAMN17057246, study PRJNA624740) | gut metagenome | biome: biome; isolation source: fecal sample | host: Bos grunniens | place: China: Xizang | collected 2019 | reverse complement strand
GCCACCATCGCCCGAGAGGTTAAGGAACTCGATATGGCCCCCGACCTCAAGGTGGGCCAATACATCTGCCTCGAGCTACTACCCCACGACACCCCCATCAAGAATGGCAAGATATACTTCATAGACCACTCGCAGCTCGGTGGCTTCTTCCGCAAGCTCTACGACCGAGGGGACAATATCCTCTGCCGTGCAAGGAATAGATCCTACGAGGATTTCACAATCGACAAGGCGCACATCTACGACCTCTACCGCATCGTGGGTGTATTCAGCACCGATGTTATCGAAGACCCGAGGGATGAGCAGATAGACCATTTTATGGAGCAGACCAACCACCTGCTCGAGCAACACGATGCCCACAACGCCAACATCGAGAAACTCATTGACAACACACATAGGCTTGTAGAACAGCAGGGTGTGCTCATCAGCGCGATCGTGAATAAGAAGGAGAAATAATATATATAACATAGGTAGGGGGAATTTCGCCCCCTCACCGAAAAGCATTATATTTGTATTAGTAAATTGATATGGAAACATTTGTAAACATACTCACATCCTTTGGCGGATCATTTGCCTTTACCCTCTCGCTCATTGCGCTCATTATCTTCGTAACACACAAGGTTACACTCTGGTGGAGCAAGGCAAAGGAGGTTGAAGTAAAAGCGAATGCCAATGAAAATAGGTTGAATAATTTACCTTGTACACCTAATTCTGTCAAGATTGACTCTTTGAGGTCGGATGTCGGCACTTTGAAGGCCGATATGGTGCAGGTAAAGGGTGATGTCGTAGCGTTAAAGGCCGATATGGTGCAAGTGAAGTCAGATGTGGCAACCTTGAAGACTGATATGGTGCAGGTAAAAAGCGACATCCATAGGATTGATAATACAATTGTTGATATTAAGAAAGACATATCTGGCATTCGTTCTGATATGCTACGCATCGACACCTCGCTCATCTCTATCCAACAAGCACTGCAAGTGTCAACCCTCGCTCAAAGCCATAGCCCCCTATCTCTCACTGAACTCGGCAAGCAAGTGGCTAAAGAGATGAATATGGAGGAGAGAATAGAACGCAGATGGGAGTTTATTCGCCCCTTAATTGAGGAGCAGATGTGCGGAAATACTCCTTACGATATACAACAGGCGTGTCAAACAGTGTCGACAATTAAATTGGAAGAAATGTTCTCCGAGGAGGATATGCGATATTTTAAGGATTGCGCCTATCAGTCTGGTAAAGTAATACCTTACTACTCGCCAATGATCACCGTGCTTATTCGTGACCGCTATTTTGCCGAAAAAGGAATTGTGTTAGCAGAAGAGCTGAAATGATTATATGTCAGGCGAACAGCTCAAACTATACCTCGACCACAACAAGGTGGTGAAGCGACAGCTTGCGCTCGAAATGGGCATAAGTAGGCAGTTGCTGAACCAATTTTTCACGGTGAGTAACATATCCACCGAGGTGTTGGAGGCTGTAGCAAAGGGGCTCAACACCCTCCCCGAAGCCATCTATGCAGAGATGCGTGAGGAGGGATTATTATAGCATTATGTAAATATATCTATTTACATAAATAATCGAAAGGGCGGATAAACACCGCCCTTTTTTGCGCCCTTACTCTTTTCACCATTACGGAATGATAGCCAAATGACTACTTTATAATATGTATGAGTTGCATTTTCTCGGCGAAAAATTTGGCAAATGATAGTAAAATGACTATCTTTGTAGGGCGGTAACAAAAATACAAACTATGAAGTATAATGAATTAATGCGAAGACTAAAGAAAGCAGGGTGTTATGATTCGGGTAGGGCAATAGATGGACACCCAGCGTGGTACTCACCAAAGACGGGTAAGTATTTTCCCGTGAGTCACCACGGAAGCCACGAAGTAGCCGAGAAAACATTGAACAAGATACTAAAGGCGGCAGGGTTGAAATAGTCCCTGCCTACACAAAATAACACATAACCAATCAATATAAGAAAAATGAAAAAGGTAGTAGCGATTATCGAAAGGGCATCGGATGGGCGATATAGCATATTCTCCGACAATGATAACCTCCCCTTCCTCCTCACGGGGACAGGTGCAACGGTTGCCGAGGCTTATGATGCATTTATGGGCGGCTACGATGATATGAAGAGAATCTTTGAGGAGGATGGCAAAGAATTTGAGCGACTCGTATTTGAGTTTCGCTATGACATTCCCTCATTCCTGCAGCAGTATGCCTACGCCCTTACGCTTGCAGGTCTCGAGCGCATCACAGGTGTAAATCAAAAGCAGTTAAGCCACTACATCAATGGAGTGCGTAAGCCAAGTAAGGCAACGACAAAAAAGATCGAAGAAAAACTTAGAGCCTTTGGTAATGAAATAGCAAGCGTTAGGTTCGTTTAGTTACCGCTCGCTTCGTAGATACCTAACGCTGGCCCCTCCTAAATAAGAGGGGCTTTGTTTATTTCACCATTGCGTGAGCAGAGCTGCGTTCTTCTCCCTCTCCTCGCGCTCAAAGGAGGCAAGGTAGTGCTCAGTGGTCTTGAGGTCGGTATGGCCGAGGCTCTCCGAGATGTAGGCAATATTCGCACCGGCACGCTTCAGCACCGTGGCAAAGGAGTGGCGAGCTGTGTAGGTGGAGATATTGCCCAGCCCCAGAGCCTTGCCCACCTTCGCCATTCGTTGATTGATAGCTCGTGTGGCGTTCTTGACGAGCACCCTCTGTCGCTCGGGGCTCTCTCCTCCGGAGAGGATAGGGAAGATATATGCGTTAGGGTGAGGTGGGTTGCCCCACTTATCAATAATCCTCTGCATCTGCTCTCCCACCACCACAACTATCTCCTTGCGCTTGCGAGTAGTGTGGGCCGTCTTCTGGCGCACAAAGCGTATCTCTCCACCCACTATATCCCTATAGCGGAGCACGGCAAGGTCGGCCACATTGATGCCGTTGCACAAGTATATGAAGAGCCACATATCCCTATACCTATATGTGAGCGGATCACCATCGTCATATCGCGCTATCTGCCCTATCTGCTCAATAGTCAGAGCCAGCTTACGACCCTCGCCCTCTTGTATCTCGAACTTTCCTCTACCGAATGGATAGTCGCTCGGCCTCAGAAGTCCATCCTTTATTGCCTGATTAATCACAGCGCGGAGTGTGCGGAGGTGGATGGCAATAGTGGTCTGCGCTTTCCCCTCGGCTGCAAGGCTTGCAGAGTAGCGAGTGAGCCAACGAGGAGTGATGCGCTCGAGGGGAATGGACTTGCCGTCGAAGCGTTCCAAGCCTATGAGGACACTATAGTGAATATCGGCATTACTCACTCGCCCCAACCTCTTAAGTTCCTCTACGCGCTCCCTAAAGAGTCCATTAATAGTAACCTCCGAGGAGTGGCGAAGGCGTACATTGAGCCGCTCGAATGAGAAATCACCGGCATACAACAATTCTTCGGCCGCCTCTTTGATAATATCAAAGGAATTTTCTATATCTTTGCGTATCGAAGAAAGTTCTTTGTTTCGTGTGGTCCAGAGCACCGACCACTCTTGCGAGGTCAGGCTCTTGCCGGTGGCATAGTATTTGATTCTGCGGTTGTAGGTCGCTCGAATCTTCACAGGATATGTGCCGTCAAGCAGTGCTCGGCGAGTATCGTGAGCGATGGCAATAGTGAGCCCATCTTTGGAGTAGGTAAGCATATAGATACATTATTGGCGCAAACGATTTGCAAACGATTTGCAAACAATTTGCAAACAACTTGCCAAAACAAAAACAAATAGTGCCACAAAGATACAAAATAAAATCATTGATTGTCTGCGATATAATAAATAAATACAAATAAAAACAAATAAAACCAAACCCGCAAAGTTACGATTTGGGAGCAGGGGGTCGAGTGTTCGAATCACTTCACCCCGACACTGAAAATCAAGGAGTTACAAGAATTTGTAGCTCCTTTTTCATTTAACATTTGCAAACAATTTGCCAAAAATTGCCATTTACGGCACTAAAAAAGCCCCCTTTCGGAGGCTTATTATTTGTTGTTTGTGGCTTAATTAAAATCTCTCATCTGCTGACGCTGGAGGGAAAGCATAATATCTCGGCACTTGGTGGTGGAGAGGTTGTCCCTCATCACCTTACTCTTGCCGAGTACCTTGTCGCACTTGGGGCAGACCTCCCTCTGCACGATTGCCCACCTATATCTCTGATGGGGAGGGTTGGCGTCATACTGCACCGCCTTTGAATGCACGGCTCTATCGTGCTTGCAGAAAATTTGTTTAATAGGTTGCTCAATGTGGAGCCTCCACCAACGATTGGCTATGCGCCAATACTTCTCGAATGTATTCATATTTATCGTAGTTTATTGTTGTATCTATCCTGTAGTTGAATGTCAATTTGCGTAATGGGAACGATACCCGTAATGGCACCCGAGATTGTGATGCGGTAGAAGCGTGCGCTCTGCGAGAATCGCCTGATGCCGACATCGGCGAGATTCTCTTTCACAACCACATTCTTAATGACGCGCCACTCTCGGCAATTATTACTCGACTCCACTTTGATGGTCCAATTGCACGGCAAAGAAGAAGCGATGTGGGCGATGAGTGTGTCCAACTTCTTGAAGCCAATAGAGTCGAACTTCAATGGTCGAGTAACGAACATAACCTCCGTTTCCTCGATAGCCTCCTTGTTGATATCGCACACAACGAGCTCACCCTGCTCGGTCACCTCACCAGCGTAGCTGCCACGCAACGAGCCAACGACATCATCCCTCTGCGACCAAGCACCAGCAGCTATATTCCACACGAACACCTCACCATTAGCCATACGGCAAAGAAGCTCACCATACTCCCAATTAATGCCGAACTGCGCTTCGGCCCAAGTGAGAGGATCGATGTCGGCAGAGATGCGGACAGCCTGCCTACCCGTGAGAGCCTTCAATCCCTCGGAGCAAGCATATACAACCGAGCCATTGAGCGCAATAGTGCGAGGGTTATTTATCTTGTCGTGATTGATTATCTCCGTGCCTGCATAGAGCACCTCGCCACTGCCTGCACGCAGAGCAAAGATGCCATCTGTGGTGAAGATGTAGAGCGGATATGCTCCGTAAAAATTCGAATCCACGAGTGAATCGGCTACGGTATTTATAGCCACCACTCTGCTACCCTCGTTGCCCACTGCGTAGGAGTTCTGAAATGGCAGTGAGAAGGGGTTGTTGGGTGCCGATACCTGAATTCTATTGGGCTCGGATAAGGTAGGAGATGGGAGAGGTAGAATAGAGGTGTACCCCATATTCCCAGCCAAGAACACCTTCTTTGTTGCGTACTTATTATTCGTACCACTTAAAATGTGATATGCGAAATTGTTAGCCGTAGCAGGTTTGAGATGGAACTGAAAATTCGGCTCAAAGGTATGCCTTCCATTAGTGTAGAACCCAACTACCGATAGTTTATTTGCGCGATAATCAGGATATGAGATGATAGGGTTGGTGAAAACAATCTCATAGTCTTCATCCGACTCTTGGGGTAAAATCCCTGTAGAAAGAACCCCAGAACCATTTTCCAACTCCACCAACTCATTATACCCATCCAAAACGAAACCTTGTTTGGGGTATAGGGCGGAGACATTGGGTGTGTGAGAATAGAGGGTTGTTAATAGGCCGCCAAAGTGCATTCGTTGATTATAGTCGTACATAGCCTCCGAAGTAAAAGTATGCACTTGTACTGCTTTGTAGACGGTGGGATTCGTGCTGATATCTCTCAACTTATCGTAGCCGAGATTAAGACTCCATATATTACCATTCTTATTTATCTCCTCTATCTTCTTCTCTTCAACGAGATAGAAGGGCTGATTCGGAAGGTTGTTGTCGGCGTAGAGTTGAGAATAGCCAACGGCTGGCACGCCGTCGTAGGTGGTGGTTTCCGAATCGAAATCGAAAATTTCAGTCGATAGCATTTTTCCATAGTCTAAAATGCTATTGATGCGAGTTGAAAAAATAGCAACTCGATCTACCACGCTTGTGTCTATTCCTTCAGGAATCGATATTTCAATAGTTGGGATGAAATGACGCAGCAGGGGCATAGAGTGGTCGGTGTTTATATCATCCGATATTTGTATGGCACCAAAGTATATATCCTCTCCAACTTTACCTTTCCCGATATAAAATTCCTTTGTATTCGTACCCTCCGAGCAAGCTATCTGAAGTTTCGAAGGCGATATAGTGGAGCCATCCTTCATTCGATAGGCAACGAGATAACATATCTCACCCCACCACATATTATTTTTCCCATTATTGACAGGGCGCATTATGCTATTGTTCGCAGCATCAATGAGGTACCATAGAGCAAAACCTGTATTCTCCAGCGTTTTATCAGGCTCGACATCCACCACATTGCCCTCTGCGATAGTAGTGACAATAGAAGGAGGCTCGGGCATTCGGAAGATGTTATACTTTCCATTCGAAAAAATGAAGTATGATGTTGTATTTTCCGTACTGACAATCAAAGCATTACCAAACGACGTAACGCGGATGTCGGTAGACAGAGCTTCAGTAGCAGAGGTGGAGCTTCCGTAGACGGATGCGAACACTCCGAGGTCAGCCCACTCGCCATCGACATAGGCATAGAGATGGAGGTCATCATATGTCTTGTCGGCGTCATCTTCACTCTCGACGACACCCTTGCCAAGATAGTGATTGACACCCTCTACTTCGTGGACTCCAAGAAATTCGAAGTGATTGCGACGAGATACGACCTCTTCAGGGAGAGGGATATTCTCTGTCATCTGCACAACTCCGACATTTCGCCACGAGCCATCTCGGAAGCGCATATTCATTAGTTTTTCACACGCTCCATCGGGAACGGTGAGATCGGGCATAGATGTGTTCAAGCCCTTAATAGTTAGGGTGGTGATTCTTTTATCCATTGTTATTATTGCGTATGTGATTATCTATGGCTTCGCTAAATACGTTGATGATATTTTGGGTATTATTCTGCACGGTAGGCTGCGCCTCTTCATCCTTCATTCTATCCCTCCTCATATCGTAGAGTAGTTTGGTGGCCGAGATGAGGTCTCGGTCGCTCATTGCTTTTGTGCTCTCGCTTGTGAGTCGGTAGATGAGCTCCTCAATAGCCTTCTCGAGCGCAATATCTATCTTTCCATCTACGGCAACGAGGGCCATATCGGTGTTGCCGAAGGCGAGCTGAACCATCTCCTTCTTGCGCTCGGTATTATTGATGGCGGCCATCTTGCGCTCTTTGTCATTGAGTGTGGTCCACCAACTCTGCACGCATCTACGATTGTAGCCGTACCTCTTCTCAATGGAGTAATATGACGCACCCGCAGCGAGTAGGTCCTTTATCTCCTGCAATTGCTCCATCGTTGCCTCTGATAACCGCGCTTTTTCTGCCATTTTGCAAAACTTAAGTAACTGATTTCGAACAAAGGTAAATATATTTATTTACATTTGCCATATAATGAACTTAAAATAAACTGAATATGATAGTACCAACGATTATGGCGGTAGGCTCTGGGCTTGCTTCGATATACGGAGCGATTCAAGGGAATATCAACCGCAAAAAAGCCGAGGAGTTGTATGACAAACAATTCCAAGAGGCGAAGGAATATCGAGATAGGGAAATGGCTGCCGACCCTCTCCAGAGGGCAGACTCTCAAGCCATTCTCCGCAGGGTTGAGCAGAATAATCAAGAGTACCTCGATGCGATGGAGAATGACGCCATCCGTAGTGGTGCTACTGCCGAGGCGAAGGTGGCAGCAGCACAGAAGGCGCAGAGGAACTATGCCGACGTAGTGGCCGAGCTTGCGGCTCAAGGACAGCAGCGCAAGGATGCTATTGATGCGAATTTCCAACAGCAGAAGTTGCAGAGAGACAATATGAAGATTGCCAACCTCACCGACACCTCGGCCATCCAGAATATGGTGACAGGTATGGGTGCGGCAGCTTCGGCGCTGGGTAGCATCTATGCCAATAGTGGAGAATTGCCTAAAATAAAACAGTAGAGAGTATGGAAGAGGAGAAGAAAAGCATATTAGAGCAGTTGGAGGAGCAGCAAACTCAAGCTGCCACAAAAGCCAATAACGCCAAAGTTGCTTGGGAGAAACAGAAAGAAGGGTTGGCAGGCGCATATAGAACAATGCTCACCGATATACAACCACAGATTGACACCACGAAGGTGGATAACACGAGGAAGATGGGTAAGGTTCAGGCGTGGACTGACTTTCTCTCTGCTCTCACCTCGGGTGTCATTGGTGCCGCAAGCAAGGGCTACGCACCCCAAGTGGGCGCAAATGCACAACCTTATGCGGTGAGCCTCGAGAATATGCGCGAGCTGAACAAACAGCGCATAGAGAACTACAATAAACTCAAGGCGCAAACCGACATTGCTCTTGCAGAAAATGATTTGCGCTATGCCCAATCGGAGTATGAGAGGGCTCTCGCAGAGGAGAAAGAGGCGAAGAATGCTGTTCGAAGGCAACGTGAAATAGAGGAAGGTCGACAGCACGAAGAAAAGATGCTCAATAATAGAATCGCAGCAAGTCAAACAGGTAATCAAAAGCCTTCCAAAACAACCACTCGCACTATCGGCGGTGTACAGGTTGTCTTACCAGAAGACTTTGAGGTGGAAGATATGTACTACAACATCATTGGGAGTGGTGTAAAGGGCGTCACCCAAAAGGTGAAAGGAGATTTTGGAGACTTCAAAGAAGAGGATGTTGATACCCCTACAGAAAAGCAAATATGGGCGTGGGTATATCAAAACCCCGATGCAGTGCTCTACTATTTGAGGAACGGAAAGCCCAAACCGAAAACCACCACTCAAGAGACCCCATACGATACGGCAACACCTAATGGTGGGTATTTCACACCGAATTATAACAAGGATAAGAAAGAACAAGAGAAACCAAATAACTCTTCTTTCTATGCACCCCAAGGTCTCACTCATTTCAAATGGCAATAATGAATCCCGATAAAGTTAATCAGTTATACAATTTCCTCGCCGACAATGGTGTGGAGATTGGCACAGATATGAGCTTTGCGGCTCGTCTGCAGGACATCGAAGATAGGAAGAAACTCTACGATTACCTCGAAAGTAATAAGGTTGAGGGTATCGGCAGCACCTTTGCCGAGTTTGATGAGATCCTCGGCATTGAGCCTACCCCTCAAGCCAAGATGCCTTCGTGGGAAGATTTCAAGGAGGCTACCCAAAGGGAGAGCGTAGAGGGTCGACTCGCCTCGGCCCGTGAGTCCCTTAAGCGAACAACCCCCGAGGAGTATGCTTTAGAGCAGCTTTCGAAGTCTCCCACCGACGTCATCAAGCAGGAGTGGGATTATGTTCACCATCCCTCTGAGAAGGTCTTTGAGAATATCGACAAGGGGAATATCGGCCAAGAGGAGTATAAATACCTCGATGGCCAGCGCAAGATGGCTGTGGCCCGTCTTGATGATATGATTGACGAGGCCGAGAAACTCTACCAAGAGGAACGAGCTCAATATAGCCCTATGGGTAACATTGAGATGGGTACGAGCGCCAAGTTCTACCCCATTCTATCGAGCCTCAAATCGCTGCGTAAAAAATATGACCGAATGGTCTCCAAAGCGGACAAAGAGCGAGGGGAAGATGGTGGATTCGCAAAGGGCTTCGCGGACAACTTCGACCTCCTCAATACGCTCTCTTCGGGATGGATGGATGTAGCTAAAGGCATCGACCAATTGGCGGTCCGCAATAAAGCAGCCCGAGGTGAGAAGCTCACCCCCGAGGAGCAACTCTATATGCGTATGTTTGACGAGCAAGCAAGACTCGAGGGTATTATTGAAGCCGAGGGAGGCGCAACAAGAGGCTACAATGTAGGTAGTGGACTCGCAGAAAACATCCCCTTCATCACCTCTATGTTATCGACGGGTGGTGTTGCATCGGCAGTAAAAGCTGGTGTGAATAAAGGACTTGGCGCAGTAGGTCGTGAAGCCGCAAAAGAGGGTGCAGAAAAGTCGTTCAAGAACTTCGCAGCTCGTGCTGTTGATGGCTTGGTTGGCTCCGCAGCCGCAGCGGCAGTGACCACGCCTCTTCAAGCGGGTATGTATAGCAACTACATCGACAATGCCCTCAATGAGTATGCCACCTATGGTAAACTCGTCGACAGCCCCCTACAGAGGTTGTGGAAGAGCGGCGCTGATGCCTTTACCGACACTTTCACCGAACACCTCGGAGGTGTATTCACCGGTGCGGCCAAGTATGCACTCAAGGGTGTAGGTGCAAAGACTACACTCGGAAAGCTCTATGGTACCGTTAATAGACGCATTCAGCCTTTCTACCGCGACATTCTCAAACGCACAGCCCAAAATGGTGTGGCAGGTGAGATTGAGGAGGAGATGTGGGCCAACCTTCTCTCTCCCCTGATGCGAGGTGACTCCAAAGAAGAGAGACAGGCCGCTTGGAAAGAGGCCTTCAGCAAGGAATCTGTTATCACCACCATTGCTACCACTGCTATTATGAGTGCGGGCTTTGGTGTGGGTAAGGTTTTGAGCGCAGCAGATGCGACCATTAAGTATGAGAAGTTTAAGAACAAAGCCAAAAACTCCCTTGCACTCATCGAAGACAAACGATTGGAGCAGATGATGGTCGACATTATGGCTCTACCAACGCTCCAAGAGAGGTGTCAAGCCTTCGCCAATATTGATTGGCAGGGTGACTACAAGAGTATGGGCCACGCTGCCGACTATTTCTACAACTCTATTGTTAAAGAGGTATATGATGGTGCTGTGAAGATGGAGGATGCCAATGAGGTAGTTATGCCTACACTGCGCGTTCTTAACACCGTTGTCGAGCGAGGCTCTACGGACATTGTAACCGCACAGATGGATGGCAAACCCGTATATATAATTAAAGGTATAGAGGGTGATGCCGAGTCGGTCATCGTGCAAGATATGGATGGTAATCGCTCCCAAGTGGCAATCTCCTCGCTCCAAGAGCTTAATTCTACACCCGTGAGCGAGGTGGTGGCAGACCTTATCAATAAGGAGTATAACGCCATTAGCGCAGAGATGGATGCAGCCGAGCAAGCCGAGGATGATGCGTTCATCCGAGAGCAAGGCCTCGTTCCTCCCTCGGAGAAGGCAATGGCAGACCAATTTACTCCCGAGGAGGAGGTGATGTATAATGGTCAGCCCGCAGTAGTTCTCTCCATTGACCGCAACGATGGCACTGCACGAATCAATATTGAGGGCGGCGAGGAGAATAAGCGTGTAAACATCTCCGACTTGCAGAAGATGGAGATGGCTCCCGAGGTGGAAGCTACCGAAGAGGCAGAGGTTGTTGAGACTCCTGCCGAAACACCTACGGAGCAGACCACCCAAGAGGTGGCAACACCCAAAGTAGAAGCTGTGCTTAATGAGGCAGGAGAGGTGGATATTGTGTCCACGGGCGAGGAGCAGACCGCCAACTATTTGACACAAGAGTTCGAGACTCCCGAGGATGCCATAGGCTATGCAGATGACAAGATTGCGGCTGCGCAAAAGGCTCTCAATAAGGCCCAGAGCAATGACAAACTCCCCTTGAATATTGCCGAGAGGAAGAAAGTTATTGCCGAGAGGAAGGCGGAGGTTGCCCGAATCGAGAGTGAGATTGCTATGTGGGAGGGTGTGAAGGCACGCCTCACGCAGCCACAGCAGACCGAACAGGAGGTTGCCTCCTCGGTAGTTGTTGCCGAGAAAAAAGATAATCAAGGTAATCTTGTGGATAATGAAGGTAAACTCATTGCAGAGCAGGTGTCGTCAATTGATGAGATTACGGATGAGGATTTTGAATCACCTACAAGGTCTATTCAATTACCTCAATTACCCAGTAATGTAGATGCCGCTATTGGTGCAAATGGTAAACCTGTTGTAATCAAGAGAAATATATTTGAGCGTAACTTGGTAAGCCATTCAGACTTAACCCCCGAGCAAAGTCGCCAAATCTTGAAGGCAGCTTTGTATAGTCCAGAGATATATGGACAGAATCAGAAAACACGCAAGCCCTATAATTGGGTTGTTGTAAGTGTTGGCGATGCAACTAATGCAAATAAACTTGTCTTGTTGGAGGTTAATAACTCGAAAGAAAATGTCGAGGTTGTACATTGGCACTATATCGACCAACGAGGGTTGGAAAAATTAAAAAGGCAAGCTGAGCGTGAGGACGGGCAACTCCTCATTCTGCCTTCCGAAGTTTCGGAAGAGGTCGGAGCCCTTGCCGACCCTACGCTCAACCAGCCTTCTACCGACAAAAATACAACATCCGTACCTGATAACCAAACATCGGAGCAAAAAAATGTAACCAAAGAGGAAGAAACTACCGAACAAACCCCAGAAAAAGAGGTTGAAGATACGGCAGAGGATATCCACACCCGTGAGCAAGTAGATGCTTTGGAATGGGAGGCTGGTGTTGTGATGAACGAGGAGGCTCGCAACCACAAGGCAACCGAGTCGCTCGACAAGTTGGCAAAGGCAACCGGTGTGCGCGTGGCATTTGTGGATGAGGTTGTAGAGGGAGGCATTGAGGGTAACGGTCTCTATGACCCCAAGACCAAGACCATCTATATTGCCGGCAATCGACTTCAATCCTTCTACTTTGTTGCGGGCCACGAGTTGCTCCACCATATCAAGACTCTCTCGCCCGAGGCATACAAAGACTATGTCGAGGCGGTTAAAGCCGAGATGGGAGACAAGTTCGAGGAGCAGAAATCACACCTCCGCAATCAGTATAAGAGAGCAATCATTTCTGCGATGATTAGAAGAGGCGAGATGCCCGAGAATGCCGTGGAGATTGAAGCAATGGTTGAGCAGCAGATGCCCACCGATGAAACATTGACCGAGGAGGTTGTTGCCGATTGGACAGGTGCTCTTATTGGTTATTCGGGTGACTTCTCTCGCTTCGTGAAGAAATTCGAGGGTAGCCCTATGCTCCGAGTATTCCGCAATGCGCTTGAGTATATCCGCAGCTTCTTCAGCGGCAAAAACTCTTGGGAGCGCACTATGTTGCGTAGGCTCAAAGCCCTCGACACCCTCTTGGAGGATGCATTAGGCGAGGTAAAACAGAGTAATGTGGTCAAGCCTACGCAGAAACAATCATCCATTACTACGCCAAACAACCTTATTGACGCCAAGTCAGGTAAGGCTATGATGTCTCTTCGCACCTATAATGAGAGTGGTAGGGTAGATTTACAAAAATTTCTTTCGGAGAGAGTGGAGAGTGGTGATCTTACCCAAGTAGACGCTACTGACATCATCACCCAAATGGATGAAATTTACAATATATGCAAGGAGTTTACGGGTAAGTATGGCCCATTTGGTCAATGGAGTGAAGCCTCGGTAGTGAAAGATGAGGATGGCAATCCTGTTTTCTCGGTCATTAAGAAAAATGGCGAGTATGCAATGAACTTGGACTTCTCGCTTGTATGCAAGAAGCGCAGAACATTGGATGCAGTCCTTAATGAGATGATCGCTCGTGGTATGATTGAGTCGGCTACAGATGACCCCGTATTCATCGCACAGGTGAATGATGTCATCCGTAAGTATGGCTTTGAGACTGCGTGTAGGTTGTGCTTCGTTGATGCCAAGCGATTCCGCGTAGTGAGAGTGGCGCAACAATTTGCCGACCTTTATAATAGCGTGGTAAGGAGTATGCTACCCAAAGGCAGTAAGATTCCTATCAATTCCTTTGACTACGCACAAAGGGGAGTAGAGCAGAGCGAAAATGCCCTAAACACTCTTCCTGATAGCGAAGTGAAAATTGATGCTCTCAAAAAAATGAGCGAGGGTAGAAGCGTTAAGGCAAAGATTGCAAAGCATCTGCTCGACAATCCTCAAGACCGCAAATTGGTATCCGTCTCGGACTTTGTCTCCACAAAGGGTTTTGATGCCGTTGCAACAGAGAATCCTGCATTGTTGGGTTTGTATAATAGCAAAAAGGGTAGCGGTGGTCCTAAAGCCGCATTCTCGGATGTTCAATATCTCGGTGATGTTGCAAAGGCTAATTGGGATGTAGAAAAGGCCTATGCAGTAGGCGGTGTCAGAATACAGTCGTTTAGCGACTTTGTGCCCCGAATGATATTTGACTACATCCAGATGGTTGGCGATTTGGCCGCCAAGAACCTTCCCGCACACGCATATACCAAAGAGCCTATCTTTGCAAAAATATTCGGCAAGACGGGTATTAAAATTAATCTCTCACTTGTCCCCGCAGTTGTAGAGAATGGTGTAGCTGCTGGTCTTGATGCCGAAGGAAACTACGCTTGGCAGGAGGGTGAGACCTTCCCCTATGAGGAGGCTATAGCACTGCAGAATGCCGAGGGCTATAGAGAGAATGTAGGCACTATCGCCGTAGGTGTTTCGGATGAGCACATCCTCAAGATGCTCGGAGATGACAACATCCGTATGGTCATTCCTTACCACAAGAGTGGCTTGAATCCTGCTGTGGCTAAAGCTAATAATATTGACGGCTTTAAGGACTACACTTCCGAGCAAAATACCCGATATAGCAACGGCAATAAACTATCAAAAGAGGATACAGCTCAAGCACCTGATTTTAATCAACTACTGCGAGAGTTGGGAAGCGCAAAGGCAGCAGCTGATGCCTACCTCGCTTGGTGTGCCGAGAATGGATATAAACCCAAGTTCGATAAGTTTGCTTCACACCCCAACTACTACAAACTCCTTGAGGACTTCACCACTACCGTAGATGGCGTGAATGTTCCCCAAGAAGGTGTGAGGATGCAATTCCCTAAAGATGGGGATGTTTTTGGCTCGCTTGAAGAACTCATTGAGCAGGGCTTGGAGGAAGATGCTGTCCTTGAAGGTATGAGGGATGAGAAAGTCTCGCAGATTGTTAATGAGTTGGATGGTGTTCGTTTCTCGTTGCGCGAGGATACAGACTCTCTTCTCTCCATCAAGGCAATGGATGCTCCCTACCTTGAGGCCGTGGAGCGTGGCGATATTGAGACCGCACAGAGGATGGTGGATGAGGCTGCAAGGCTTGCAGGATATAGCACTGACGAGTCGTGGAGGATGCAACATCGAGCTCCTGTGAAGGATGAGGAAAACTCCAATCCCTTCAATACCGAGAAGATTGTTCCCGAGGATTATTGGGAGCACCCCGAATGGTACTCCGATATTAGGCACAATGCAAGCACTTCCGAGTCTTACTACAATATGCTCTCTGCGATTAGGAAATATAAGCGACTCGTAGCGGAGGGTAAGCAAGAAGAGGCGGATAAGGTGACTGTTAAGATGTATCGAGGCGTAGATAAAACCGCCAACAAGAGGGAAGGCTCTTTCCGTAATGGCGATTGGATTACTCCCAGCAGAAAATATGCAGTAGAGTCTGCGCCTTATGGCAAGGCAAGGGTCATCGAGCAAGAGGTCCCCTTGAAGAACATCTGGTGGGATGGCAATAGTATGAACGAATGGGGTTACGATGATGGCTCCAACTACACCTATCGTGACACCAAGAATAATCGCAAGCTCCTCGACCCCGTAACCTATGATGACAACGGCAATGTGATTCCCCTCTCGGAGCGTTTTAACCCCCGTAAGGAGGATATTAGGTTCTCGCTTATTGGTGAGGTGGGTGCTCGTAACCTCGACATAGCGGAGGAAGCAACCACTCGCCTCGACAACCTTGCAGTAGCGCGAGAGATGGAGCAGGCAGGAAAGGATGCCAAGACTATCAAGATGGCTACAGGCTGGGAGCGTGGAGCTGATTATTTTTGGAGGTATGAGGTTGATGATGTGAGGTTCGTAAACCCTGAAGAGTGGGTTAATAAGAAAGGCAAACTCACTCTGAAAGATATTGTCACCAATGCCGATGAGCTGTTTGCTGCATATCCCGAACTCAAAGATGTTAAAATCAAGAAGAGCACAGCCATTAATAATAATGGTGCCTACAACCCTAAAGAAAATTCCATTACCATTTCGGTAGGTGTCCTCCGTAGAGGATTGGAAATTCAAAACAATGTTGAGGGTTTCAACACCACGAAAGAAAAGATTGATAGGCTAATGGATATTCTTATCAATGTTGAGTTAAGGGGTACTCTTGTTCACGAAATCCAACACGCAATTCAACACATCGAAGACTTTGCAAGAGGCGGTAATGCAAAAATGGTCAATCCTGCATTGAATAAAAACAAAGTAGTTGCATTTGAGCAGGAAATGATCAATCAAATCAACGAGAAGGTGCATCAGTACAATAGTATGTCGACTATGGAGAGGCGTACACCTAAAGGGTCTCAATTGAGAGTGCAAATCCAAGAGGGCAAGAAGAAACTCGCCAAATTCCAAAAGGAGGTAGTGCTTGGTAAGGAGGGGTATCGTAAACTCGCTGGTGAGGTAGAGGCAAGGAATATTGAAAAACGACTTGGCTTGACTCCTGAGGAGCGCAGGGCCACTCTTGCCGAGGCAACCGAGGATGTCGCTCGTGATGACCAAATCTTCATCCTTAATGGTATGGAGATGGCAGAAAAGCAACAAAGTAGGTTTATTCGCCTACCTCGAGCGGAGTTTGCCAAACTTTCTTCCATCATTATGACACGCCAACATACATATAAAAGACCTTCGTTTGATTATGCTTTTACTGATGGTAATTTTTATGTGTATAATTATTTGGGGGATGGCGTAAGTATAGTTAACTTTGCGATATCTATAGTGGGTAATGAGGAAATAATCGATGTTATATATAAAGCAATAGATAATGGAACTGTCAATTCACCAAGAAGCCTTGATTCATTTATTGAAGAAATACGGAGTGGAAAGAGAGGCGATATTACTTATAACACTAATGTTGTCAAAAAGTATAAAAGGTATCGAGGCGTTTATATATACGGCCCTTCACGAGAAAGTAACAACCCAAGCGGAGTTGATGGAATTAGCGATGATGATAGTAGAGGATTTACCCCCAGAGGAGAGAACGGGAGCACCAATGAATCTAACAATCAAGATGTAGACTACCGCTTCTCCATTCGTGAGACCGACCCCGAGATTCTTGAGCAACTCAATAATGGCGAAACCATCAAGGCTTATCGTGCGATGCAGGTCATTGACGGCAAGCTCTATCCTCCTATGTCCGCAAAGGTGGAGGGTAAGTTGCGTGAGCCCATCGAGCTCGGTGTATGGGAGAGAGCAGAGGAACGCCCCGACCTTGCAGATAGCAAAGGCTATTTCAAGCTCGACAAAGGCAACAAGTCGAGTGTCCCTGCACGATACAATCCCTATATTCATACAAGTCTCACTCCTCTGAATGACCAATTCTCCTCGGCTCAAGATAGGCCCAACCTCGTAACCGTAGAGGTAGAGGTGCCCGTGAGCGAGCTCACAAGTGGCTATAAAGCAGAGAAGGCAAAGGATAGTGTTGGTAAGTTGGAGTGGAAGGCAGGTGTTGTGCAGAGTAAACTCTCTGGCACACGCACCGTTATTCTCTCTCGCTGGGATAAGCCTATCCGTATCGTTCCCGACAGCGAGGTAGCACAACGCATTGTGGAGATGTTTGATGGTAAACAAATCACAATGCCCTCCAATGTTGTTACTCCCTCCCTGCGTGCCGAACTTGAGAAGTTGGGAGTGCCATTCAGAGAGACCGATAATAAAGGTAAGCCCCTCTTCTCCCTCCGTCAGCCTACGGCCGAGGAGATGGCCGACATTAAGGCGGAACGTGAGGCTATAGAGCGCGAGGCAAAGGCAAATGGCACTTGGCTCAAAGCCCCTAATGGCAAATCCACCAACCTCACCCCCGAGCAGTGGGTAAATGTCCGCACCTCGCGTTTCAAAGAGTGGTTTGGTGATTGGGAGAACGACCCCAAGAACGCATCAAAAGTTGTCGATGCAAATGGCGAGCCAATGGTGGTTTATCACGGCTCGAATTGGAAAGGTATTACCACTTTCGATAGGAGTCAGTCTAAACGCCGCAGGAGCGGTTTGAGGGAGTATGGTCATTTCTTCACCACAAATAGGGCTCTTGCTGAAATGTACTCCAATGTGGATGATGCCCCCGAGGTTGTAGAAGAACTTGCTCGCCTTGACGCTCAAATAGAAACTGCCGCAGAGAACAAAGACATTGACAAAATGCTCGACCTCTACACCGGGAAGGAAAGAATTACTCGTAACCTTGGTGGCCGTGTCTATGAGGTGTTCCTTAATATGAGGGATGTGGCGGAGTTTGATGCCGACTATCAGGCCGATAGAGGTTGGTATAACTTGAAGGCTGATGTGGGCTACAAAACTGCTATTGGCCGTGATGCGATGGAGGCCTATGCTGGTCAAAATAGTATGACAGGCGACAGGCTTCGCAAGGATGGAATTATCGGTAGGAACATAATTGATCTGTTTGTGGGGACCGAAAATAAGGAGGCACTTAGGCCCTACTACGACAAGTTTGGTGGAGATGTGTTCTTGGTGTTTGACCCCCAGAATATCAAGTCTGCTACCGATAATGCCGGCACCTACTCCTGGAAGAATCCCGACATCCGCTTCGCTCTCCGCAATATGGTGCCCACTAATGAGCCTGTAACATTCGACAACTTCTACAATAGCACTGCGGGTATTTGGGAGGCACTCCCCATCTCGGAGGTACCCAATAGAGAGCCCGACTATGTGAGTCAGCGTTGGGATGGCTTCGGCATAAGTTCTCGCTATTGGTATGGCGAGGATGAGGGTGGCAAGTATGTCATCCGAGAGAGCAACCATTGGAGTGGTGTATTGACATCCGATTCTTTCGTAGATGATTTTGAGCGTCGCCCATATAGCAGACACTATACTCCTATAGCATCGTGCAGGTGGGCTTTAGATGGCCAATCTCTTAAAGGAGATAACTATAGAGAGAAACTCGAAAACCTCAAGTCAACTTTCGAAGATGATGGTGGCTCGATTTATGGAAAGATTTATCTCCAAGACCTCACCCACTACAAGGATGCGAACAGCAAATTCTCCCTCCGCTTGCCCGAATATCAAGAGCGTTTCAAGGCTCTCACCGAGGAGTATGCAGCCCTCGACAAGAGCGATGCACAAGCAGTGGCCGACTTCCGAGCAAGGAAGCGCACTCTTGTGGAGGAGTATTGGAACGACTTTGCGAAGGCTCTTGGTGCTGATGTGGAGGTAATGGTTGTTGATAGCACCAACAATCCCGAGGTGTTGCGACCTATCTACAATGCCATAAAGGAGGTATCGGGTGAGGATGTGACCTTTGAGGATTTCATCAAAGAATACAATGAAGATAAAACGTGCAGCTCTCTTTATGTGAAAGGCACAAAGATTATTGTATTCGATGCAGCAAAAGCGGATATGCACAATTCGAAGAAAGTTATAACACAATTTTTCATTCACGAGAATGTGCATCGTGTTGTGAATTTCAATACTTCCAAAGAAAAACTTGAATGGGTTTGGAAAGAGTGTGCTGATACGGAATTTGGCAAAACCTTAAATGAGGTGTATGCCAAAGAAGGCTATGCCGATCTTGGCGATGAGATGCTGGCATATTCTATCGCAGGTCTTGGTAAGACATCTATCGAGTCGTTGCTCGATTATATCGAAGGTGGTAATATTCCCATTGAGGATATAATGGCTATTGATGAAAAAACGCTACCTTTGAGAAATAAAATAGCAAGTGAAATCTTAAACATTATAAAAGATGAGTACAACAGAGAAAACTCGCAAAGAGAAAACGCAGCGATTGATGAAGAAGAACTTCAGCGATTGGGGAGTGGATATTGGGGAGGTGATGAACAAGCTCCAAGAAGTGGCAGACAAACAACAAGCGCAGGAAACTCCTACTCCGCAGAAGGAAGAGGAGTAATCACCACCGAGGATGGCTTCACCCTTGAGGAGGTGGACATTCCCGAGTTTGACGAATCTCCCCGCCTCTCTCTCCGCGACCCCATTGAGCGACTCCGTGAGGAAAATGCCTATGTTACCAAATCCCTCAATGAGTCATTCGTAAAGGAGAGTGAGTTTCTTGCCAATAAGTTCGAAACAGAGGGTCTTGGTCGTAAGGTTGAGAAGAAGATTTTCAACTACCTTGCTGATGTGCAGAGGTTGCAGGAGAACCTCTACGATGCCGGCGTTGAGCGCACCGACGACAATGACTTCATTAACAAGATGGAGGCTGTTCGTAATATTGTGGCGAAGATTATGCCACGAGAGTACGAAAGGTTTGTTACTCCATTGATGGAGGTTATTACCAAGATTACCGATAAATATGGCTTCAACTACAATGCCATCTCCGACTACCTCGCAGCCAAACACTCCATCGAGCGAGAGGATACCTCGGGCATCAAGACAATGGCGGAGGCAAGTGATGCGGTATGGAATAGAAAAAATGTAGAGCAGATCGTTTCCGACTTTGAGAGCAAAGTTCCCGAAAATGTAAGGGAGTTGCTCTGGAAGGGTGTGAGGAATATCGAACAGCGCACCCTCGACATTCTTCAAAAGGTGGGTGTTTACACCTCTGCCGATATCGAGGCTATCCAATCGCATAATTGGGAATACTATGTACCTCTGCAAGGTTGGGATACCGAGGCGGAGGAGCTTATTGAGGTGAGCAAAGTATATGGCACACCCAATGCTTCTTCCAATGGTAGGTGGCAGTCGCACGGCGCCAAAGGCCGTAAGACTAAACCCTACGACCCCCTTGCCACTATTGTTGCCAAGCTCAATAAGGCCGTTTATGTAGCCGAGACCAATAAGGCTTTGCAGTCGCTCTACAACTTGGTGACCGATGCAACAAAGGTCCTTGGTGTCGAGAAAGCGAGCTTCCTCTTCAAGGCCTCGGATGCGTACTATCGCAAGACCAATGATGGATACGAGGAGGTTGATGCTGATAGTATCACCGATGAGGAATTGAGCCGAAACAAGAAACTCCATAGCGAGATTAAGAAGCTCTATGCCGAGCGCAGAATGGCTGCTAAAGCGAAAGATAAAGCAAAGGTTGCAGACATTGACGCTAAAATCGCAGACGCGAAATCTAAACTCACTATCTTTGTTCGGTCGGGCGAGATGGCTATTCCTCAAGAGGTGGGAGTAAACAATCAGCTTACCAAAGCTCGCAGGGTCTACTTCTATATGAATGGCAAGCGAATGTACATTCAGTTTGTCAATCCCAAGTATGCTGCTGCTATTAGTGGTCAAACGCTTGTCAAGAGAAATGACCTTGATAGGGTTGCAGCTATCTTCACTCGTTTCTTGTCAAAGTCCTATACTTCACTCAACCCCGAGTTTAGCTTTGTGACCAACCCTATAAGAGATTTCCGAGATGCGGTTATCACCCACACTCTCGATGTGGAGCACGGCAACATTGGAGGCTTTATAGACCACTATGTTTTCAATTGGAACACCACCCGCAACGCCATTATCCGAGCAGAGCGAGGTTTGGCAAAACCCCTCACGGATGATGAGATTGGAGGTGCAAACATCCGAAATAAGGATGACCGCAAGGCTCTCGCAAATAAGTATGGTATGAAAAGGGTACAAGATACCCTATTCCAAATGTTTGTCGAGAACGGAGGTGAGATAGGTTTTGGCCGCGCTTACAGCGTGCAGACCGTGGCAGATGACTTGAAGAAGAACATCGATAAACTCAAAGCAGGAGAATACAGCACTCACGCCAATGTTTACAAGGCTCTTTCTGATAGTGCCGAGGTTATCACTCGCTATGCCACCTTCCTCGCATCACTCGACAAGGGAGAGAGCGTGGGTCAGGCAATTGCCAATGGTCGCAATGTGAGCGTAAACTTCAACCGCAAGGGCGAGTTGAGTGACAAACTTGGCGCCCATTTCTCCTTCTTCAATGCTTCCGCACAAGGCATCTATAAGTACCTCACCCTTGCTCGTAAGTATCCTAAGCGATTTGCCCTTGCTGTGGGTGCTCAAATTGCAATGGGTTACGCATCCTGTATGTTGATAGATTGGCTCTTCACCGCTCTCCTACCCGACGACGATGGAGATGAGTTGCAGGAGGTGGAGATTCCCTTGTGGGAGAGACTTGGTTACACCACCATCCCCGTATGGAGGAGTAATGGTAAGGTGCAGACCATTCGCATCCCCAAGTCGGTGACCTTTGCATCTTTCTCCGCAATTGGTGTACTTCTTAATGAGTTGCAACATCAGCGAATAACAACAAAAGAGGCTCTCTCGGCAGCCGCCAGCCAGATGATGAGCAGTTGGACCTATGGCTTTAGCGAGGGTGCTCCCTTCTGGCGTGCCGCAGTACCCACTGCACTCCAACCCATTGCAGACATTATGAATAACACTGATGCCTTTGGTAGGGAGATTCGCAGAACTGACAAGTTTGACCGAGGTGTTCCCAATAGTGAGCTTGGCTTGAAGAATGTTATTCCGTGGATTTACGAAATGACAAAGGCTCTCAATAAGGCTACGGGAGGCAATGAGTTCAAGAGCGGTGCAATCGACATCAACCCAAGCGTAGTTCAGTATATTATGCAACAATTCGCAGGCGGTTTCGGTGTTCTTGCTCGTAAGAGCATCGAGCTTGTGAGCCCCATTTGGACCGATCAAGTGGAGTTTGAAGCGCAGAATATGCTTGCACTTGGTCGCTTGGCGTACACCGTGGAGCCCAAGAGTTGGTATCCCGACTACAAGGTAGTTGATGACACATTTGGCGCAGAGGCGTTCTCCAGCATAAAAAATCAGTACCGTGCTGGGTATATATCCGAAGAAAAGGCTCGAGATTTTGCACGACGCGCCACGTTATTCAAGAACTACGACAAGGTAATCAAGAATCTCATTCAATTGCGTAATAAGTATGCACCTTCCTCGGCAGAGTACAAGGCCATCAATCAAGAGATTAACCGCCAGCGTGGTCTTGTGGTGAAAATCTTTGAGGAGAGTGACTTTAGTAATTCCGAGAGTATCTCCAAGATTGTGGATAAGTACGACCCTAACAGAAGAAATAATATAACCAACTTATATAAAGAGTATGCAAAGTAGTAAAACGCAAAGTGTAGCTTCCCTCGTTGCTAAATGTAAAAACAACGAGGAGAAGCTCTCCGAAAACAAAGACCTTCTTGCGAGGTGTCAGAACGATTGGGATACAATGGCCCAAATACGCAAGGATAACGAGCGTAACGAGAGGTATAAAAATGGCGACCAATGGAGCGATCTTGTGCTTGACCCCGACAGCAAAAGCAAGAGGTATGTGCGCGAGGATGTGCTCATCTCCCGAGGAGGTAAGACACCCCTCAAAAACAACTTCCTCCAACAGTATGTTCGCAATGTCCACGGACAAGCACTATCCAATCCCACACAGCCCGTGGTGATTGCTCGTAGCGAGGATGATGTGAACTACTCGGAGATGCTCACCAACACCGTACAAGCGTGCCTCGATTTGAATGAGGTGACCACCCTCGGTGTTAACACCGTAGAGGCATTCCTATCTTGTGGCTACATTATTGGAAAAGTGCGCTATGCACATTGGCACCAAAAGAATAAAACCGATGGCAAAATCGACCTCATTGACATTAACCGAGTTTTCTGGAATCAAGATGCTGAAGACCCCCGATGGACCGACATTAGACGCATCGGCGAGATACACGACTTGACTCTCGATGAGCTCGTGTCGAGTTACGCCCACAGCAGGGCAGATGAGAAGGTGCTCCGAGAAATCTATGGTGAGTGGAATGAGAAGGTGGAGATGCTTGGACAAAAGTCGGCAGACACTTTGACTAATATGCAGTTCTATACCGGTAACAACAATGGCAAGTGCCGTGTTTATGAGGTGTGGGAGAAGAAGGGCCGTTGGGTGACCTACACTCACGACTACCTCACCGGTGAGGAGGCGTATGTGGAGAATGCCAAAGATGGTGACTTCGAGACTATCAATAATGAGCGTATTGCCCAAGCAGTGTCGGCGGGCCTTGCTCCGAGTGAGGCGAAGCTCATCTATTACAAGGATGTCTACGAGCAATATTGGTACGCCACCTTCCTCACGCCTCAAGGCTACTCTATTAAGGAGATGGAGACCCCCTACTACCACCAAGAGTACCCCTATGTCATCGGCTCTATGCCCAAGATTAATGGCGTAGTGAAGCCCGTATTCAATGACCTTATTGATATGCAGAGACAGGTTAATAGGCTCATCACCCTGCTCGACTTCATCATTGGAACTTCTGCGAAGGGCCTCTTGATGATTCCCGAGGAGTGTCTCGGTGACTACACCCTCGAGGATTTCAAGGATCAGTATGTGAAGACCAATGGCGTCATTCTTATCAGTAAGAGCGCAGGTGATAAGTTGCCCAAGCAGCTTTCGGTGAATGCTACCAATGTTGGCGCGTGGGAGTTCTTGAGTTTCTACCTCCAGCAGATTACCCAGATTAGTGGCCTGTCGGGTGCTATTCAGGGTCAGATTGCCGGCAAGGGCAAGAGTGGTGTACTCTACGCACAAGAGGCTCAAAACTCGCAAATCAACTTCACCCTGCTCTTCGAGTGTTACAACAAGTTTATGAGCAAGATGTGCGAGAAACTCCTCAAGGTGCTTATGCAATACTATACCACCCCGAGGTATGTCGATATCAATGGTAAGGCCTACAATGAGATTGCCAAGACCTATCAGCCTATTGCCGCAGAAAAGGTCGTCGACTTCAATTTGGTTGTCACCACCACAAGGGATACACCTGTATTCCGACAGATGCAGGATGACTTGTTGCTCTCGCTCTTGCAGAGCGGCCAAATTTCGCTCGACCTCTTTTTGGATAACTCCTCTATGCCCTTCGCCAAGAAGTTGGCGGCGCAGGTCAAAAACCTCCAAGAGTCGCAACAGAATGGACAACTTAACCCCGAGATGTTGGCCCAACTCCAGCAGGAGGCCGAGGCTAATGCCAACCCCCAAGCTATGGCAATGCTCCAACGAGCTGCGGCATAGTAAGCTACGGACAAAGAAGAAGCCCTCCTTACTCGGGAGGGCTTTTCTTTTACATCTCGGCCAAGCCTCTCGGCCTATTCATCTCGCTACTATGGGAGTGTGGCGTCTGCTTAACCTCTTTGGGAATATCCATCTGGGAGGAGACCTTCAAGGCAATCATTGTGGTCATATGAAGGTCGTCGTGCTCATCCTTACCCTCAATGTTGCCATAGGAGCCATTGGCTTTAATTTCGTAGTGTTTAGCCTCGAGAATGGCTCGGCTATCACGCTCTATGTATGTACCCTCACGGATAACCTCGTTGTAGTGGTTCACAAGGTCGGTCTTTGTCTTGTGGTTGGTGTGGAAGCCGAGGAGAGCGGGTTTACCCTCCTTAACTCGTTGTGGGTTGGTGCGAGCATAGATGTTGTAGTAGTGTGGCTTTATGATGTCGAATATGGTGATGGTGTGGTCGCCATCGCTCTCCGAGGAGTGGCTGACGGCTGTATTCACCTCTGGAACGAGGAGAGCATCGTTGTAGAACTTAGCCACCTGCACCGCAAGCCAAGCAGCAAGGTCTTGGTCGAGGTGTATCTTGTAGGTTGCCACACGCTCCTCGCATCCTCCCTCCATAAGCCAATAGCGGTCGAGCACGGTGATGACCGACCAATCAGAGCCGGCACTACGACCGCCAATATCGAAGGAAACCACATAGCGATATCGTATTTTCTTGGTCTTATCGGGAAGTGCCCACACCCAAAAGCTGCCATTGGGTCGCTCCACGAAGGAGATGTTCTGCAATGCCTTTTCTCCGCTTCGTGCATCGGCCATAAGCTCACCCTTGTAGAGGGGCTGTTTGCAGTAGGATTCCAACTCCTTGAGGTAGAGAGGATGGTGGGCAAATCGTTGAGTGGCGGCAAAAGACTCCTCGGGTGTAGAGGGATACTCATTCATCATTGCGATAGTATCACCAGACAACTCTTTGAGTTTGACTCTATACCAATTCAAGCCCTCAAGTGTAGCGCCGAGATTGAATCGGTATAGCTCGGTCTCCGACAAAGACAAAATAAACTCATCTCGTTCCTTATCGGACTTAAAGGCTTTGTAGTATTGCGTCAATTCCCACCAAGCAACGAATATGGGTGTGTAGGCCGACTCGCCAGATACAGCTTTCTGCCACTGCTCATAGAAGTAGTTACCGATACCTTTGGCCGTAGACTCAAGAATGATGACCGTATTAGGAAGGTCGGAGGGGATGGAAGAAACGATTGCTTGGATAAGGGCCTCGGGAGTAATCTCCTTTGTACGCTTGTAGAGGCCGACCTCGGAAAAGTGGGCCATCTTGATATCATCCGAGCGGAGGGCCTCGGGTTTAAGGGCCGTACCTATAGAAATAACACTACCTCTACCTTCGAGGTATTTGTTATTGGAGGAGTTTTCAAAATTATGCAGTTGGAGGTCGGCGATATCTTTTGGGTGGGCCTTCACCATTCTGTTGTACATCGCACGCACATTTCGTGCAGGGTCTTTTTGGTGCGCCACAATTACGGAGTTCCAATTTATTTCGTGGAAAGCCTGAATCCATAGCATAAATGCCTCGGTCTCCGTAGAGCCACCCCATTGTCGGGACTTGTCGAGAATGATGCGGATGGGTTGTTTATTAGCCCATTGTTCAGCTTGGGCTTTGTAGAGCTTGCGCTGACCGTTGTTGAATACAAGATTAATCATCTTACCCGACTTTTTCTCCTTAATCTTGCAGCAGGTGGCACACCAATACTCGAAGTCGTACTTGCATCGGAGGTAGTGGAGGGCATCTGTTAGTGCTTTTAGGTCCACCTCATATTCGTGGCAATAGGTCTCCATATCCCCACAATCGATTATATCCTTGATGTATTCACTCTCGGCCATCCATACAGGTATGTTCACATACTTGCTGTGGTCAAGTGTGAGATTAAGGCGCACACGAGGAATGGGTGACCCTTCGCCTACGATGGGGTCGTAGGGCGTGAAGAGTCGCTCATTGTGAAGCCTATTGCGCTCGACAATGGAGGGAATATCGTTGGGGGTTATCATCTGTCGGAGTATCGTAGTTTAATGAATTGATAAATGGAACGCTCCGTGTAGTCGAAATCGGGATTATTCGCAATCATCCGCACATAATACCCACGAGGAAGAAACATTGCCCTAATGGGATTTTCCTCTCTCTCCTTTGCCACAAGTCGGTCATACTCCCGTATAACCCGACTCCTACTCTCTTTTGTTTCCTCTTTCATAATCTCGATTGTTACCAATCTCTTGCAATTTCAAAGATATGGTAAAAAAATGGAGTTTTCCAAAATAGTAAACATATATCTTTACTCTGTAATAAAAAATTTACAAGAGAATGGCTAAAACGAAACAGAACGAAGAGATGGAGGAGCAGATGATTGTCGCTACCGACATCGAAGAGATACCCAATGAGGCTCCTATTGAGGAAGTTGCAGTGGGTGAAGAGTCCGCAGAGGAGAAGCCCGCAGAAGCAAAACCCGTGTCGAGATCGAGAGCGTTCCTTATGGCCAAATACCCCGATAAAACCTATGACAACGACGAGGATTACGAGGAGGATTTGGCAAATCACTTGGAGCAGACCGAAAAAGACCTCAAAGCATACAAGGATGCAGATGTGGAGCTCGAAGAGATTCTCGACCTCAATCCCGAATTGGCTCTTGTAGTGGCAGATATGCGTAAGGGTATGCCCTTTACTACTGCTCTCGCACACAATGTTGATTTGGAGGATATCATCCCCATCGATGGCGAGCCCGACTACGAGGAGTTTGCGAAGAGCAAGGAGGAGCGCAAGGCTAAACGCGCTGCCGACAAGGAGCGCGAGGAGATGCTTCGCACCAATGCGGAGAAATCAGCTAAAGACATCCTTGCATACCTCGAGGGTAAAGGTTGGACCGAGGAGCAGAAGGGCAATTTTGACGCTTGGTTCAATGACCTTGTGCAGCGCCTCTCGGAGAATCGCCTCGGCAAAGATGAAATGGATGTCTTCGTGAAGGGCTACGAGTATGACGAGGCTGTAGCGAGGGCAGAGGACAAAGGCAAGGTTGCGGGTCGCAATGAGAAGATTGAGACCAAACGCAAGATGCAGGAGAATGTGGATGACATCCCCGAGGGCGGCACCACATCAAAGGTGGCAACAGCCCCCAAACAGCGTCAGGTAATCGACGTTGATAGGATTCTTGGCAGGAAATAACCCCAAAATAAATACAAAATCAGATGAAAAAAATTAAACCCTTTTTGGCGCTTGCGGCAGTAGCTGCCGTTGGTGCTATTGTTGGCGGTGTTGAGATTGCCGACATTATGACTTTCTTGTTTGGTGGCTCGGGTGCTGCTATGGCATTTGCTGCCGTTGTAGGTACTCCTGCCTCCGATGCTGTAAACGCGGCTGATATGGAGGAGGCTGGCATTGTAGATCAGGACCTCTCGAGGGATATCACCTTGTTTAACCCCGATCGTTTCCCTCTGGATACTATGACTCGTGAGTTGCTGAAAAAGAAAGGTAAAGCAACCTCGCAGAAGGTTAAATACTACCAGAAGAGTACCAAACCTTTCAGCGACATTATCAAAACCGCAAATAGCACTACTTCGGGTGCAACTATTACCGTTAAACCCGAGACTCGCTCTACTTGGCGTACCAAAGATACCCTTGTAATGCGTGGTGTTGGTGCTAATGGTGCAGATGTAATGTTCCAAGTTAGCAGCGTAACCGAGGAGAATATCACCCTCAAAGTTATCTCGCAGAGCACCGTTCCCGCTTGGTCGGCAAATCAAGTAATCTACCGCCTCGGTAATGCGATGTCGGAGAAGGATATGACTACCGAGCCCTTCGCTGTATACCCCGAGGAGTATGAGCAGTATTGCCAGAACTTTATGGCACAGATTGAGGAGACCACCTTTGCAGGCCTTACCGAGAAAAAGGTAGATTGGGACTTCGATGATATGGAGATTGAGAATCTCTACTCGTTGCGTGGTGAGATTGAGGCTTCGTTCCTCTTCGGTGTAAAACACGAGATCAAGAATGGTGCAGACACCACCTTGTTCACCAATGGTATTGTTCACTCGATTGACAAACACCTCTCCTACACCAAAGACACCCTTACTAAAGAGGAGTATTCGCTTTGGATGGAGTCGATTTTCACAGGCAACAATGGCTCGAAAGAGCGTGTGTTGATGGCTGGCTCGGGTCTTGTTCGTGCTATCTCGTTGCTTCGTGAGACCGACAAAGTTATGCAGAGCAACACCCAGATGGAGACCTATCTTGGCGTTAAATGTACATCGATTGTAAGCGACTTCGGCACTTTGAAGATTGTACACGCTCCTCTGTTGGATGAGCTCGGTTGGAAGGAGAAGGGTATCGTTCTTGACTTCGAGCACATCTATAAGAAAGAGTTTGTGCCTATGCACGCTACCGAGCTTGACCTCAAAGGCAGCGGTCAGCGCAATGCTAACGCCAAAGTTATTCAGGAGGTTTCGTGCTTGGTACTTCGCCACCCCGATTGCCACGCAATCATCGAGCCTGCAAAATAAATAACTCATAGTGTTTAACCGAGGGGAGTAGGGTTTCCCTACTCCCCTTTTTCTAAAACATCACAACGATGATTACCAAGACATACTCACTCACAAGGATGTTCTCTTTGGTTACCTCTTTCAAGACTCCTTCGGGTAAGAGGGTTGTCTCCTTCGAGCACGGCAGCCGTCATCACGGAAGGAATGGCTACCTCATCACCTCCGACAAAGAGTTGCAGGAGGCAATCGAGAAGAGTGGTTACTTTGGTACCGAGATTATCCTTGCCGAGCAGACTATCAACGAGGAGACTCCCAAGCAAGAAGAGCCTCAAGAGGCTACTATTATCAACTATCGAGAGATGTTGGCCAATGCGGAGACTGCCATCGAGGAGCCCTCGGTGACTTCGATTCAGAAGGCCAAAATGTGGCTCCAAGCCAACCACGGCAAATCCTTTGTGGGCACATCCAAAGATGAGATTAAGAGGGAGGCCGCAACCATCTATAATGTATTATTCCCCAATTGGTTGTAGTGTATGAGGGAGGAAATTGTCAATAGAGCATTATTGTGCCTCGCAGAGAGCATCAATAATGGCACCGAATTTACAGAACAAGATACCTTCCCCATTGAACAATTTGTAGATGAGGCAGGCCGCAGAGTGATTATGCTTGCCCCTTTGAGGGCTCTCGGACAAGGCGACACCACCGCAGTCCCAACCCCCAAAACTTTCGAGAATGGAGTCTATACTGCCACTTTGCCAACGAATTTTGCTCGACTCATAACTTTCAAGTTATCCTCTTGGAAGAGGAGTGTGAGGGAGGTTATCTACGACACCGACCCGACCTATGCTTGGCAACTCCACCCCGCAACAAGAGGTGGCGAGGAGAAGCCCGTAGTGGCCATCACAAAGGGAGGTACGGAGTTGGAGGCGTATAGCTCAAATTCTAATAATGCGTCGATAGCCGACTTTGCCTGCATCACATATAAAGATGCCGAAGATGTCCCCGAGAAACTCGCGGAGGCCACCGCTTGGATGACTGCTTCTCTCTACCTCGCTTCTATGGGCGAGATGGATATGTCTAAAGTTTTGGAGAGTAAATCAATTGAAATGCTACAGCTCGTATGAGAATCAATTTCACGATAGACCCTTCAGCCCTCTTTTACGCCGTGATGGATAGGACATTGCTCGATAAGAGAGGTATAGAGAGCACCCAGAATGGAGTGTTTCTCGGAGATACATTCGCCTTGTCGAAGGATGAGTCGGATGCTTTTTTCTTGGAGTTGGACAACTGCATCAGCATCTTGTGCCAGAGGGTACCCCAGCTTGAATGGGAGCCCAATGAGGGTATAAATATGTCGGTGGAGAGCACCTCCGAGAGTAAGCCTCATAACATTGCTATGGCCGTAGATAAGGCCCTGCAATATATGATGCTATCGTGGTGGTATATTGCCCGCCACGCCAACCTTGCAAGCCTTGCAGCCAACAATGCTGACAGCGCAATTTTGCGCCTCAAGAGATTGCTCGAACCCAATATGACAAATCGCACCTATAGATATTTTTAAGATATGGCAAAGGTTGAAAACATACAATGGAGTAGGAAGGATTTGATTAGCTATGTGTCTAATCAGTCCGCCTATGTTGCCCAATCTTTATCTATGGGTGGAGAGGTGGCCTTTGACGCCACTACTCTCACAAATGATAATAGGGCAACTCTCCTTGATGAGAAGATAGCCGATGCGATAAACGCATTGGTACCGCATTTCTATCGAATCATCGGAGATACGGCAGAGGTGCAAGTTGGGGATACCGTAGGCTTTAGCTTCACTCCTCGCATCGAGGGAGGTTCCTATTCCCAAGCAGAGTTCTCACACATCAAAACCCTCTGCAAGAAACTTGTTGCAAGTTATATCCTTACTGATTGGTACTCTCTCAAGGGTATTGCACCTATGAGTGGCTACTTCGCCACACAACACAAGCAAACAAGTACGGAGTTGGATGTGGCTCTTGATAGGCTTGTACGCCCCGTGCGTAGGAGTGGTGTGAGTATTCGTAGTGTGTCGGATAATGGAGAGCCCTCTAAACAGCAAGTGTTGTGGATGGGAGAAAAAGCCGAGGTAGAGGCTTTTGTTGACCCTTTTAATGACACTACCCTCAATGCTCATTCATATTCGGTGAGAGTTTATACCGATCCATCCAATATAGTGGAGATTGAGGACTATTGGCGCAAAGGAGATAATGGCGTGGGTTTCGTGTTGGATACCGAGGATGTTGGAGTGGGAACGGTTGTGTGTATCATCACGATTCTGCTGACGGAGAATCAGAATGGTGTAGAACATCGCATTTGTAAAATAATTTCCGATATCAATGTACGAGAGTTATAACAATGCGGGAGGTAGAATTGATTTGGTTTCGCCGAGCCTTTCGGGCAAGTTTAGGGTATCCACTCCGAGCTTATCGGGAGCTTTGAGGCGAATAGGAGGGCAGCTCAATGGTAGGTTGTCTTATGTTGGCCTTGTGAGTGGCGATGTGTTTGTTATCGTTTCTCCGGAGGTTATGTGGCTGACTGAGGATAATGGATTTAGCGGCGAGTTTGAGGTGCGCTCCAATACGGATTGGAATGTGGAATAAAATTCAAATATAATTAATACAATGGCAAAAGCAAATTGGGTAAAAGTCTCACCCTCTTCGGGTAGTGGAAATGCAACGGTGAATGTTAGCTCGACAGCCGAGCATACGGGTCGAGTTGTTAGAACAACCATCCTCACTTGGAAGGCTACGAATGTAGCGGATATTCAGCGCACCGTAAATCAAGCGGGTAAACCCGAGTATGTAGATATTGCGGATGCGGCTTCTGCTGACAAGGCGGGAAAGATTGTTACAATTGCGGGTAAGTCCAACTCGCAGAAGTTGACGTTTTCTCTCGGAACGGGTAATCTATCAGTTACTCTCCCATCTTCATATACGGCAAATTCAGTAAGTACAAGCAATGGTGCGGCTATTTCGGGAGACCCTGGAGCCAGCGCTGAATATAACTTTTCTATCTCAATCACGGTACCTGCAAATAATACTATTTCGGCGATGTCTCGCCAAATTATCGTTACCGACTCGGCGGGTCACCAAGATGTATGTACTTTGACAAGTGCTGCTGGCGATGCTTACCTCACCGTTCAGACTGGTAATATCGAGCTTGACTACACGGGTAAAGCTGTAGCGGTATCGGTTGAGTCTAACACGAATTGGACTATTGAGTAATGGCAGAGTTGAAAAAACCGTGGAGCGATGGTGGAAGCCTCACTGCTACCTACGAGGGTAGCGGTGATGGCTCTGCCGTTTTCACCTCGGATGCCAACGAAAGCCTCGATAGGGAGATGGAGGTCTCCTTTGTAGATGGAGGTCGCCAGATTGTAGTCACTCGCAAAGTTACCCAATTGGGTTTGCGCGAGGTGTTCAACTGCTCGGATGGGCCATTCCGACTTTCCAATGGTGGCACGTTCAACGTGCTCAAGGTTGGTGAGCCCATTATCCCCGATGAGCCCGTGGAGACCTACACTCGCCTCACATACATTGAGTGTAATGGCCAGCAGTATATCGACCTTGGCTATGTGGTTAAGGAGGATGATATTATTAAATGCTACTACGACTGCAATGTACTCACCAAAGAGGATAAATTCCTTTTTGGTACCTCCGATAGCAAAGCAGTGTGGCTATCTATCTACAACTATACGGCATACACTCGCTTCGGCAGTGGAACATCGACCACCACTAACTACGCCTCGCGTAACCACTATGTGGAGGTGCGCAAAGAATCTGCTACATTCGACGTTACCGAAACAACGCTGCCGTATGAGGAAATGCCAGCAACCCCTTTATTTGTCTTTGCTCGCCGCTCAACTTCTGGTGATGCTATTGCACACTTTGTAGGTCGCTGCACAATGTTTAAGATTAGCAACGCTAATGGCGACGTTATTGAGCTGCGACCAGTGAAGCGAGACCGTGACGGCAAGATTGGTATGCTCGACGTTATAAGTGGCAATTTCTTCGCGAGCGAGGGCGATGCGGACTTCATCGGGGGTAACGAGGTGCGCATTACTGAGGGCTATGAGATTATTGATAGGGTCTACTTCAACAAGGATAAGGCATTTAATACAGGCTATTATGGTAATAATACGACTTCTATCGATATAATGTTCCAGAGAACATCGACAAGCGCTGCGGCATATCTTTTTGGTCTAACGCAAGGCAACAGATTGACTGGTTATCTATCGAGCGGCTCGGGTTATTGGCGTTATGGCAATGCCTATCCAACCTTTGCCACCGCCACATTAAAGATATACAAGGGAGTAGTCACGCCCGGTAAAACAACGGTAGACGACACGAGTAAAACATTTACCGTTAACGAATTTACCACATCAGACCCTATTCCAGTAGGTGGTTATAAATCGGGTACTAGCCCTATAACAAAGCACTATATTGGCTATATCTATTATTTCCGTATGTGGCACGGTGATACGCTCCTTGTCGATTGGTATCCTTGCAAACGACTCTCTGATGGAGTCGAGGGCTTCTGGGATTGTGTAACACAAACATTTATTGAACCATTATAGAATGAAATATGACAGGATTCGATAGTAAATATAGCGGTGCCCAAGTGGAGGCCCTGCTCGACCAAGTTGCGAGTGGCAATGCCGGAGGCGGAGGTGGAGGCGGCATAACCGTGGAGACCGACCCCATCTTCTCGGCAAGCCCTGCGGCGGGTATTACCGAGAAGCAGATTTCTGATTGGGATGGAATGGCCGAGGCACTGAACCTCCTTGATGGGGATGTTGCTGCGCTCACCGACGAGGTTGCTGGCAAGCAGGATGAGATTGCCGACCTCGCTACCATCCGTAGCGGTGCCGCCAAAGGCGCAACCGCACTGCAAAGTTATACGGAGCAATACAAGGGTACGGTTACGGGGGTAAAAGTGAATGGCTCGACCAAGACCCCCTCGAGTGGTACGGTGGATATCGGCAATGTGACCACAAGTATAAAGATGAACGGAGCCACCAAGACTCCGTCTGGTGGTGTAGTGGACTTGGGCACGGTCATCACCTCGCACCAAGATATAAGTGGCAAGCAGGACAAACTCGTCAGTGGCACAAACATCAAGACCATCAATGGCGCTTCGATTCTCGGCAGTGGCAACATTACCATTGAGGGTGGCTCGGGTGGTGGCTCAACCACAACCAAGCCCTATGTTCTGCAAGCGGTGGCATTGTCGGAGCTTGAGGCATTGGGTGTGGGTGAACACACCCTCTATTTCCGCGACTACCAAAAAGCAGGTGAGGACCTCGCCGCCTTGCAGGATGCAGCCATCGGTGATGGCTTGGTGGCTTTGGAGTACCCCTCCGACGAAAGCATACAACCGGGCTACCTCTTTCCCACTTCGGTGAGGTTGGGCTCGGAGGAATATGGCGCCGAGGTGCAGTTCTACCTCAATGGCGCAACCTTCACCTTGTACTACCCCACCGCGCCTTCAAGCGAGTACTCCGACATCATCGTCTCCGTGCTACGACAAGGTGAGAAGGAAGTGGTAAGCGTGGATAATGGCGGTGGAGCCACGAATGACATTTATGATATGAGGCCGAATGTCATCTATGTACCCGTTCTTTGCAATCAAGTGAATATTCATAATTTTCTACCTGCTCAAGTATCTGAGGATAGAATGTTCGCCTATGATGTTTTCACAGCGATTCTGGACCTCGAAAATACTCCTATAGATGGCGACCCCCCGTATTTAGCTATTGTCGATGATATTGAGTGGGTTAATGGAGAATTTCCCGAATTAACCGAGGGCTTATGGGAGCTTAATATTGCGCGATATACCGAATGGACAGGTACTGAAAATTATATAAGATACCTCGGAGTATTAACCCCCTTTAAGTACCAATAGTATGAGTAGACGCAGAGCACTATTAGCGGCGAGTAGTAACCTCTCTGGAGGTTTTAAGGCGAACTTTTATTATGACTACTGCGAAGAATCTTGGGGTGTTAAGGAGTGTTATCGCGCCCCAGATGATTTGGGAATTGCCTGCTACAACGAGGGGGTTGAACTCGTTAAAAAATATGGTATTTCAGACGGGATATACCGGGTGTTATCTAATCCTATAAATTACGGTTTTGAGGTTTACGTAGAAGGTGCGCTTGTAAATCAAATTGCGCAAAGCGACGATAGTTCGTCAGGTCTTGAAATCTACTATGGAGAAGATTGGGCAAGTATATATCCAAATGGCTCAATAAATTATTGGTACTAATTATTATAAAACTTATATTAAACCAAGAGCTATTAAATTATGAAGCAATATATAAAAAACGGAGTTGTCAAAAAACGCAACCAGATTGTGATTCACAAGAATGGGATGTACTTCTACAATCCCCCCGAGAGGATGATTCTCGAGGATGGTTGGGAGGTCTACACACCCCCCACCGTTGAGCCTGCCAAGAGCGCAGCGCAGATAATGCAGGAGATAGTGATGGAGCAATACAATGCTCGCACCGACATCCCCGATGCCGAGGCTTTGGATAGGTCTCTGGTCATCTTCGATTGGGGTTACTACATCGGCAAAACCTTGAATGAGGGCCAATGTGTGGTCTACGCCGAGGAGGTCTACCGCGTGAGGCAGACCCACCAAGTACAGGAGCACTATACCCCGGGCCTTGCCACCGCATCGCTCTATGAGGTAATCGTGCTGACCGCCTCGGGTGAGGAGAGCGACCCCATTCCCTACACCCCTCCTATGGAGGTGTTCGCAGGTAAATACTACACCGAGGAGGGGGTGAAATACCTCTGCACTCGCAGTAGCGAAACAGCACTCACCCATCATCTCGCTGCCCTCGTAGGCATCTACGTTGAACAAGTAAACGCATAGTACTATGAAGAAGATTATCGAATGGGTAAAGGAGAGTAATCACTATCTCCACATCTGCCTCCTCGCGGCCCTCGCGCTGCTTATTATGAGCGTAGGCGCCTTTGAGTTTGGCGCGGATGGCTATTGGCAAAACGTGTGGCAGACCACGAAATTCGGCCTCCTCTCGGGCTTGCTCATCGAAGTGTATCAAGCACTCGTGGCCCGCAAGGTAGATTGGGCCAATAGTTTGGGCGACCTCTTGGCAGATGTCGTGGGCCTCGGCCTCGGATTGGGCCTCTACGGCCTCCTCGCTGTGGGAGCACCTGCATCGGCCATTATGCTCCTCTGCGGTAGCGCCGTCTGCTGCATCCTCTCCTTTGCTATGCCCGAGCACCGCTACGCACTCCTCGCAGGATTCCTCGGCTGTCTACTCGTAGGGTTACCCCTATTTGTATATGTATAACCCCCAACTTACAATACTGATATGAATTGGGTAGAGATAATTGGTGTAATCGTAGGTAGTGGTGGCGTTGGTTCACTCATTACCGCACTTATGATGGCAAAGTATAAACGCCAAGCGGCAGCCCTCGAGAACGAGAAGAGCGCTTTGGTAAACGAGGCACAAGAGATTGCCAATAAGCACTCCGAGTTGCAGGAGTGGAGGGATATCTCCGAGGAGCGCAAGGGCCGCATCGATGAGATGCACGATGCACTCACCAAAGAGAGTGACCGCTACGACGCTATGGTGGCACGCAAAAATGCGGAGCTCGACAAGAAGGATGCCGAGATTGAGAGGCTCAATAGTAAAATAGATGTCCTCTACGCCGACCTTGCCAAGAAGCGAGAGCAGATAGACACCCTCTCGAGTGAGAATACCGCGCTCACAATTTTCCGTTGCGATAAGGTTGGTTGCGCCGATAGACAACCCCCCTTCGCCTATCAAGTCCCCTCCATTCATTAAAAGATAAAACTATGGCAAAGTTAGTATTTAGCGGCGCGTTGGGCCGTAAGAGTATTGAGGCCCTTTCTCCCTACGCGCAGGGATTGCTCACGGGTGTGGCCGAGGAGTTGGGCTTGGAGCGCATAACCGTGACCTCCACCATTCGTACACCACGCTCACAAGCAGAGGCGATGTACAACAACATCGCAAGTGGTCGCTACATCCGCTATCGCAAAGCTGGGCAGGAGGTCACCGACCTCTGCGTGAGGATGCTCGGCAGGAATGAGCCGCGTGAGAAGACCATCGACGCAATGACCGCACTCATCGAGGAGCTCTCCGCAAAGGGTGAGAGGGTGAGCCGCCATTGTGTGAGCGAGGAGGAGTATGCCAAATGCAACATCGTGGACATCGGCAAGAGTTTGACATACGACCAAGCAGTACGATTCTTCAAGGCCTTGCTCGACAGGGAGAGTGTGGCACAGATTATCCAGCCCATCACCTCCTCCGTGAAGATGGAGAGGCTCTCCTTTGATGACGCCGAGCCCGCCATCCACATCGAGATTAACATCCCTGAGAAATACCGAGTATGAAGAGCCTCGTGAAGAGCCCCTATTTTTGGCTCATTTTGGCCATTATTATCTTGGGTGGTACACTCCGTTGGTCGCTCTCCCAAAACGCCAAGAACAAGGCAGAAATAGAGCGATTGGAGAATAATCAAACCACCCTACTCGGCGATGTGGAATACTACCGCACCGAGAATGGCGAGTTGGCGGCGAGTGTCCAATCTCTCACGATGAAGAGGGATGAGTTTGCGGTGCTCCTCAAGGCCGAGCGCAGGAAGGTGGAGGAGCTCAATATCCGCATCCAAGAGCTCGAGAGCATAGGAGAGGTGGACACCGAGAGTGAAGTAACTTTCGAGGCCGACATCATCCCTGCCGACACCGTATACATCCCCGAGCCCATTATGGGCACCTTCGAATGGAGCGACCCGTGGGTGAGAGTTGTGGGCGAGCTGCATCCTGACAAAATCAAAGCACAAATCAACATCACCGACACGATTACCATCATAGCCCATCGCAAGTCTCGAGGCTGGTGGATATTCCGATGCAAGGGTAAGATCACCCACTACGACGCCGTGTTGGCCAATCCCCATACATCCATTTCAGATATTCGCTACATTGAACTCACCGACTAATCGCACGGAGGGGAAGACATCGCATCTGCGCCAATAGCCTCGCCCAACGCAGTGGGGATGCAGATCTGAATGCGACTACCCTCCCAGACGTGTGCATCCTCCCACGGGTGGGGCTAATCCTATGTAGTAGAGAATATGGATACTATTGCTAAATTGTATCGTTACCTCGCAATCCACGAGGCATATAAGGCTGTGCTTGCCGAAGCAGGAAAGTACGCCAAGAGCTTGTCGCACACCGCCATATATGAGGAGGTGCAAAAGTACCTGCTCGACCACTATATGCAGGTGGCAGATGTGCGCACCATTCAGAGGGCGTTGAACTCGCCTGCGCTCACCCCCGAGCAAATAGAAATGAGGCGATGACAATCTGTCGCCACTTCGTGACAATCAGTCGCAATCTCGTGACAATCTTATAGTTAATAACCTTTTAGCTGTGCGCACCTTTGTAATAGCAAGGGTGCGCAACTTGTTGTCAAGGGCCGAAGACTTTAGAGGCCGGCTAAAAAGTTAAAATTTATGTCACACTATGTAAAAACAAATGAGGGCTACGATGTGAAAGTCCCCAACAGCGGGCAGGTGGCCCTTAACACGGTTCTTGGTTCGCTTGGAACTGCAAGTTTCTTGGGTCTCGGTGGCGGTGGATGCCGCGGTGGTATTTTTGGCAACCTCCTCGGAGGCGGCTGCAATGAGGGCTACGGCGCAAATCGCTTCGAGATGGCAATGATGAATGAGCTTGCCGTAAAAGACAGCCGCATCGCTCTTCTGGAGGCCAACATCTATGGCGACCAGAAAATCCTCGAAGTATACAAGTACTTCGATGGTGAGCTGAAGGATGTCCGCCGCGAGCTCGCTCGTCAGGCCGTGATCAATGAGGCTACAAAGGGCTCGTTGATGGCAGTGCAGTCGAACATTGAGCGCGAGGCAGAGCGTAGGTGCTGCGCCGACAACTCGATCATCAACTACGTCAATGCGACCTTCTATCCCAAGATGGTTGCCGACGTAACTGTTGGTACGACCACTACCGCACAGACTCTCTACAACCCTCTGCCCATCTGCAGCTGCGGTTGTGGTAATTCGTAACACCTAACCCGAGGGGGCGCACGCCCTGCGCCCCCTCATTATTTTTTACAACTATGACTATCAAGGTACAAAATACTATAGACGCGGTTAGCGAGTGGCTGACCAATGTAGGCGCAAGCGTGCTCCCGCAAGTGAGCATACCTCCCCAAAGTGGCATCGGTAGGCTTATGGCGGGTGCCTTTGGCATAGACCTCGCTTCCTACAATGTGTGGAATGAGCTCGGATTTCTACTTGCCCCGACCATTAAATCGGTGATCGCCCCCAAGCTGAATGGTTTGCTCTCTAACATCCCCGAGGAGGGCTATAATGAGGCAGTGATGAATATCGTGGATAGCGCCATCGCAAAGGCACACGCTGATGGCTACGTCAATATCTTCGGTATCCAGCTTGGCGAGAACGCCTTTGTGGGCCTGAAGGAGATTTTGAGCCGTAAGTTGAACGCATAAAATACTAATACTATGGACTTAATTAAAAAATTTAAGGAACTCTACCACGAGATGAAGGAGTCTCACGATGTATCCAATATGAGGACCTATGGCGAGGCTACCAAAAAAATGTTCTACAAACTTGCCGAGGTACACCCCGATATGGCTTTGGAGATGCTCGAATGGTTGGCACCCATCCATTGTCACAACTACCTCTCGGATGCGGAGGCGGAGCAGATCGTTGCAGAGCTCGTTGCGCGAGACGGCAGCCGAGGCCCCCATTGGAGTAAGGGGACCTTTGAGGGTGCGGTGAATCGCTTGGGTGGTAAGATGGAAGACCCTCCTCGCTACAATGCCAATGCACTATGGGCAACAGCCAATATGATTTACTCCGACCACGCGGAGAGCATCGCAGAAGATATGGGCTACTCCACCGTGGGTAACGCCCCCGCCGAGAAGATGGCGAGGAGCTGTTATCGTAAAGCGGTGGAGAGCCTTACCGACCCCGACCGACCACGCTTCGTGAGAGCCTACTTCGACTTGGACTAATAAAAAAAAAAAGGAGAGCCTTTTTCGGGGGCTCTCCTTTGCTGTTAATGGCCTGTACTTCCAAACCCACCCTCTCCCCTCTCGGTGGAGGAAAGATTGGCTACCTCTTCAAAGAATACATCCTCTACTTGGTGGATGGTCATCTGGGCAATGCGTGTGCCCGCAGGAATGGTGAATAGCTCGCCACTTCTATTATTGATGATTACACCCACACAACCTCGGTAGTCGCTATCAATTTTACCCGTGATGACATCCGCATCGAAGCGGTTTTTCACCTTCTCTGGGGTGTCAAAATGAGAGCCGTTGTGTAGTGCATAGCCCTCCATACCTTTGGAGGAGAAACCACTTCGAGCCTCTATTTGTGCTTGGTAACCGTGAGGAATCTCCATTGCAAAGTCGAGGGGGATGATTTGTCGGCCCACACTGATATGTGCATCTCGGGGGATAAATACATCGTAGGCGGCTGCTCCTACGGAGCCTTTGATGGGGATGATTGCTTGTTGTGTCAGCTTTTTGATTTTTATTTGCATAGTGAGTTATGTGTATAAGTGAGACCTAAACGTAAAGATTCGTTGCGTAGTGATATAGGATGTGTATCCCACAACATTCCTTGTGGCCCTTTGACTACCACCTCCATATTGTATTTGTCAATAAGAGCGAGTGCATCTTCTTTCGATATTTCCACAGTCACAATGCACCACCCTGATTGCGGATATTTGGATATGTAATGTTTGTGATACTCGCATCCTCTCATATCCGTAATAAGAGGATGGGAGAAGTAACTCTTTGAAATGGCGAAGATATCTTTTTTAGGTAGTCTATGCTTTGCACTCATAGTAGTTGGTGTTTTTGAATGTTACTTCTCGGGTTTCTTCTCCCACGACACGCAGTTCACGGGGCGATGGGGTTGGTATATGATGCGTGCCCTTTCGGGGGTGCTGTAAAGGCTACAGATGACTGCATTGCGGACACTATCGTAGGCGCAGTGCTTGCACGCCCAGCAGCAGTCGAATACAAATGTGTGTTGACCCATAGTTGTAGGTATTATTTGTAATCCTCAAAGCGAGGACACTTTGCAAATATTACTCTATTATTTACCCACCGCTGCAATCGTTTGTATTTAGGATCGCAATGAGCTTTGTCGTAGATCATCACATAAGCCCAATACCCCATATCCCGCAGGGTGTAGATACGCTCAAGATCTTGCTCGAAAGTGGTGTCGAAATTCACTATAGTGTACACTATAGCATTGTGAGAATGTGGCTTAAAATTACCCACCTCTGCATATAGTTGAAGTTTTGGTAGTACGATATCTTTGTCTTGATACCTATCCCAAGCAAAGTGTATCTCCTTTATTCGGCAATTATTCAGCGCCTCGGCTTTCGCCTTGGTCATCAAGCGAATATCAAGGCCTTGATTAAAGTCAATATTAGCCTTTGAATCAGCAAGCTGGGTGAGTAGTGATCCCCATTCAGCGCAGGCCAAGATGTTAGGGTCACAGAGCACGATATTCTTTTGACCTCTCCAGAACTCCGATAGTTTGGCAACCTTCACTGATTTTCTGCCCTCTTTAGCGCCGACGATGCAGAACTCGCAACCCCTCTGGCATCCTCTTGTAAGAAAACCATAGGCGGTATCTTCTATCCCATAGAGTGAGTAGTCTGGATAGATATGCTCCACCTCATACGGGAGATCGGCCTTCTTTGAGTAGATTTCCTTGCCATCTCGAAGGGAAATCTCGTAGCCACTACCCCCACGAATCACCTCATCGGCGTTGATACACAAATCGTAGTCGGGAGTGGTTGAGAATACTTTGGATACATATACCCTATCGTATCTATCGGTGAAGGGATGGTACCACTCCACCGAATCTCCTCGCTCCTTGTGATAGGCAGACAACTTCATCAATGGGAGGTTTGGAAACCTTGTGTTATCACAATCTATAAGTCCTATTCTCATTTGGTTATTAATTTAGTGTTCGCACTCGGTAGCGGAATCGAACCGCCCTTTCAAGAATGAAAATCTTGTGTCCTAACCGATAGACGAACCGAGCAAGTGGGAGGGGTGCCCCTCCCTATTTGTTTAGGAAGTTAACTTCCCGATGATATTATACCCCAACAGGCGTTATCCTTGGATCGAACTCGAAGCGATATTGGGATGGTTCAGTCTCTGGTCTTGCGGGTGGAGCCTCCGAGGGGGCACACCCCTCGCGATCCTCGCAGCACTCCTCGGGCGTTGCGGAGTACTCCTTCTCCTTAATGGAGTCAAGCCTCTTGTAGAGCGAGTCGAGGAAGTCCGACGACTTACTCATAAAACTATCAAGGCTCTCACCCTTTGTTTCGGGCAGCTGCACATTCTTCGTAATGAAGTCGAAGAGAGTTTGAGCCTTTTCGGTGTTGGGTTCGTTGCCACTTTCGGTGATGGTGGCGGTGAAAACGATTGCGAAATGCAACGCCTCGGCTTTGGTGTTGAAGCCTCCTGCCGAGTAAGAACCTGCTAATCCAAATGCGGGTAACATAGTTGTGATGTGTTTAATGTGAATAATGAAGTTATTGTGAGGTCTCCCTCGATGTTAGCATATTAAGTGCGTATATAATTCTACTCTATGTAATCATCGTAAATTTGTATCTCGTTTTCTGGATAGATGACAATTTTGCCGACCTCATTCATAAGCGCGTGTAAATCTGCAAGACTATTTATCTCAATAGTCCATATGTTAACATCATATTTATCCTTACCTTCGTATACGGCTTGACTGCAAGGTGTTTTCTTTCTAAAAAAATCGCTTGCTCTTGTAATTTGGTACTTCATTTTTTTTACTTATCCATTTCGTGAATAGGTCGCCATTTATCAAATGAGGGTTTAGTGTGGTGGTAATAGCCATCAAAAAACCAACGCCCATCACCCAAATAAGCTGCTACACCATATATCTTGGGGGCATTATTTTCAGAGTCAAAGGAAACAAGATATAAGCCATTAGCATCAGGCTCTTCAGATACATCGTGCCACTCGGTGAGCAGTCGGTGCTCATCCTCTGCACCTCGCTGGTAGGCCTCGCCTGCCAGAACAATGTCGGGGCTTCCTCCTGCGACCATATATGCGTAGTCGGTCGCTCTGTCAATGATTGATTGTTTCGGCTGTACTTCCTCGTATGTTTTCTCAAAGATGTCTGGTTTGCAAGGGCAAAATTCACCCTGCAATCCTTTAATGATATAATCACCTACCGAAGCGGTCATCACACCTTCCAATGTGTCGATTTTTAAGGTAGGGTTATTCTTATCTTTATAATCCACCCTGATGGTTTCTTGCCCTGTAAACTCTTGTATTTCCAAGATTCTATCGACATCATCCACAAATTGGATAGCCTCGATAACAACGGGCTTTTTTCTATATTGCTTCATAGTTTTTTTTTGAATTTATCATAACAAATATTGCAGAAAGAGTCGAGCAGTTTAATGGGGAGAAATATCGCCAAGATCGCCAAACAGAGGGGCCAAAGCATCACTCGTGCAGCATTGTTGCTCTTGTGCTGCTTCTCATCTATAGGGAATGCTTCTCCTCCTATTAGCTCCCAATCACCCTCTTGATAGGGGGATAATTTAGGCATCACTATTGCGGCGAGTATTACCCCGACAAAGTATATTATAACCCAATACATCATTCTTTTATCCATTTAATTTTTCTTACTTTGCTTAAATCGTTGATGTATTCCTCACAATATCTCAACACATCCGCCTTATATATTGCTACCCATCCAAACCAACGCTTGCGCTCTACGCCAAATCTATATCCCCCTATTGGGTACACATTTATTCTCAACTTCATACCTTGTAGTTTTTATATTTAGAATTGTCCATCGGCTACTTGGAAACATCTAAATCCAAATTCTCGCCACTTGGCAACCATAGAGTTCCTATCTTCAAGGATAAGGAAAATATCCCCGGGCGTAAATTTATTTTCCCACATAAACATTGAAAGCAGTTCGGGCTTAACCTCGGTGTCGTGTCGCCAATCTCGGTCTTTACGCATCAATAGGTCGTAGTCCCATCCAATAGCGATATGGTTTTTTATCCAATCTTGAGTCTTCTCTCGGACACCTTCTCTGCGACCTGTACAGAATACAATACGATACCCCCACTCGTAGAAATCCACAACTAATCGTATCATATCCTCGATAGGCGCATCCTCGTCACAATGCTCGTAGAACGCATCCCAGTCTTTCTTCTCTTGTTGGAGATACTTCAACCTATCACCGACTTGTGCTACCGTGCCATCAATATCTACTACTATAATGTTTTTGCTCATACCTCAATCTCCTTTTCTATGCCTGCCAATCAGTTGGCGGCCTGCGTTTCGTTTGTGTATTGTTTCATTAGAATTTTATCCTCTTAATTTTACCACATTTTGAACACACATAGATTTGGCGGGTATGCCCATTTTCATAAAAATTGGAAATTAATTTCATATCGTGCATACAAGCCCATTTCTCTGCTAATTTTATCAATGCTTTCCACATAACCTACTCCCCCATTGCTTTGCGAAACCTATCTACAAACTCATCAATCGAATCGCTCGCACTTGCACAAACATATTGTACGGGCTCCTCATCCTCGCTATGCTCAAAAATATGCTCAACATACATATACTCTTTTAACCACTCACAAGCCTTTTCAATAAACTTCTCTTTTGAGAATTGTGGATTTTCGTCTGCCCATTTTGCACCATTTTTGAAAGCATCAAAAACTTGGTCAAAATCGTTGTGGTCTTCCCATCCATCTCCCCATTCAATGGTATTATTAGAATCATTAGCATATTCACTTGCTTGATGTTCAATTTGTTCTTCTCGTATCATAACTTCTCAAATTCTTTCCAATCTTGCAAACATTGGAATGTTTTACAATTCGTAATCTATGATTTGATGTTTCACTTTAATTTCGCTTCCAGATAGTATTGCATTGCCACAAGTAATAAGACCTCCATCTTCATCATAACTTGGAACAAAAACAATAACATCAAATCCTGCCTTTATTAGTGCATCCTCTTTATCTTTGTAGGGTGTAAAATAATCGTAACCACCACTTGTTTGTAGATTATTATTCTCGCAAGCCATTGTTTTATGCAAAGGGGTTATCTTTACCATAAATTTTTGTGGGTTGAACAACCTTGCCAACTTTTTTGCGTCAAGAAATCAGCCTTTATATTCGCATCCTTACCGTAATCTCCAACGGTTAAAAATTCAATTAGTCCTCTTTCCCCTTTCGCTACATAAATTTCGCCTGTGGGGACAATTATTTTCTTTATAATTTCCATACTCTATAAACTCTTTAGCAATTCTTCTTTGGTGGGGAAAAGGTCTTGCTCCCTAAATGTAAAGTGCATCTCCTCTTCAACAAACACCCTATACTCAATTACATTCCTACCGAATGAATGATAGGTGTTTATATCCGTAATAACACCACTCCATACATCTTCGTGCGCTGCGCCCCATACCCATTGACCAATGTTGTACTTCGTTTCGATTGTCATACCTCTATCTCCTTTTCTATGCCCATTAATCGTAATAAGTGTTGCAGTTGGTGAACATATTGGAAACCATAATGTTCAAGTATAAAATCATAATCGTATTGAGGATATAACCTCTTTGGTTTTGCACTTGTAAAAATCTTAATTTCGCAACATTCTTTATGAATCCAAGTTTCTGCGAAATCACCTATATGACTATTTTTAGAGGGAATAGGGGAACAAAACAATGTCGCACAATAGTCGTCATCTTTTTTACAGGGATTTGCAAACCCATTCTTCTCCAAGATTTCGGGAGTGAGGGGAATGGGAACCAAGTCCTCCACGAAAGCAGAGTGCTCGATGGTGTTGGTCGTGGGGTTGAATAAATCCACATAGAGATTGTGACGCTCGATGCCGTAGATTGCCTTAATCTGTAAAGGAGGTGTCATATCGGCATCGTCGCTTTCCCATTTGGCGAGCTTGGCACATACCCAATCGCCAATGCTTAATTCTTCAATTCTCATAGTTTGTGTAGGTTAAATCATTGGTTGAATAGTTCTTTCGATAATATTGTCGAGGTGGTAGTCGTGAATGCCGAGGCGCTCCAACTTGCGGATGATGTGATGAAGTGGCATTGCCTCGCCAATACACCATCTGCCAAGTTTGTCGTTGTCGGCAATGAGGAGTCGGCAACAAGCAAGGGCTATATTGACGCTTCTCTCCGGGGCATCCAAGAGTATGGCCTGATCTATTGCTAAACACACCTCGGTGTTCCAATTGTCGTAGCTTCGAGCCACGGCCTTGTTGGTATCTACTATATGCCTACGCAGGTTGCCGAAGAGGTGGACAACTATTCGCTCGATGTCGTTGATAGTAGCCTTTGCTTGCTGTCGGTAGAGACCGCAAGATTCAAATTCATCCTTTATATCGGAGGCCGCGATGTGGAGTGCTGCGTAGGTGAGGAGCATTCGTGCCGTCACCCTCTTACCGAGTTTCTTCTCTTCCTCGGTTATGGGTCTTTCGCATCGTTCCATATTGGCCTTTGCGGTGCGCTTTATGAGTTGTGCAGTCTGGAGTTGCATAGTTGTTAGAATAGCGTTTGTTGTGTAAAATTCTGCACCTTGCCGAGGATAAAGTCGCAGATGAAGTTTCGAGCGTAGTCGGGATGTATCATACTGCGTTCCTCAGAGCATATACCAGCTTGTTTGCTGCCTTTGCTTTTTAGGTGGGTTTTCTTCTCTTTATCCATCTTGTATGTTTCCCCGTAGGTGGGAGTGCAGTTTATAAACCAATAAGCTGTGGGCTTTACTCTGCAATCTCCTCTGAGCATCCGGTTGTTGTCCACCAATGTTGGTGGCATTATAAAGTTTGCTTTGAGGAAAGTTTGCTCCGCCCACGGATTCTCCATTATCAACCGCAACCCTCTCTCTTTTGCTATGCACAGCATCTTTACTGCTAACCCAAAGAATAACTCTCGGTTGGCTGAACGCTCCAAAATCTTATCGGTTTTCTGCTTTGTCGTAAGATTTCGGTAATTAATGCACCCCCAACTAAAAGCCATTTGCGACATTGCCGAAAAATATATACACGGGAAGAACGCGATAATTAAGTCATCGGGAGTAATGGTGTCAAAGATGCTTACCTCCCCCTCGTAGGCTTTATCTATCTCGGCAAAGAGGTCTATGATGTGGTCAGTCTCGCCAAAGTTGTTCTGTATATCATAATCCTCGGCAGGAATGCCGAGCTTTATAAACTCGTTCTTGAAGGTGCCGCTTTGCTCAAAAAAGCAATGCACTTTGCCAGAGATTTCCATACTACAACAGTTTTCTTTTTGGGTTTTGGGCGTTTTTTTTCTTCTCGGCAGGGGTGAGTTCACGGATGCGAGTTCTTCGCCGAAGAGTGGGGTCTTCGGGATCGCGGATGTAGCGCACAAGATAGTTGCGCTCTTCCTCGGCCTCCTTGAGTCGATTGATGGCAACTTGGGCGAGGGCTCTCTCACGAAGTTTTCTTTGTTCGCCGGGCGAATCGACGAATTTTGATTCAGTTGTCATAAGCTGCTTGGTATTTCGCGGTAAATGATTTTGGCGTATTGGTCAGTAGTGGTGTCACCCAAGTGTATCTTGCAATTGAACTCGAGGTTCTGTAGTGCTCGATAGAAATCGCTCCAAGAGATGGTCTGCGACATCCTCTGCTGCACTCTCTCGTGGAGTCTATCCTTGATGAGGAGTGTATGGGTTGGTTCGATGCCTGCCAGAACCTTCTCTTTCTCGACATCGAGGAGGGTGTAGTAAATGTTAATCTCGAGGAATGTCATTTTATCAGGGGGCTGTGGGGGTTAATTTTGAAAATTTACGAGGCGAGATTTATGCGCTTGATCCAATTTTTCCAGCAATTCATTGCATTGCGATGGGTCTTGTAGGCCTCCTTGTCGTGGAGGTCGGCAGCACATTGTTTCATTCGGTTGGGACCGTAGGTTTTGTAGAGCCAAGCGAACTGCTCGAAGGTGAGAGGGTCAGTGAATGCAAGAGCCATCGGAGCGTATTTTTCACACCACGGTTCGAAGAGCTTAAATTGTCTTTCGAGTTCAAGTTCTTCCTGTGTGCGTGTGTGCGTGTGCGCGTCTTTTGACACACACACTTCTTGTTCTTGTACTTGTACTTGTTCTTGTATTCTATTCTTGTTATTAGTAGGTTGTTTTTGGTTGTTTTTCGGTTGTTTTTCGGTTGTTTTTTCCACCTCCGATTTTTTAGCATTGGAGTTACCCTTTGGAGCACCACCTTTGCAACCATTCTCAAACCTACGCAAGTCATTGTCTAACATAGGTTTAGCGAGTGTCCATATAGCTCTTGCAGTATCACTCCAACCCTCCATATTTGGCTCTTCCATATCGAGTGCATAGGCGAAAATTGCCTCATAAATTATGGCCTTTTCTCGTTTTTTCAGTTGCGAAACCGAATCAAAAATTGCACGATAGAAGAAAAAACCTGCGCGTTTCTGTTCCATTTTGTGAAAGTTTTGAAAAGTTTTTGAAAAGTTTTGTGTTAGTTTTCGTTCAAAAACTTGTCTACAATTGTTCGAAATTCGTCGAAATTACGGTAGATTTTATAGAGGAATCCTTGCCCTTCAACCCTCTTCTGCCACTCCTTTTGCTCTGGAGATTGGCGGCCTTTTGGGGTCTTTGTCTCGAGGCAGAGACCGTGGTATTTGCCTCTCGGAACAAGGAAGAGAAGGTCGCTTACTCCCGCCACCACACCCTCGGCTTTAAGTCTTCCAGCGGTGGCTTTACTCCTCGCACCACCATTGGGGACTGCGAAGAGTAGGCCACGATAACCGGGATACTTGTAGTGGAAGTAGCGCACGCACATACATTGTAGGAGGTGCTCATCATCACGCACAGGGCCTCTACGAGCTCGCTGTGCCTCCTCTGCGAAGAGATCGCTAAATTCTACCATCCGTTAAGCAGAAGCCTTCCTTGAGGCTTTTTTGGAGAGAATGGCAGCTTGTTGTTCTCGGCTGGGTGTGTGTCGCATAGCACGCCCCTCTACCCAACTACGGAGCTCCTTGCGCGAGAAGATGGTCTTGCGGCCTATCTTGCTATAGGGGATAGCCTCACGAGACACAAGGCTGTAGAGAGTGTTTTTGGTGATGGGGTAGCCAAGTTCACTCAGATACCCTACTGCCGAGTCCATCGAGATAGTGTCTACCTTATTATCACCTGTGGGCTTGTGCCTTGCCAAACACTTGGCCAATTCCTGTGCGATAATATCACACAACTCGGCTCTTGTTGTTACTATTATTTCACTCATACTATTCAGAAGATATAAATTGCGTACTAACGAGTCTTATTGGTAGGCATTACTCGGTTATTATCTTTAATGTATTGGTTGACCTCCTCCGCTACATATCGTCTCACTCCACCAATCTTATAGTGAGGTATCTTGCCATTTTGCGAGAGATAATAAATCTGCGATACCGAGAGCGATAGTTTGTCCGCCAACTCTTTGGCGGTAATATACTTTTCCATATCGGCTTAAAAGTTTATAAGGTTTTTACAAAATTCCTCCTCGCTGATATTGGTGAGGAAGCGAGTGAATAGCACATCCTTGATGCGCCTATAGAGGTCGGAGAACTCATCGCCACTCATCTTATCGAATGCGATGCTCTTGGGGATGTGCAGGTGTAGGTTGTAGTCAGGACTATACCATTGGTCATAGTGACCTGCTGCCACCTCCAAGTGCTTGCGAAACTGCTCAATGTTGGCAAAGGGCTCCTGCTGTGCCTCGGTGAGATACTCCCACGCGCAGTTGATGAGGGCGAAGTATTTGCGATGAAAAGCGAGGTTGCGTGGCACCTTGAGGGTAGCCTTGTAGGTCTCGCCAATCTTCAGCTTCTTGCGTTCCTCGAAGTCTGCATCGTAGAGTGGTTTCAGCCCCACCGAGGTATTGAGGAGGTATAGTTCCATAGTTAGAAGGGAAGATCATCGATGCCATCCATTGCAGGGGCTGGAGGCTCGGGCATTGGGTTTTGTGGTGCGTGCTGATAGGTTGTGCCGGCACTATTATGCGCGGTCTCCGATGGCCTATTGCCGAGGAGCTTGAGGGTGCGACCTACAATTTCGTAGGCGTAGCGTTTCTCGCCATTCTTCTCATACTCTCTGGAGCGAATGGAGCCCTCAATGTAGAGTTGACTACCCCTCTTGACATAGCGGTCGGCCACATCTGCCAAAGGTCCCCAGAGCGCAATGGTGTGCCACTCGGTGTATTCGGTTGTCTCTTTGCTATCTCGGTTGTACACTCGCTCGGTTGTGGCGAGGCGGAGCTTGGCGGTCTTGTTGCCGCTCTCG
>JAEIGA010000661.1_pt1 | contig 50899 bp, 39 predicted proteins | sample 9270691 | NCBI WGS metagenome assembly JAEIGA01 (sample SAMN17057246, study PRJNA624740) | gut metagenome | biome: biome; isolation source: fecal sample | host: Bos grunniens | place: China: Xizang | collected 2019 | reverse complement strand
CTTCACTCACAACAATGCTGTAAAGAATACTGTGGTTACCGTTAAGGATGACCTCGTATACTACAAGGGTAATCATAAGATTACAGGAGGTTTGAGCTATGAGTATCAGTCAGCTCTTAACTCTTATATGAGAAATGGTACAGGTTACTATCGTTATAAGAGTCTTGATGACTTCTTGACAGGTGCAGCTCCTGAGGTTGTATGTCTTACTTATGGTTATGATGGTGAGGCAAACCCAGCAGCTCGTGTAAGATTCCACAAGGCCGGTATCTATGGTCAGGACGAGTGGAATGTAAATGATAAGTTCAAACTTACAGCAGGTCTTCGTCTTGATGGTCTATTCTTTGACAATCAGGACCTTATGAGAAACCAGGCTATCTACGACCTTACATACATGGTTGATGGCAAAGAGCGTCATATCGATACTGGTAAGTGGCCTTCAGCTGCTATCACAGTTTCTCCACGTGTAGGTTTCACTTATGATATCCTTGGTGACAAGAGCCTTAAACTTCGTGGTGGTACAGGTCTGTTCTCAGGTCGTCTACCTCTTGTATTCTTCACTAACATGCCTACTAACTCAGGTATGGTTCAGTACCAGGCTAAGCTTAATGCTGATGGTAAGAACGGTGGTGTAGCTACTGACATGAGCCAGTTCGCTGGTGGTGTTCTTAAGCGTGAGGAACTACTAAAGAAACTTCTTGACATGAACTATCCAAACAAGATTTCTCCTAAGGATGGAACTATCCCTGCTGAGATTTCTGCTGTTGACCCTAAGTTCAAGATGCCACAGGTATGGAAGACTTCAGTTGCTCTTGACTACTCTTTCCCAACTTCATTCCCATTCACTGTAAGTGCTGAGGGTATCTTCAACAAGACTGTAAACGGTGTTGTACTTCGTGACTGGAGCATCTGGTCTGCTTCTGGTTTTGCAAGACTTAATGGTGCTGACAACCGTCCAATGTACAGCCACTACAAGCAGACTTATAAGGTGACAGATGATAAGGGTGAGGAGGTTGTAAACAACTTGCCTTCTGCATACGTTCTTGAGAACACAAACAGAGGTTATGGTTACTCAGGTACTTTCACAGTTAACATGCGTCCTATCGATGGCCTTTCACTCATGGCTGCATATACTCACACAGTATCTAAGGAGATTACAGGTATGCCTGGATCAAATGCTTCTTCAGTTCTTAACTACATCGGAACAGTATATGGTCCTAACGACCCAGGTCTACACAACTCTGAGTATGTGACTCCAGACCGTGTTGTTGCCTCTATTACTCACAGCGACAAGAGCAACAATCACTTCAGCCTTATCTATGAGGCATGGAGAGGTGGTGCTAACTACTCTTATATGACTGCAAACGATATGAATGGTGACGGTTATAACTATGACCTTATCTACATTCCTACAGATGCACAGGTTGAGAAGGGTGAGTTCAGATTCGTTACAGCTGATGACGCTAAGCGTTTCATGGACTATGTTCATGCTGACAAGTATCTAAGCAAGAACCAGGGTAAGTATGCTGAGACTTACAGCGTATACTCACCATGGACTCATAGAGTAGACTTCAGCTACAAGCATGACTTCAAGGTTAAGGCTGGTAACACAACTAACACTCTTCAGCTTAACGTAGATATTAAGAACGTTCTTAACATCTTCAACTCTAACTGGGGTGTTGCCAAGTATATGAACCCAGCTCTTGGTGATGGTCGTATCCTTAAGTATGAGGGTATGGATAAGGAGGGTTATGCTACATTCTCAACTCCTTCTGCTGTAAGCACTTCAACTCCAGTTTGGACTCCATCTATCGGAATCGGACAGTGCTGGTATGCTTCAGTTGGTATCAAGTATTTGTTTAACTAATAAATTGTCAGGAATAATATGAAACTAAGATATATTTTCACAGCTCTTGCAGCGGCAGCTCTTGCTTTCGTGGGCTGTCAGGAGAAGGAGCGATTCCTTGATGAATTTCAGGCATCTGCGACAATGGTCGCTCTTCCTCTAGAGGGTGGATCATTTGAGGTTACTGTCAAGGCAACAGCAGATTGGGCGGTTGCAGAGAACGATGAGTGGCCAAATGTTATCGTTAGAGACAAAGGAAAGATCAAGACATCAACTCCTTCATGGTTATCGATCGATGTTACTTCAGGTGCTGCCGGTCAGCATAAGATTACTTTCTCAGCAGAGGCAACTAAGGAAACTCGTGAGTGTAATGTTCCTTTTGCTTGTGGTGGTTTTATTCATACAATCAAGGTATATCAGATGGCAGAGAAGGTGGAGCTTCCTTTCACTTCTTGTGCTGATGTTCTTAAAGAGAAGACTGTAGGTAAGGTTTATAAGGTTAAGGGTACGGTAACTGACCTTACAAACTATGACAAGTATGGTTGCTTCTATGTAAATGATGGAACTGGTGAGGTTTATGTTTACGGTTCTATGAACCCTACAGCATTCAAGCCAGAGGTTGGTGATATCATTTCATTCGAGGGACCTTGGACTTCATACGGTAACTTTGATGATGTAACTATCCTTTCTCTTGAGAAATCTCTTATCAAACTTGAGAAGGTCTTCCCTGAGACAGATCTTCCAAAAGAGGGTGGTTCAGCAACAGTACTTCTTACTGTTAAGTCTGGCGATCTTGAGATTGAGATCCCTGAAGCTGCTACATGGTTGAAGGCTGGTGAACCAACAACACTTGGCGGTATGACTTCAGTTGAGCTTACAGCAGAGGAGAATAATGGTGGCGCACGTAAGGCTACAGTTACTTTCAAGGTTACAGTTGATGGTAAGGATTATTTTGCAATGGTTGACATTAAGCAGCTTGGTGCAATCTCTGAGGTTTCAGTTGAGGACTTCCTAAAGGCTGAGGTTGGTGATGCCCTATTCAAACTTACTGGTAAGGTTGCAAACCTTAAGACAGGTGACTATGGTAACTTCGACCTTGTTGATGCTACAGGTTCAGTATATGTATATGGTCTTACAACAACTCCAGTTGCTTCTAATGACAAGTCATTCCCTACTCTTGGTGTTAAGGAGGGTGATATCATCACTCTTGTAGGTAAGAGAGCTGAGTTTAGTGGTACAGCACAGGTAGGCGGTCCTGCTTACTGCGTTGAGCACAGAAAGGCAACAGAGGTTACTATCGCTGAGTTCCTTGCAAAGGAGAAAAATGAGACTGCTCTTTATAAGATTACAGCAACTATCAAGACTGCAAAAGAGGGTGACGAGTATGGAAACATCACTCTTGAGGATGCTACAGGCGAGGTTAATACTTATGGTCTAATGGACTTCTGCGCATCTTACTCTGGCAAGAATAACAAGTCTTTCGCTAAACTTGGAGTTAAGGTTGGTGATAAGATCACTGTTGTCGGTTACAGAGATAACTACAGCGGAAAAGATCAGCTAAGAAACCCATACCTTGTTAAGATCGAGGCTGCTGGCGAGGGTGGAAATGAGGATGGCGGCAATGAGGGTGGCGACACTCCAGCTCCATCACTTCCTACTTTCGAGAGCAACATGACTTACACTGCAGTAACGAATGCTTATGTTGATGGCGTTGCGACAGTAAATGGTGTTGAGAATGTAAATACTCTTAAGATTGGAAAAACTTCTGAAGGTGGTAAGGCTGAACTTGTAATCCCGGCTGGTACTAAGAAGATTGGTGTTTACGGTGTTGCTTGGAAGGGTAAAGAGGGTAAGCTTATTGCTAAGCATGGCGATAAGGTTCTCTTTGAGAAGGCTTTCGCTTCAAATGATGGTGCGACAGGTAACCCTCCTTACAAGAGTGTCACTGTAACAGCTTCTGATTACTATGAGATTGATGTTCAGACAGTTATTGGTCAGATCCCTACTACAGACGTAACTATCACTCTTATGACAGAGGCAAGTGCTCCACGTGTTCTTACTTGGGGATGGCAGTCAATCAAATAATCATCACGATTATATAGACAAAAAAAGGCGGCTTGAAAAAGCCGTCTTTTTTTAATTAACTATAACCCTATTATTAACAACTAAACTAACTTGATTAGAGTATTTGCAAATGGTGTGCCAAACTCTAAATATGTATTGTCTTTAGTCGATTTTTTCTATTTTTAATTGTTGGATGTTGTAGGTCTTGTCTTTGTAACTGACGAAGATGGTGACGTTAAAGACTTCACCTCCAGCATTTAAGGAACCTACAGCGTATTTCATGTTTGATCTTCCAGCTGTGTGGTTGATGATGAATTCCCTTGGAGTGTAATTACTGAAGAAGGATTTCATTATCTGCTTTGCCTGATTCTTACTGGAGTCATTGCTCTTTGAGAACATGGTTATCTGGAGATTGTCCGCAAACCAGGCAGAGAGCTTTTCTGCATCTCCTTTCTGGATGTACTTGGAAATAGGTACAAATACATCATATTCTCTGTTCTGTGCATTGCAGTTTATCGAGAAAAGGACTGCTGCAGTGATAGAGGTGATTTTATATAACAGGGTATTCATATCGTTTACTTTGCGCCTTGCTTTTATTGCAAATTTTACGCCACATCTTTATATTTGCAAATATATGAAAATTACATTATTAACAGTAGGCAAGACAGATAAGAAATGGGTACAGGAAGGCATCAATGTCTATGTATCCAGGCTCAAGCATTATATTCAGTTCAGCATGGTAGAAATCCCTGAACTGAAGAATGTTTCTGCCTTCAGCAAGGAGCAGATCAAGACTAAGGAAGGTGAACTTATCCTTAAAAATGTCCGTCCTGATGATGATCTTATCCTTCTTGATGAGCATGGAAAGGAGTTTTCTTCTGTTGAGTGGGCAAAAAATCTGGAAAATAAGATATCTTGCATAGGAAAAGATATGGTTTTTGTAGTAGGAGGAGCTTATGGCTTTTCAGAGGCGGTATACAAGAGGGCCAACAGCAAGATTTCCCTTTCGAAGATGACCTTCTCTCACCAGATGGTGAGGGCGATTTTCGTAGAACAGCTCTATAGGGCCTTTACAATCATGCGTTCAGAACCATACCACCACGAATAAGTCCTGGAATAAACTGATGGAGGTGAACAAGAAAATAAAGAATATAGCTGCGGTAGCCTGTCTTGTCATGGCTGCAGTCTTCTTTATTGCGTCCATGCAGTTAAGTAGTCTTTCAAGCGATCTTGACCATATTGCGGACAAGACTTCGAAGATTGTCAGTAAAAGATTGGCTGTTCTTAATAAATATATGATTCAGGCAAAGGATGGAGATCTTTCCGAGTTTCTTAGATTTGAGGATCTGCCAGAGGATATGGTCATATATAGATATTGTGATGATACCCTTCAGTCATGGGTACATCAGTTCTCGGTGCCGAATGATGCCATTTCCAATAAGATGATCTTTCAGAGCATTACGGGGTCTAAGTATGGTGCTGTCTTTCCTCTTTCTTCTTTGACTGAAAAATATTCCTATCAGAATCTTGGTCCTAAGTGGTATCTGGCCAGAGTGATGGATGATGGCAAGGGGTGTAAGATCGTCGGTGGTCTTGAGATTGTTGACGAACTTGTGGATGATCTTGGTCATGGTTTCAGCGGAATTAATCCAAAACTAAAACTATCAGGCATATATAGTATAGAGACTACTGCAAGCGATGATGGAGTTGCAGTATCTATCGGAGAGACTCCTCTATTCAAGATCAGTCCCGCTTCATTGAAGAATACTCCTCTGTTTGCAAATACTATTCTGCGTTGGATTGCCCTGCTTTTCTTGCTGGCCTCGTGTATGCTGATTTTATGGATACGCAGGTCGTTCATATTCTTTGCAGGAGTTGCAGTCTTTCTTTGGGGTACCTTTGCGATTTCCTATTATTGGGGAAGTCAAATGCAGTTAAATACCCCTCTGTTCTCTCCATCTGTCTATGCTGGAGGAGAATTTTTATATTCCTTGGGAGCTCTGGAGGTGCTTATCCTCCACGCTGTCCTCTTTATCTTCTGTGCTTACATAATCAGACGCCGCCTATGGGAGTGGGTAGAGTCTAAACACACAAAATTCAGAACAGCTTTATATACAGGAGTTGTTGTGTCTGCAATCGCGGCAATTGCAGTATTTATTCATTTCAGCTTCAAGAGCTTGATAATGAACTCTAATATCTCCCTGGACTTCATGCACATTATAAGGATATCGTGGTTTACAGTTCTTGTATATCTGGGATATTTTGCCCTTCTTTTGGGAATGCTTGCTTTGTTGAAGATGCTTCATCCTGTGATGAAGAAGCTAAATCTTCCAAAGAAGGTGGATGTGTTCTCGAGAGGCTTCAGATTGTTCTTTGCTTTCTTGTGGGCTTTGTATTTCTGTCTGATGACAAGTGTTGTCGGATTTGAGAAAGAGGTGGACAGAGTGATGGTATGGAGTAACAGGCTTGCTGTGGATAGGGATCTTGAGACTGAGATTCTCCTTCGCTCTGTGGAGAATGTGATTGCCTCTGATGTTGTGGTGAGCAATCTTCTGGACCTTCCTGGAGGAAATTCTCTTGTGCTGAGCCGTCTGTCGGATAGTTACTTTATGCGAATCTCTCAGAATTATGATATTTCTGTTTCTGTGTGTACGAATGATGACGCGGAGTGTCTGGCGAGGTTTGAGAAGAAGATGCGCTCGGGCGACCAGATATATCCGGGTTCGCATTTCGTTTATTCGTATGATCAGGTGGGACGTTCAAGTTATCTGGGACTCTTTGCTTACCATGCCCAGCAGCAGGGCGTAGTGAGGATGCTTGTAGAGCTTGACTTCAGATCGAATGTCGATAATAGGGATTTCTACACAATCTTTGGTAGGGGACAGAATGATCTTAAGATTCCGGAATATTATTCATACGGAAGGTTCATTGATGATAAACTTGTTGGCTATAAGGGAACTTATGCCTATCCGATGTCTTTGACTGCTCAGCAGATGGAGAAGGTTGTGGATTCAGACTGCACTCATTATGTAGAGGCGGGTAACCTTCACTTTATCAATAGGATTGCGGAGGACGAGGTGATTATAGTTACAAGACCTCAGAGAAGTGCAATTGCTACTGTCTTGAGCTTTGCCATCCTGATGATTCTGATCTATGCTGGTTTGATACTGGTGAAATATGAGAGAACTGTCTCGCCTGATAAGATGTTCAAGAAGAACTCCTACAGGAATCGAATCAATACTATGATCTCATTGGTTCTTGTGGGTTCGATGGTTGTCCTTACTCTTTTCAGCATCACCTTTGTGATCCAGAGGAATGACAACAATATGAAGAATATGATGTCCAGCAGGCTCCAGACTATTCAGGCCTTGATTGAGGCGGAATGCAAGGGTTATGAGGACTATAGATATCTTTCTACCCAGGAGTTCAACAATGTGCTGGAGGAGATTGCCAAGACGACCAAGTCTGATATATCGTTATATACAGTAGGAGGTCTGGTATTCAATACAACCATGTCTGACGCCTTTGACAAGATGCTTGTCGGAAGGAGGATGAATGAGGATGCATATTATAATATCATCCATAGAAATCAGAGATTCTATATCCATAAGGAGGATTTTGCAGGAAGAGTATACTATTCTCTATATAGCCCTATCTTTAATTCCAAGGGTGAGATGTTGGCAATTCTGAGCGCTCCTTATGCCGATCAGGATAACTTTACTCGAGATGCTGTCATCCATATGGCAACTCTTATCATTATTTTCTTTATCCTGTTGGTGATCAGCCTGTCATTCAGTTCTGCTGTCATCAGTGCTATGTTCAAGCCTCTGATGAATATGGCAAGGAAACTTAAGTCGACAAGTATTGACCATCTTGAGTATATGGACTACTCTGGAGATGATGAGGTTTCTGCCATTGTCGAGTCTTATAACAGAATGGTGGAGAAGTTGGATGAGAGTATGAAGCAGGTGACTCAGGCTGAGCGAGACAAGGCGTGGAGTGAGATGGCCCGTCAGGTTGCGCATGAGATCAAGAATCCATTGACTCCGATGAATCTGGCAATTCAGAGACTTATCCGTCTCAAGGAGAAGAATGCCCCTAATTGGGATGAGAAGTTCAAGGAGTCTTCGAGAGTTATTCTTGAGCAGATTGCTATTCTCAGTGATACTGCAAATGAGTTCTCTACCTTTGCGAAACTTTATTCTGAGGAACCGGTCGAGATTGATCTTGACAAGATGCTTCAGGATCAGATCACTATGTTCGACAACAGGGATGATGTGAAGATCATGTATATAGGTCTGAAGGAGGCTATGATAAGCGGACCAAGACCTCAGCTCATCCGTGTCTTTGTCAACCTTATCTCTAATGCTATCCAGGCTGTTGAGCATGGTAGTGCCGCATACTCTCTACCTAAGTTGGATGAGGATATGGGACTGGTGATGGTGTGCTTGAGAAACAGTACGAAGGACGGCTTCTATGATATCGTAATCGAGGATAATGGTTCTGGAGTCAGTGAGGAGAATATGTCTAAGCTCTTCACCCCTAAGTTTACAACCAAGTCCTCAGGAACTGGTTTGGGTCTTGCCATATGCAAAAACATCCTTGAGAAGTGCGGCGGTGAGATTTCATACCAGCGCTCACATGTTCTCAAGGGTGCTTGTTTTACTGTAAGATTGCCTAAACTAAATTAGTAGACGTAGGCTCTTATGTCGTCTGCTGTGATTCTTTCTCCTGCAAGGATGAGGAGTCGTTCTACAACATTTCTCAACTCACGGATATTTCCTGTCCAGCTCTTGTCAATGAGAAGCTGCATAGCGTCTGCATCTACCTCACGTGGTGGCATTCCTGTCTCAGAGCAGATCTGTCCGATGAAGTACTCTACAAGGAGAGGAATGTCGCTCTTGCGGTCGTCCAACTTTGGTACGTTGATCTCGATGACGCTGAGGCGGTGGTAGAGGTCTTCGCGGAAGTTTCCGTCTTCAATCTCTTTGCGGAGGTTCTTGTTTGTTGCTGCGAGGACTCGTACGTTGACGATGATGTCCTTGTCGCTTCCTACTCGTGAGAGTTTCTTTTCCTGAAGGACTCTGAGCACTTTCGCCTGTGCTGCGAGGCTCATGTCGCCGATCTCATCAAGGAAGAGGGTTCCTCCGTCTGCCTGCTCGAATTTGCCCTTGTGCTGTTTGATGGCTGAGGTGAAGGCTCCTTTTTCATGGCCGAAAAGCTCGCTCTCGATGAGTTCTGATGGGATGGCAGCGCAGTTTACCTCGATGTATGGCATTTTCGAGCGCTGGCTCTGCTGGTGGAGACTTCTTGCCACAAGTTCCTTTCCTGTTCCGTTGGATCCGGTGATGAGGACTCTTGCGTCTGTTGGCGCTACCTTGTCGATCATTTCGCGGATCCGGTTGATGGCAGGGGATTCTCCTATCATTTCCTGACCGTAGACCTTCTTCTTCAGGATCTTTGTCTCTTTTACGAGGGATACTTTTTCGGTCGCGTTCTTGATTGTGATGAGAATGCGGTTGAGGTCGAGTGGCTTCTGGATGAAGTCGAAGGCTCCACGGCGGATGCAGTCTACTGCAGTCTCGATGTCTCCGTGGCCGGAAATCATGACTACTGCTGTGTCTATGCCTGATTCATGGAGTTTTGTGAGTACTTCAGTTCCGTCCATTCCTGGCATTTTGATATCACAGAAGATGACGGAGTATTTCTCTTTTTCTGCCATCTGCAGACCGATGATTCCGTCTTCTGCAACGTCTGTATCATAACCTTCGTCCGATAGGATTTCTCTTAGCGAGTTGCGGATTGCACGCTCGTCGTCGATGATAAGTATTTTCATTTTGGTAGGTGTAAATTCTTGTAAATCTTAATTAGGCCTGTGGTTTTTAGGCTGACAGGTGCCCTCATACAAATATCGTGAAAAATATCTCTGATTCTATAAAAATTATTAATTTTGTAATCTTAAATAGGACAAAAATGCACATACCTGATATCATAATAGCCATTGATGGATACTCATCCACAGGCAAGAGTTCTTTTGCAAAACTTATCGCTTCCAGATTGGGATACCTCTATCTGGATTCTGGTGCCTTGTATAGGGGAGTAACCCTTTTTGCGATGGAGAACGGATATATTGACGAGGATTGTAAAATTGACGAGGTTTGTCTGAAGGACGCTTTGACTGGACTTGATCTTCATTTTGAAGATAATGGATCTGGTTCGAAGACTTATATGGGATCTCGTTGCATTGAGGAGGAGATCAGATCTTTGGAGATTGCCTCGAAGGTAAGCCCGATTTCTGCCGTAGCTGAAGTCAGAAACTATGTGGATGAGAGACTGAGAGAGTTCGGAAAGGCTAAAAGGGTAGTTATGGATGGAAGAGACATCGGAACTACAGTGTTTCCAGATGCAGAGCTGAAACTCTTCATGACTGCGGATACTGAAATCAGAGCGCAGAGAAGGGCTGCGGAAATGATGGCAAAGGGACAGGAGGTTGATATTGAGGATGTGAAGAAGAACCTGGAGGAAAGGGATTATATCGATTCTCACAGAGAAGTGTCTCCTCTGACTCAGGCAGAAGACGCTATCGTTCTGGATAATTCAAACATGACTTTCGACCAGCAGATGGAGTGGGTGATGGATCTCATTGCTCAGAAATTTGGTAAGTAAATATGGCTATTACTGTAGACATTGATAAATATTCGGGCTTTTGTGGAGGAGTGATCCGTGCTATTTCTACAGCAGAGAAGGTGTTGGAGCAGAGTGACAGACTTTATTCTCTCGGAGCTATTGTTCATAATGATTCTGAGCTTTCCCGTTTGGGAGAGAAGGGTCTTGTGACCATTAATTCTCTGGATGAACTTCAGGGTGATGTTTCACAGGTGCTTATCAGAGCCCATGGGGAACCTCCTAAGACATATAAGAAGGCAGAGGAACTTAAGCTTGAACTCATTGACTGTACTTGTCCGGTTGTTCTCAATCTCCAGAAGAATATACGAGAGGTCTATCTTTCTAATCTTGAGAGAGGTTCAGGACAGATTGTGATATTTGGAAAGATCGGTCATGCTGAGGTCTTGGGTCTTGTTGGTCAGACTGATGGTACGGCTGTCGTGATCCAGAACGAGGACATGCTTTCTGAGGCTGTTGCAAACGGAAACATTGATGTTACTCAGCCGATTGATATCTTTTCACAGACGACAGTAAGTCCGGTGGAGTTCAATAAGATCTGCTCTGCTTTGTCAGACCTGCTCTCTGCTGAGAATCTGACAGTTCATAATACTATCTGCAATCAGGTGGCTAACAGACATGAAAGATTGGTCGAGTTTGCAGCTTCTCATGATATTGTGATTTTCGTTGCGGGAAAGGAAAGCTCGAACGGAAAGGTTCTTTTTGAACTATGCAAGGATACAAATATCCGTTCTTATCATATTTCGGAATCTCAGGGTTTGAGACCTGAATGGTTCAGAGATGATGATAATGTAGGAGTTTGCGGCGCAACTTCGACTCCGAAGTGGCTTCTTGAAGAAGTTTCTAATAAAATTTTGCAGAAGAATAAGTAATTCTGTAATTTTGCAGCCGATTTCTGCAAAACGATGTTTTGCGGGCTAAATGAATGAAATTAAAATAAATATAAATTTACTATGGCAACTACAGCTGATTTTAAGAATGGTCTTTATATAGACTATAACGGAAAACCATGTGTAATCGTATGGTTCCAGCACGTGAAACCAGGAAAAGGTCCTGCTTTCGTAAAAGTAAAACTTCGTAACCTTGAGAATGGTCGTATCCTTGAGAACACTTTCAACGCAGGTGTCAAGATTGATGTCATCAACGTTGAGAGAAGACCTTACCAGTTCCTTTACAAGGATGAGGATGGATTCAACTTCATGCACGAGGAGACTTACGAGCAGATACACCTTGGTTCTGACATCGTAGCTAACGCAGACCTTATGAAAGAGGGTCAGCATGTTGAGATGATGTTCCTTGCTGACGAGGAGCGTTGCCTTACTTGCGAGCTTCCTACATACGTTGAGATGGAGGTTACTTATACTGAGCCTGCAGTTAAGGGTGATACAGCTTCTACTAATGCTCAGAAGGAGTGTACTATCGAGACAGGTGCAACTATCATGGTTCCTCTATTCATCAACCAGGGTGATAGAATCCGTATCAACACTGAGGACCGCTCATACGGCGGACGTATCTAATTATTAAGGGAACTTTCTAACCTTATTATTATATACAACAAATAAGGATGGCTTCAAGAAAGCCATCCTTATTTATTTTGTCGCGATATGCGAACTTATTTCTGTCTGATGAAGACCTGGACAGGACATCCTTCGAAGTCGAACTTCTCACGAAGACGATTCTCAAGGAATCTCTTGTAAGGTTCACGCACATACTGTGGCAGGTTACAGAAGAACGCAAATGACGGTGATTTAGTAGGGAGCTGAGTCACATACTTGATCTTGATGTATTTGCCCTTCCATGCTGGTGGTGGATAGTTCTCGATCTCAGGAAGCATCTCCTCATTAAGTTTAGAGGTGCTGATCTTCTTCGAGTAGTTTCCATACACCTTAGACGCTGCCTCAAGCACGTCGAAGATTCTCTGCTTGTTGATGACAGATGTGAAGATGATAGGAAGGTCGTTGTTAGGAGCAAGCTTTGCCTTGATTCCCTCGATGTACTCCTTCATCGTGTTGCTGTCCTTCTCGATTGTATCCCATTTGTTGACAACAAGTACACAACCCTTCTTGTTTCTCTGGATAAGATTGAAGATACTCATATCCTGAGCCTCAAGACCACACTGTGCATCAATCATAAGGATACATACATCAGAGTGCTCGATAGCGCGGATAGATCTCATTACAGAGTAGAACTCAAGGTCCTCGTGTACTCTGTTCTTACGTCTCATTCCGGCTGTGTCCACAAGCATGAATTCGTGACCGAACTTATTGTAATGTGTTGCAATTGAATCTCTTGTTGTACCTGCAATTGATGTCACGATGTTGCGCTCTTTTCCAAGAAGTGCATTTGTAAGTGACGATTTTCCTACGTTCGGTTTTCCAACGATAGTGATACGAGGAAGTTCAGGATGCTCATCATCAGCACCTGTGTCCTCAGGAAGCAGACGCACGATCTCATCAAGAAGGTCGCCTGTTCCACCACCGTTAGCTGAAGAGATGCTCCACACCTCTCCAAGTCCGAGTGAGTAGAACTGATATACATCAAACATCTTGTCGCCAGTGTCAACCTTGTTGGCAGCAAGGACAACAGGTTTGCCGCATCTGCGGAGCATATCTGCAATCTCCTCATCGTAGTCTGTGATACCAGTTGCAGCCTCTACCATAAATAGGACTACATCTGCCTCTTCTACAGCAAGGACTACCTGCTTACGGATCTCCTCTTCGAAGATATCGTCTGAATTGGATGTGTATCCGCCTGTGTCAACAACGGAAAATTCTGTGCCGCACCACTCACATTTACCGTAGTGGCGGTCTCTGGTTACGCCTGCCGTCTCATCGACGATAGCTTGCCTCATTCCTACAAGGCGGTTGAATAGTGTGGACTTTCCTACATTAGGTCTACCCACAATAGCTACTAAGCTCATTTTAAATCATCTCAAGTTTCGCAAGTGATAAATTGTTGCTAAATAGAAAGTTCGTGAGACTTGCGAAACTTCTTCCCACCGCACTTTCTTTTATTTACGTTACCTTTCCCCTTACTTGCAGGAGTTACAGTCCCCACATCCGAGATCTGAGCACTCAGGCTTCGCTACGCCCTTCTTCTTTCCCCAGATTCTCAACTCATCCTCTTTCGCGCATTTGAGTCCCAGCTTCTTCATGTCCTTATTGCTGCTTACCTCCGTATCCGGGAACTTTCCATCCTTTCGGAATATGATGTTAAAGCATAAACCGAATACACATAGTCCCACAAGGACGAGGGCTGCAATGAACATTTCCATAATGAAGAAAGACTAGTAGATGAAGGTCTCGCTGATTGATTCGTAATCGTATACTCTCTTGATGACCTGAGCGAAAGTCTCCTCAAGGTGAAGAACCTTAAGTTTGCTCTTGTCCTTAGTCTCATCGTTGCTTAGCTCAAGTGAGTCAGAAATGATGACCTCCTCAAGAACTGAGTCTGCGATGCGCTCGTAGGCAGGACCTGAAAGAACTGCGTGAGTAGCACATGCGCGAACTGACTTAGCGCCCATCTCTTTAAGGACGTTGGCAGCCTTGCAGAGTGTACCTGCTGTGTCGATCATGTCATCAATGATGATGATATTCTTGTCTTTAACCTCTCCGATTGCTGTGATAGAGTCAACGACGTTAGCCTTTGCTCTTGTCTTGTGGCATATGATTACAGGGCACTCAAGATACTTTGCATAGATGTTTGCTCTCTTTGCGCCTCCCATATCAGGAGCAGCGATAGCAAGGTTCTCGATGTTAAGGCTCTTGATGTAAGGGATGAAGACAGTGCTTGCGTAGATGTGGTCTACCGGAATGTCGAAGAATCCCTGGATCTGGTCTGCGTGAAGGTCGCAGGTCATTACTCTGTCGCAACCTGCTGCGTGAAGAAGGTTAGCGATAAGTTTCGCTCCGATTGATACTCTCGGGCGGTCTTTACGGTCTTGTCTTGCCCAGCCGAAGTAAGGAACAACTGCTGTTACCTGGTGTGCAGATGCTCTCTTGGCTGCGTCGATCATAAGAAGAAGCTCGAGCATGTTCTCTGCTGGAGGACAAGTTGACTGAACAATGAAAACGTGTGCACCTCTGACACTCTCGTCATAAACTGGCTGGAACTCTCCATCGCTGAAGACATCTACCTTTGCCTGTCCAAGCTCAGTGCCTAGATACTTAGCTACTTCTGCTGCAAATCTCTCAGAGTTTCTGCATGCGAAGACTTTCATTGTGTGTACGCTGTTCATTTTGTTTGTGGGTTTTTTGGTTTTTATTTTTTATATGTCTATTGTTCTTTGATCGTTTCGAGCACAGATTCGATGTAGTTCAGGATTTCATCTCTTCCTGCTCCTGTCTCAGATGAGCTCACAAAGATAGGAGGGAGTTCTTCCCATAATTCAAGAATCTGTTTCTTGCTCTTCTCTATCTGTGCGATAAGGGCATTAGGACCCAGTTTGTCTCCCTTTGTAAAGATGATTGCAAAAGGAATCTGACTCTGACCAAGCTCGATCAGGAACTCCATATCCACGTTTCCGATGTCGTGGCGGGAGTCGATGAGCACAAACAGCATGACCATCTCTTCAGAGAAGTTGAGGTAGCCTCTGATGATCTGCTGAAGCTTCTGCTTGCCTGTCTGAGACATCTTGGCATATCCGTAACCAGGAAGGTCGACAAGGTACCAGCTTCTGTTGATGAGGAAGTGATTGACCAGTTTAGTCTTACCTGGCTTGCTGGAAGTCATTGCAAGCTTCTTGTTGTTGCAGAGCATATTGATAAGGGAAGACTTTCCTACGTTTGATCTGCCGATGAAGGCGAACTCGGGGAATTTCTGTTTTGGCTTTTCTGAAACCCTTGTGCTGCTTCCTGAAAAATATGCTTCTGTAACTTTCATGCCTTACTACTTCTATGATATCCAAAATATTTTACAAATATAACAAAAAAGACTGAGAGGATGAAATTTTTTATAGGGCATAAATGATTTTATAAATAGGCTGGATTTTTCTTAGGATTTGAAAGCGGATATTTGGAAAAAATGTTAAATTTGTTTGGAATAAACAGTAGTGAATTTTTATGGGAACGGACTCAATAGGATTGCTGGAGCTTCAGTCAAGGCTGAAGTCGAGGGTGGAATGTGCCTTTCCCGACCACCTTTGGGTAAGAGCAGAGATCAGCAGCATCAAGGCCAGACCTGGAGGACATTGCTACTTGGATCTGAGCGAGTCTGATGCTCAAGGGAACCTTGTCGCAAAGGCTTCTGCCATAATCTGGAGCAGAAAGTATAGAATCATAGCACCATATTTTCAGAAAGTTACAGGTATGCCTCTGCAGGAGGGACTTACGGTGCTTTTTCGTGTCAGGGTGAACTATAGCGAGCTGTATGGCCTTTCGCTGGTGGCAGATGATGTCGATCCGGAGATTACCTTGGGTAAGCAGGAGATGATCCGTCAGCAGACAATCGAGCGTCTGAAGGAGGAGGGTGTGTTTGACCTGCAGCGTGGTCTTGAACTCCCTGTGCTTCCGTATAAGATTGCTGTGATTTCTGCTTCTGATGCGGCCGGATACCGTGATTTCATGCGTCATCTGCACGAGAATGAGTACGGATTTCAGTTTTCCACTCAGCTTTTTCCTGCGCTCATGCAGGGTAAGGATGCTCCGGAGTCGATTGTTGCGGCGATGGATGCTGTGCTTGATAGCGGAGAGGGTTGGGATGTTGTTGTGATAATGCGCGGCGGCGGTTCGAAACTAGACCTGTCGTGTTTTGATGACTATGCTTTGGCGGCGAATATTGCTCAGTATCCGATCCCTGTGCTTACGGCCCTTGGTCACGATCAGGACTACCATGTGAGTGATATGGTGGCATGCGTCCATGTGAAGACGCCTACTGCTCTTGCGGACTTCTTCCTTTCAATTTATGAGGATGAGGATGCGATGCTGCAGTCGTTTTCGTCAAGACTAAGGTATGCCTTTGCGAACAAGATAGCCTTGATGGAGAGCAGACTTTCCAATTATGAGACGAGGATTCGTGCGGCCGATCCGCGGAATATCCTGTCGAAGGGCTTTGTGCTTGCCTTGGATGGAGAGGGTGTTGTTGTGAAGAAGGCGGAGGGGCTGAAGGCTGGAGATGAGTTCAGGGTGATGTTTGCTGACGGAGAGGTTGTGGGGCATGTTGATGGAGTTAAACTTTTGAAATAGAATGTTTTATGGAGGAGAAGAAGGCGTTTGATTATGCTCAGGCTGTGGCGGAGTTGGAGCAGATTGCACAGAAGGTTGAAGACCCTGCTGTGGGTGTGGATGATATTGATAAGTACATAAAGAGGTCGGATGAACTTATTTCGGCCTGCCGCGAGTATCTGCGCGGTGCAAGAGAAAAATTAAGTGGATTGGAATAAGAAAAATATAACTCATAATATATGGCAACTGAAACTGTAAAAACCAAGATGATCTATGACTCTGACGAGTGGCTATTGCCTTATAAGGAAGCCATTGATAAGCGTCATGAGAATATTATGTCTGAATATGAGAAGATAGCGGTTGGCGGTTCTCTTTCTGAGGGCGTGAACAATCATCTGTTCTACGGCCTCCACCACGACAAGGAAACAGGGGAGTGGGTGTTCAGGGAGTGGGCTCCTAATGCGACCAAGGTCTATCTTATCGGAGAGTTCAATAACTGGAAGAGGAGCGATATCTATGCCCTTCATCCGATGGGAGGGGGCAATTGGGAGATCAAGCTTGACGATATCTTCCTCTCGCACGGAACCTTGTACAAATTATATATAGAGTGGCCAGGCGGTGGTGCTGAGCGTCTTCCTTCTTATGTGAGAAGAACTGTCCAGGACCCTGTGACCAAGACTTTCTGCGCTCAGGTGTGGGATCCGGCTCAGGAGTATGAGTGGAAGCACCCTGCTCCAGGCAAGAGAGAACATCCTCTTATCTATGAGTGCCATATCGGTATGAGTTCGGAGAAGGAGAAGGTGGCTACGTTCGAGGAGTTCAGGACAGAGGTACTTCCTCATGTGGCGGATCTTGGCTATGACACCTTGCAGATCATGGCTCTTCAGGAGCACCCATACTATGGTTCTTTCGGTTACCAGGTGTCGAATTTCTTTGCTTTGAGCTCGCGTTTCGGTACGCCTGAGGAGTTCAAGGCCCTTGTTGACGAGGCTCATGGTCTTGGCATTGCTGTGGTGATGGATATCGTTCATTCTCACTCAGTTGACAACGAGGAGGAGGGACTTGGAAAGTTCGATGGAAAGGAGACTCTCTACTTCTATGACGGCTGGCAGGGACGCCATCCGGCCTGGGGTTCGAGATGTTTTGACTATGGAAAGAGCGAGACCAAGCATTTCTTGCTTTCAAACTGCAAGTTCTGGCAGCAGGAGTACCATATCGACGGTTTCCGTTTCGACGGAGTGACAAGTATGCTCTACTGGGATCACGGTCTTGAGAAGGATTTCGTGGGATATGAGAACTACTTCAACAATGGCGTGGACGAGAACGCAGTCGCATATCTCGCACTCGCAAACATGCTCATCAGAGAGGTGAATCCGGATGCCTTCACAATCGCTGAGGACGTGAGCGGAATGGCGGGACTCGCCGCACCTGTCGAGCAGGGAGGAGTCGGCTTCGACTTCAGAATGAGCATGGGCGTCGCGGACAACTGGATCAAGTGGATCAAGGAACTCTCGGACGACCAGTGGAGCATGGGAGAAATGTGGTGGCAGCTCACCAACAAGCGCGAGGATGAAAAGACCATCAGCTACGCTGAGTGCCACGACCAGGCAATGGTGGGCGATAAGACCATCATCTTCCGCCTCATGGATAAGGAGATGTACTTCTCAATGAACATGGAATCCCAATCGGACATCGTGGATAGGGGAATCGCCCTTCACAAGATGATCCGACTCGTCACTATGGCAACCTGCGGAAACGGCTACCTTACATTCATGGGCAATGAGTTCGGCCACCCCGAGTGGATCGATTTCCCTCGCGAAGGAAACGGATGGTCGCATAAACATGCCAGAAGACAGTGGTCTCTCATGGAACCGGACTATTTGAGATATAAATATTTAAATAATTTTGACCGCGAAATGGTCAATCTAGCGCACCAGGAAAGGCTTTTGGATGAAAAGCCTGAGCTTTTGGTGCAAGATGAGGAGAAAAAAATTCTTATTTTCAAAAGAAATAATTGTATCTTTGCACTCAATTTCAATCCGGTAGCATCATTTACTGACTATGGTTTTGCTGCTCCGGCAGGAAAATATGCTGTTGTCCTTGACACGGACAGATCCGAATTTAATGGTTTCTCCAGAATAGCTGACGGAGAAGCCCATTTTAGTGTGGATAAGCCTTGTCCGAATGGTAATCAGGACTACAAGTCTACCTTGTATGTCTATCTCCCTAGCCGCACAGCATTGGTATTGAAGAAATTAGACTAAAAAAACAGATATATGGATTTTCTAAAATTCAACAAAGCGGAACTTGTGAACTTGGAGTACTCTCTTAAGAGAGAGATCATCCTTGCCAACAAGACTGGAGCGTATTGCAACACGTCCATCGTGACATGTAATACGAGACGTTACCATGGACTGCTTGCTGTTCACGCTGACAACCTTGGAGGAGGTAAGTTCATGCTTCTTTCTTCTATGGATGAAAGCCTTATCATGAACGGAAGACAGTTCAACCTTGGTATCCACTGCTATGGTGATGTTTATGAGCCAAGAGGTCACAAATACATCGTTGACTTCAAGCAGGATCCGTATCCTGAGGTAACTTATAAGGTAGGCGAGATTGTATTCTCTAAATCTATCCTTCTAGTTCCTGATACAGACCAGATTCTCATTAAATATCAGCTTCTTGAGGCTCCTTCAAAGACAACTTTGATGCTTAAGCCTTTCTTGGCATACAGAGACGTGAATGCCCTTACTCATCAGAATCCTGAGGCAAGAACTGCTTATGAGGATATTGATGGCGGCGTTTCTTTCTGCATGTACCATGGTTTTCCGGAACTGAACATTCAGCTAAGCAATGGGGCTGCCTTCAAGAGCCAGCCATATTGGTATAATGGCGTTACTTACTCTGATGAGTATCGTCGTGGATTTGACTGTGTGGAGGATCTTTATGTTCCTGGATATTTCCAGATGGAGATGAAACCAGGCGAGACAGTGGTTCTTTCTGCTTCTGTAAAGGAGGTCAATCCAAGAGGTCTTAAGAGAAAGTTCACTGACGTAGTGAAGAAGGCAGGAGAGTTCGAGTACTATCAGGACATCCTTGTTCACAACGCAGACCTTCTTAAGACAAACAGAAATGGCAAGCAGCAGATCAATGCTGGTTTCTCATGGTTGTATTCAGGTCTTTTGAGAGAGACTTTGATGTCTCTTCCAGGACTTACTCTATACGCAAACGGTGACTGCAAGGAGTTTGAGGCTATCCTTGACAGCCTTATCGCAGACAACGAGGAGAGATTCTACCGCAGAACGACTCAGGTTGAGGCTCCTTTGCGTCTTGCTGATGTGCTTCAGCAGTACATCGAGTTCACTGGCGAGGAGAAGCGTATCTGGAACAAGTACGGCGAGGTGCTTAAGGGCGTTATCGCAAGCTATGCTCCAGGAGTGAGAAAAGAGGTTACTCTTCATCCTAACGGTCTTCTTTGGGCTCAGATGGACGGTGTTGCACTTTCTTGGATGAACGCATATGTAAACGGACATCCTGTTACTGAGCGTGCCGGTTACCAGGTGGATACAAACGCATGGTGGTACAACGCACTTTGCTTCGCTCTTGAGATGGAGCAGAGATACGGCTCAAGAAAGAGCGAGTTCGTTGCTAAGTGGAGCCATATCAGAGATCTTGCTTACGACAACTACCAGAATCTTTTCTGGAATCCTGACTGGGGTTACCTGTCTGACTATGTGGACAATCAGGGTCAGCACATCGAGGTTCGTCCTAATATGTTGATTCCTGTATATGTGGAGAATTCTCCAATTGATGATGAGGTCAAGTCATCTATCATGATGACAGTCAACGCTGAGCTTGTGACAAAGAGAGGTATCAGAACACTTTCTCCAAGAAACTTCATGTACAGAGGCGTATATGAGGGTTCTCAGATCGACCGCGACCTTTCATACCACCAGGGAACTACAAGACCTGCTCTTCTTGGCGAGTACATCGATATCTGCTTCAAGATGATTGGCAAGGCTTTCGTGAAGAAGGCTGAGTATCTTACTGAGGGCTTTATCGAGGACTTGAGCAAGCATGGTGTCGGTGCATGTTCAGAGGTATATGACGGAGATCCACCTCACGTACCGCACGGAGCGATTTCTTCGGCGTGCGCGACAGCATCTCTTCTTAGATGTGAGTATTTAATTGATCAATATAAGGAGGCTGAGTAATGAGAGTTTTAATGTTCGGATGGGAGTTCCCTCCTCACATCGCAGGTGGTCTCGGTACAGCCTGCTATGGAATGACAAAGGGTCTTGCTGCCAATGATGTAGATGTGCTTTTCGTAATGCCTTCTGCTTCAGGTGATGAGGACCAGAGTGCCGTTGAGATCATCAACGCAAGTGATGTTGCTGTTGATACAGTTACAAAGACTGTTGATGAGTTCCTTGGCAAGGTGCAGTTCGTGCACATCGGAACCAATATGATTCCTTATGTGGATCCTGAGGAGTTTACCCACATTGTAGAGGAAGAGAGAAAGAGACAGACTGAGGATTTCAGAATCCAGTACGGTCAGAAATATAAATTCTCCGGAAAATACGGTTCCAACCTTATGGAAGAGGTAGCACGCTACGCTATGGTAGGCGCTACTATCGCAATGCAGCGTAAGGATGACTTCGACGTTATCCACGCTCACGATTGGCTGACATATCTTGCAGGTATCGCTGCCAAGCAGCTTACTGGCAAGCCGTTGGTAATCCATGTTCATGCAACTTCATTCGACCGTGCAAGCGATGAGAACATCGATACACGAGTATTCGACCTTGAGAAGAAGGGAATGGATGCTGCTGACAAGGTTATCGCTGTTAGTGAATTGACAAGAAATATCATTATTAACAAATATGGCATCAATCCTGACAAGGTGGTTGCTGTTCACAATGCTGTAGACTTCAGCGGCAGAAGCAACATCGATGTTGAGAGAGGTGTTAAAGACAAGGTCGTTACCTTCCTTGGCCGTGTGACTTATCAGAAGGGTCCTGAGTATTTCGTTGAGGCAGCTGCAAAGGTGCTCAAGAGATGCAAGAACGTGAGATTCGTCATGGCAGGAAGCGGTGAGATGCTTAACAAATGTATCCACCATGTTGCCCGTCTTGGCATTTCAGACAAATTCCACTTCACTGGCTTCCTTCGCGGAGTTGAGGTGCAGAAGATGTTTGCTTTGTCAGATGTGTATGTAATGCCTTCAATCTCAGAGCCTTTCGGTATTTCACCACTTGAGGCTATGCAGACAAATGTCCCTTCAATTATCTCGAAGCAGTCTGGTTGTGCTGAGATTCTTCAGCATGTCATCAAGACAGACTTCTGGGATGTAGATGCAATGGCTGATGCTATTTATGGCTTGCTTAACTATCCTGCACTTTCAGAGCATGCTGCTAAGTACGGATATGATGAGGTAAATGCTCTTAAATGGACAAATGCAGCTGAAAAAGTTAAAAAAGTTTACGAGTCAGTTCTATAAAAAGTATATAATACCATGAAAAAAAGTATATGCTTGTACTTCCAGGTACATCAGCCAAATAGATTAAGATTATTCAGATTCTTTGATATTGGAAAGGATTCTCACTACTATGACGATTTCGCGAACAGAACTATCCTTCGCAGAATCGCTCAGAGATGCTACCTTCCGATGAATGAACTTCTTTTGAATCTCATCAACGAGAACAAAGGACAGTTCAAAGTAGCGTTCTCAATCACAGGTTCAGCTCTTGAGCAGTTCGACAGATATGCTCCTGAGGTGCTTGCAAGCTTCCGTAAGCTTGCTGACACAGGCTGTGTTGAGTTCCTATCAGAGACTTACTACCACTCGCTTGCAGCTGTGGCTTCTCCAGCAGAGTTCACACACCAGGTGAACAAGCACAAAGAGGCTATCGAGCACTACTTCGGAGTTACTCCTAAGGCTTTCAGAAATACTGAGCTTGTATACTCTGACGCTATCGGCGAGATGGTTTATGACCTTGGATTCAAGACAATCTTGACAGAGGGCGCTAAGCACGTTCTTGGATGGAAGAGTCCTAACTATGTATATTCAGGTGCTGCTGCTCCTAAGCAGAAGCTTCTTTTGAAGAACTCTTCTTTGAGCGACGATATCGCTTTCCGCTTCTCAGACAAGACCTGGTCGGATTGGCCGCTTACTGCTGACAAATACCTTTCATGGGTGAAGTCAGCTTGTGCTAACGATGAGATCGTGAACCTGTTCATGGATTACGAGACATTCGGTGAGCACCAGAAGGCACAGAGCGGTATTTTCGACTTTATGAAATATTTTGCAGAGGCAGTACTTGCTGACGGCGAGTTCGAGTTTGTAACTCCTTCACTTGCAGCTAAGAAGCATGTGCCTGTTGCAACATTGGATTGTCCAGACCTAATTTCATGGGCAGACGAAGAGAGAGACATCACAGCATGGCTTGGTAATGAGCTTCAGAATGATGCATTCAACAAGCTTTATGCTCAGACTGAGAAACTCTCTATCCTTAACGACGAAACTCTTTGGGCAGATTTCGGTCATCTTCAGGAAAGTGACCACTTCTACTATATGTGTACCAAGTTCTTCTCAGACGGAAATGTACACAAATATTTCAACCCATATGATACACCATATGAGGCATTCATCAACTATATGAATGTGTTGAGTGATTTCATCTTGAGAGTAAATGACGCAATGTCAGTTTCTGATGTTAAGGAGACTCCTGAGACACCTGTGAAAGGTTTGGCAAGAAGACCGGCTAAGAAGGCAGCAGAGAAAAAGACTGCAGCCAAAAAGCCAGCAGCCAAGAAATCACCAAAAACAAAATAAATAAATGAGCAAAGAATTGATCAAACCGGATTATCTGTTCGAGGTAAGCTGGGAGGTTTGCAATAAGGTTGGCGGCATATACACCGTAATCGCAACAAAATCTCTTTACCTAAAATCCGAGTACAAACGCCACCACATTATGGTCGGACCGGATGTATGGATGGACATAGATAGCAATCCGGATTTTATCGAAGATCCTACATTGTACAGGGCTTGGAAGATGCAGGCCGCTTCTGAGGGACTCAGAGTCAGAATCGGAAGATGGAACGTACCTGGAAAGCCGACTGCAATCCTAGTGGACTTCAAGCAATTCCTTACTCAGCAGAATGAGATCCTCACCGAATTTTGGAAAAAGTTCGGTGTGGATTCTTTAACGGGCAACTGGGACTATAAAGAGTCAGCCTTGTTTGGATACGCTGCAGGTAAGGTAATTGAGAGTTTTTACAAATTTAACCTAGATTCTTCGGACAAGGTAGTCGCACAGTTCCATGAGTGGATGACTGGTAGCGGTCTTCTTTACTTGAAGGCTGCAAATGTACCGGTAGCAACAGTGTTCACAACTCACGCAACAGTGGTTGGAAGATGCGTTGCAGGCAATTATTTGCCTCTATACGATGGAATGAAAAACTATGATGGCGATCAGAAGGCAAGAGACTTCAATGTAGTTGCAAGACATTCATTGGAGAAGAAGGCGGCACAGAACAGTGATATCTTCACTACTGTGAGTGATATTACAGCTGTAGAGTGTAACCAGTTCCTGGGTAGACCAGTTGATGTGGTTACTCCTAACGGTTTCGAGCCAAGCTTCACACCTGCTACTGATGAGGAGTATGACATCAAGAGGGAGGCTGCCCGCAAGAAACTTGTTGACGTTGCTGCGGCAATGTGTGGCGAGGAAGTTCCGGAGAATGCCATCCTCGTTGGTATAGGCGGCCGCTATGAGTGGAAAAACAAGGGAATTGATGTGTTCATCGATGCTCTTGACAAGCTTAACCATACTGACTTCAAAGGCAAGTGCGTGCACGCCTTTATCATGATTCCTTCGGGACACAACGGACCGGACAAACAGCTTGCTGCGAAGCTTGCAGGAAATGAGTCAACTTATGTGACAAGAACATCACATTATCTGATGAATTCCGAGTATGACAATGTCACAAGACGTCTGAATGACCTTAATTTCAACAATGCTATCGGAGATAAGGTGAAGGTTTACTTCATTCCTTCATATCTGAATGGCAATGACGGCATCTTCAACTTGTCTTACTATGACCTGCTTGCTGGTCTTGACTTGACTCTATTCCCATCTTATTACGAGCCATGGGGCTATACTCCACTTGAGAGTCTTGCCTTCAGAGTTCCTACTCTGACTACTTCATTGGCTGGTTTCGGACTATGGGTAAGAGACTACTACAAGAAGAAACATCCTGGTATCACTGTCATCGACAGAAATGACTCGAACTATTTCGAGGTTGTGGATGCTGTTGTAGAGCGTGTCAAAGAGATTGCATCTCTTCACAAGGATTCACGTAAGAAATATATGAAGAATGCCAAGGAGGTATCTGAGATAGCTCTTTGGGAGAATAATATTATTTATTATAAAGAGGCTTACTCCAAGGCTTTGGAGAAGCTTATTGAAAGACAGGGTGACTTCCCTGTTACAAGGAACAATAAACCTATGCAGTACAATAAATTTCAAGTAAATCAACCTAACTGGAACAGCGTATTCGTACTTCGCCACCTTCCAGAGTCGCTTAAAGATCTTGAGACTCTTTCAAAGAACCTATGGTGGTGCTGGAACGAGTCAGCGAAAAACCTATTCAAATCAATTGACGAGCAGGCTTGGGCAGCATCTAACATGAACCCTATCGCTATGCTTGACAAGATCAGCCTTAAGAGATATCAGCAGCTTGAGAAGGATACAAACTTCCTTGCTAACCTTAACGCTGTAATGGCTGAGTTCAACGAGTATATGTCTCTTAAAGAGAAGAGAACTTCTCCTTCTGTAGCATACTTCTGTATGGAGTACGGTCTTGATACATCTCTTAAGGTGTACTCAGGTGGACTTGGTATCCTTGCTGGAGACTACATCAAAGAGACTTCAGATATGAACACTAACCTTGTAGCTGTCGGTCTTCTTTACAGATTCGGTTATTTCAACCAGAAACTTACAGCTAACGGAGAGCAGGTGGCTGAGGACATCGCTCAGGACTTCATGAAGATCCCTGCAACTCCAGTTCGTGATGAGAACGGAAACTGGGTATCTATCAGCGTAGCCTTCCCTGGCCGTAACCTTAACGCAAGACTATGGAGAGTTGACGTAGGCCGTACAGAGCTTTACCTGCTTGACACAGATATTCCTGAGAACCTTCCAGAGGACAGATCAGTTACTTACAACCTATATGGTGGTGACTGGGAGAACCGTTTGAAGCAGGAGCTTCTTCTTGGTGTTGGTGGTATCCGTGCTCTTAGAAAGCTTGGTTTCGATCCACAGGTTTACCACTGTAACGAGGGTCACGCTGCATTCATCGGTCTTGAGAGACTTCGCGAGCTTGTAAACGAGCAGAACCTTGAGTTTGCAGAGGCAATGGAGGTAGTAAGATCATCATCTCTATTCACAACTCATACTCCAGTTCCAGCAGGTCACGATGCATTTGACGAGGGCTTGTTGAGAAAGTACATCGGTCACTACCCACAGCGTCTTAAGATTGACTGGGAGACTATGATGGGTCTTGGTAAGAACAACGGAGCTGATGTGAACGAGAAATTCTCTATGTCAATCCTTGCTGCAAACATCTCGCAGGAGGTTAACGGTGTATCATGGCTTCACGGAGAGGTAAGCCGCGACATCCTTGGACACATGTGGCCAGGCTATCTTCCAGAGGAGCTTCACGTAAGCTACGTGACTAACGGTGTTCACTACCCTACATGGACAGCTCCAGAGTGGAAAGAGGTTCACGCTAAGGTATTCGGCGAGGAGTTCAAGACTCACCACTACGACAAGTCTTGCTTCGATGGTATCTACAAAGTATCAGACGAGGAGGTTTGGAACATCAGAACTTCTCTAAGAAAGAAACTTATCGATGAGGTTAAGGCTCGTCTATCAGATCCTTCAGCTACAAACCACTACTCACCACGCCAGATCGTGAGAATTAAAGAGACTCTTCGTGACGATGTACTTACTATCGGTTTCGCAAGACGTTTCGCAACATATAAGAGAGCTCACCTTCTATTCCGCGACCTTGACAGACTAGACCAGATCGTTAACGATCCTAAGCAGCCAGTTCAGTTCTTGTTCGCAGGTAAGGCTCACCCAGCTGACAAGGCAGGTCAGGACCTTATCAAGATGATCGTTGAGATCTCTAAGCAGGAGAGATTCATCGGTAAGATCGTATTTGTTCCTAACTACGACATCACAGTTGCTAAGTACCTTGTACAGGGTGTTGACGTATGGATGAACAACCCTACTCGTCCACTTGAGGCTTCAGGTACATCAGGTGAGAAGGCTGCCATGAACGGCGTAATGCACTTCTCAGTTCTTGATGGCTGGTGGGTTGAGGGCTATAAGAAGGGCGCAGGTTGGGCACTTCCTATGGAGAGAACTTACGAGGATCAGAACTACCAGGATGAGCTTGACGCAGCTACTATCTACAACATCATCGAGAACGAGATCGCTCCTACATTCTACAACGTGAGCATTTCAACTGGTCGCTCATCAGACTGGATCGAGTACATCAAGAATACAGTAGCAATGGTTGCATGCAACTTTACTACTAACAGAATGCTTACTGACTACATCAACCAGTACTACTTGCCACAGTCAGCAAGATTCGACAGCATCATCGCTGACGACTATGCTAAGGCTCGTGAGATCGCAGCATGGAAGAAGAAACTATACCGCGAGTGGAAGAACGTTGAGGTTGTATCAGCAGTTATGCCAGACAGCAACGTAAACGACCTTGCTCTTGGAAATGAGTTCAATGCTGAGGTTGTTCTTAACATCGGAGACCTTCAGGCTGAGGAGATTGGAGTAGAGATGCTTGTAGCAACTCACGACAATAAGGGAAGACTTCATATTCAGGAGAAATATGAGCTCTCACCAGTAGAGGTAAACGACGGGGTAGCGAAATATGCAGCTAACATTACTCCTGACAGAGCTGGTCTATACCAGATCACAGGACGTATCTACGCGAAAAACCCTGAGTTGCCACACCGCCAGGATTTTGAACTTGTGAGATGGTTGTAGCAACAGGCTTCTTCGACGGTGTCCACTTAGGGCACCGTCTTGTAATAAATCAACTAGTCGAGACTGCGCGCTCCAGAAACGAAGAAAGTGTGGTTGTGACCTTCTGGCCACACCCAAGAAATGTTCTTCAGAAGGATGCGCGTAATCTGAGACTGTTGACTACATTACAGGAGAAGAAGGAACTTTTGCTTGGACTCGGAGTTGATAGAGTCGAAGTAATAGATTTTACAAAGGATTTCAGCAGACTTTCAATGCGTGAATATCTTGAGCAGTATGTGATCGGAAAATTTTCCGGTACAGTTGTTTTTGTCGGTTATGACAATAAGGTAGGATCGGATTGCACATCCCCAGAGGATATTGTTCCTGTGGCAAAGTCTTTGGGACTGGATGTTGTAAGAGGGGATGTCTTTCCTTCGAGCAAGGGTTTTGCAGTAAGTTCAACAAAGATAAGACAGAGTCTGGAGGAGGGAGATGTCGAGAGTGCTGCCCAGATGTTGGGTCACCCTTATTCTCTTCATGGAGTTGTTGTTTGCGGCAATCAGTTAGGAAGAACAATAGGCTTTCCTACAGCGAATATGCAGCTTTATGAACCTCTTAAAATGGTTCCGGCCAACGGAGTATATTTTGTCAAGGTCAAGACCCTTGGTGGAGACTTTTTCGGAATGTGCAATGTCGGAACAAAACCAACTGTCGGAACCTCAAATGCGAGGACGATAGAGACGAATATTTTTGATTTTGACGAGGATATCTACGGTCTCGATATTGATCTGACCTTCCTGAAAAAGATCAGGGATGAAAAAAAGTTCAATTCTTTGGAGGAATTGAAAGGTCAGCTCGAAAAAGATAGATATCTTTGCAGGTCAATGATATAATTTTCTGCTTATGGATTGGATGGATATAATAGCCGGACTTCTTTTTATAGTTTTTCCGCTTCTTGGTCCTATATTGAAGAAACTTATAGGAACGAAGATGGAACTTCCTGAAGAGGTTCAGGAGCAGAACCAGAAATCAATCTTCGAGGAGGTCTTGGAGGAGATCAGAAAGGAGCAGCAGGCAATGGAGGCTCAGTCAGAAGATTTCTCCAACGAAGAACTTGAAGTTGAACAGGAGGTTGAACTTCCTGAAGAACCGAAGTTCGTGGAACCGATTCCGGACTTTAATTTCTACGATGAGGCAAAGACAACCATCCGCAGTCCTAAGAAAACAGTAAAGCCTGCAATTCTTCAAGAAGAGCAGGAAAAACCTAAGGAGAAGATTGATCCGAAGAAGCTTGTGCTTTATTCGGAAATAATGGAACCTAAGTATAAACACTAAAAACGATAGAAATGTCAATTCATTATGTGACCCATGAGGGTTATGAGAAACTGAAGCAGGATCTTGCAGATGCAATTGCACAGCGTCCTGTAATCTCAGCACAGATTGCTGAGGCTAGAGATAAAGGCGACCTTTCGGAGAATGCCGAGTACGAGGCCGCAAGAGAGGCGCAGGGACTATTGGAGTTGAAGATCTCAAAGCTTCAGGACTTGGTTGCTACGGCTCGTGTCATTGACGAGTCACTTATCGGCGTAGACCATGTTCAGATGCTTAACAAGGTAACTGTGAAAAACCTTACTACTGGACAGACTATGACCTTCACTCTTGTAGGTGAGAGCGAGGCTGATTTCGCAGCTGGAAAGCTTGCTGCAACAACTCCTATCGGAAAGGCTCTTATGGGTCACAAGAAGGGTGAGGTTGTTGAGGCGAAGGTGCCTGCAGGTGTCCTTAAGTTTGAAATTTTGGATATTACTCTATAATTTATGGCTACAATTTTTACTAAGATTGCTAAAGGTGAAATTCCTTCTCACAAAGTTGCTGAGAATGAGAATTACTATGCGTTTCTGGATATCGCTCCTCTTGCAAAGGGTCATGTGCTTGTAATCCCGAAGAATGTCGAGGATGACTATATCTTCAATCTTGAGGATGAGGTCTATATGGGCCTATGCGCTTTTGCAAAAGAAGTTGCGACAGCAATCCGCGCAGCAATTCCTTGTAAAAGAGTCGGTGTCGCTGTCCTTGGAATGGAGGTGCCACACACTCATATCCACCTTGTTCCTATGAACTCAGAGGGCGATATGAACTTCAAGAACAAACTGGAGCTTTCTCACGAGGAACTCGCTGAGATTGCAAAGGCAATTAGAACAGAGTATGAAAAAAAGTAATTTTATGGTAAAGGGTCTTGGTGCCCTTGCGTTTATGGCTGCTCTTGCTTCTTGTGCAGGCAAGGCTTCTGTAGAGGGAACAGTTGCAGGAGCATCTGATGCTCAGGTAGTTGTTAAACTTCTTGATGTGAACAGATATACAGTTTTGGATACTATCAAGACTGATGCAAAGGGTAAGTTCTCTTATTCAATCGAGGTTGAGGAGGGAATGCCTGAGTTCGTATATCTTTTCTATAAAGACAACAAGGTCGCTTCTCTATTGTTGGAGAAGGGAGATAAGGTGTCTGTTGAGACAGATACTCTTGGCAAGAACTGTGTCCTAAGCGGATCAGAGGAGTCAGCAAAACTTCTTCAGGTGGAGAAGGATCTTGCTCTTGCTGCGGCAAAGCTTGACAAGCTTTCTGACAGACTGATTGCAACAAAGGACCAGAAGGAGGCCAAGGCTATCAGTTCAGAGATCACTAAGGAGTACATCAGCTACTACCGTTCAAGAGTACAGTATGTGATGGAGAACTCAAAGTCTCTTACATCCATCCCTGTGCTTTACCAGAGCTTCAGCCCGGAACTTCCTGTCTTCGGACAGATGACTGATGCCCTTCATTTCGATATGGTATGTGATTCTCTTGAGACAGTATATCCTGCTTCACGTTATGTGAAGGCTCTAAGAAAAGAGGCTCAGACAAGAATGAATGAGCTTAATCTTAGCGCAAAGATTCAGGAGGCTCCACAGATCGGCTTCCCTGATATCGAACTCCCAAATATCAAGGGTGAGAAGGTTAAACTTTCTGAGGTTGATGCGAAGGTTGTGATGCTTCATTTCTGGAGCTCGACAGTTGCAGAGCAGAAGATGTTCAACCAGGAGATTCTTCTTCCTCTATACGAGCAGTATAAGAACAGAGGTTTTGAGATCTATTCAGTTGCCCTTGACGTTGACAAGGCAACATGGGCAAGCGTTGTGAAGAACCAGAATCTGGGATGGGTGAACGTGTGTGATTCACGCGGAACCTCATCTCCGTACATTCCTCTATACAACGTCAATGAGATTCCACTATCATTCTTTATCGCTAACGGAGAGTTGGTTACAGAGCCAATCGAGAGCGAGGCGGCTCTTAAGAAATTCCTTAACAAATATCTCTAGAAGAGTTTTTTCTTGCTGACAGTAGCAACGAAATCCTTTAGATAGAACGGTTCGAAGTACGCAACGTCTTTGAACCGTTTTTCTTTGTATTCCTGGGCTGCTGCCTGTGCCATGGCTGAGGCTTTCGGCCAGCACTGCACGAAGGTGGCGTTAGGGTGCACGATGGTTTCCTCGCACTTTCCTGCGCCGTCGCCGATGAATAATACTCCTCCCTTTTCAAGCTCATCAGCATAGCTCGTCTGGTCGATGATCTTCGGTTCGGTGGCGCTAAGACGCGTTCCGTCCGCATCAAAGGTTGATGAGTACACCTCCATTCTGCGCGCATCAATCATCGGCACGATGGTCGCGCATCCCGCTGGGATGAGGCCTTCCTCGCGTGCCTGATGGACAAGCACATCGAGCGTGCCCACCGCAAGAAGGGGAAGATTCGCACCGAAGCACAAGCCCTTGGCTGTGGATACGCCTACGCGCAGGCCTGTGTATGATCCAGGACCCTCGCTTACGCACACCGCCGAGCAGTCGGCAAGGGTGAGTCCGTGCTCCTTCAGCATTTCGTCGATGAAGACTGCTGTGAGGCTGGCGTGAGCCTTAGGTGCGCTGCTCTCGCGGTATGAGATGACCTTTCCATTTTCGCTTAGTGCGACTGAGCATAGCGCTGTTGATGTTTCGATGAGTATGAATCTTTCCATTTGAGTCTAGTTGAAGAGGTAGCCTGTGATGTATGGGAAAATCTGTGTTGCCATGTTCTTTAGCGGGTAGTAGAGTGCTGATTCGCTGAGGGTCTGTGGCGACACGAGCCCGAGTTTTGTATTTATTGAGTTGAATATCAAGATGATAAATCCGACAATCAGGGCGCATTTTATGAATGCGAAGATAACTCCAAGGAGTTTGTTCAGCCAACCGAGCATGATGAGTCTGATGCAGCCTTCGAGGACTTTGCCGAGAACGGAAAGTGCGGCGATGACCACGATGAAGACAAGAGTAAAGGATATTATGTTGATGACCGGACCTGATGCCTGGACCCACTCTGTTATCCATGTTGCAACAATGCTGGAGAACTTGTATGAGCTCCAGACGCCAAGGATAAGTGAGGCAATTCCAATGATTTGGCGAATCAGACCGTTCATGAATCCCTTTACCAGGAAGGGGATGAAACAAATAAGAATAATAATGTCTACTATGCTCATATATTCCAAAACAGTTTCTTATATTTGCAAATTCAAATGCCGTAATTGGACGGCAGCGGTTAACTGCAAAATTATACAAAAAATATGATATTTAAAGAATATAAAGGATTGGATCTTGTTGCTATTAGCAATGAGGTACTTGAGAGATGGAAAAAGAACCATGCTTTTGAGAAATCTCTAGAGGTAAGAGAGGGAGCTCCTGAATTCATTTTCTTTGAGGGTCCGCCTTCAGCGAATGGTATGCCTGGAATCCACCACGTGATGGCCAGATCAATCAAGGACTCTATCTGCCGTTACAAGACTCAGAGCGGCTTCAAGGTGAACAGAAGAGCGGGATGGGATACTCACGGCCTTCCGGTTGAGCTTGGAGTTGAGAAACTTCTTGGCATCACTAAGGAGGATATCGGAACTAAGGTGACTGTAGAAGAGTACAACAAGGCTTGCCGTACAGAGGTCATGAAGTACACAGCAGAGTGGGTGCAGCTTACTGAGCGCATCGGCTACTGGGTGGACATGAACGATCCTTATATCACTTACGATAACAGATATATCGAGACTTTATGGTATCTTCTCAAGAAGATCTACGACAAGGGACTACTATACAAGGGTAAGTCTATCCAGCCATATTCTCCAGCTGCAGGTACAGGTCTAAGTACACATGAGCTTAACCAGCCAGGCTGTTATAGAGATGTGAAGGATACAACTGCAGTGGCACAGTTCAAGGTGGTTCGTGATGAGAAGTCAGAGTTCCTTTACGAGCAGGGAGTTCAGCCATACTTCCTTGCATGGACAACTACTCCATGGACTCTACCATCGAATACTGCTCTTTGTGTGGGTCCTAACATTGACTATGTTCGAGTATTGTCATTCAATCCATATACTGGCCAGCCGGCACTTTATGTAGTGGCTCAGGCTCTTGTCAACGCTCACTTCAATCCTAAGGCAGCTGAGATCGCTTTCGAGGATTACAAGGCAGGAGACAAGCTTGTTCCGTTCAAGGTGCTTGATGGAGTGCTTAAGGGTTCAGAACTTACAGGCATCAGCTATGAGCAGTTGATTCCTTGGTTCAACCCAGGTGAGGGTGCATTCAAGGTTATTCCTGGTGACTATGTTACAACTGAGGACGGTACAGGTATCGTTCATATCGCTCCTACTTTCGGTGCTGATGATGCCAAGGTTGCAAGACTTGCCGGTGTTCCTGGTCTTCAGGTGGTTGACCGCAATGGCGACCTTCAGGCTCAGGTGGATCTTCGCGGACGTTTCTTCCGTGTTGAGGATCTTGATCCTGAGTATGTGGCAGCAAATATGTCAGAGGAGTACAACGAGTGGGCAGGCCGCTATGTGAAGAACGCATACGATGCAGACCTTGCAGAGGATGCTCCTACTCTTGACGTTGATATCTGCGTGATGCTTAAGCAGCAGAACAAGGCTTTCAGAATCGAGAAGCATACACATAACTATCCTCACTGCTGGAGAACAGACAAGCCGGTGCTTTACTACCCGCTTAACTCATGGTTCATCAAGACTACAGCAGTCCGTGAGAGAATGATGGAGCTTAACGATACTATCGTATGGAAGCCGGAGGCAACAGGAACAGGACGTTTCGGAAAGTGGCTTGAGAATATCCAGGACTGGAACCTTTCAAGAAGCCGTTACTGGGGAACTCCACTTCCAGTGTGGACATCAGAGGATGGCAAGGAGCATAAGTGCATCGGTTCTATCAAGGAACTTTATGCTGAGATCGAGAAGGCTGTCGAGGCTGGTTTCATGAGCTCAAATCCATTCAAGGACAAGGGCTTCGATCCAGAGGATATGTCTAAGGAGAACTATGACAAGATCGACCTCCACCGTCCTTATGCAGACAACATCTTCCTTGTTTCTGAATCAGGACAGAAGATGACTCGTGAACTTGACCTTATCGATGTATGGTTCGACTCAGGTGCGATGCCATATGCTCAGGAGGGTCTAAGAAACATCGACTCAGAGAAGTTCGGCTGTACAGCAGACTTTATCGCAGAGGGAGTGGACCAGACCCGTGGATGGTTCTATACTCTTCACGCTATCAATACAATGGTAAGCGACAAGTGCGCGTTCAAGAGAGTTATCTCAAATGGTCTTGTTCTTGATAAGAAGGGAGACAAGATGAGTAAGCGTCTTGGAAATGCGGTGGATCCGTTCAAGGCACTTGATACTTACGGAGCAGATGCCTTGAGATGGTATATGCTTACTAATGCCCAGCCATGGGACAACCTTAAGTTTGATGAGACAGGAGTGGACGAGGTAAGAAGAAAATTCTTCGGCACACTTTATAACACATATTCATTCTTTGCTCTTTATGCAAACATCGACGGCTTTGACCCTAAGGCAGAGCAGGTTCCAGTAGCAGAGCGTCCAGAGCTTGACAAGTGGATCATCTCAAGACTCAACACTCTTGTTAAGGAGGTTGTAGACTGCTATGAGGACTACGATGTTACAGGTGCAGGTAGACTTATCCAGGACTTCGTATGTGACCATTTGAGCAACTGGTACGTACGTCTTGGAAGAAAGAGATTCTGGGGTGGTACAATGGATACAGACAAGTTGTCTGCATACCAGACTTTGTATGAGGTCTTGGTTGCTGTTGCCAAGCTTGCTGCTCCAATCGCTCCATTCTTCATGGATCGTCTATATCTTGATCTTGTTGAGGGTGAGTCAGAGTCAGTTCACTATGTTGCGATGCCTGTATACAACGAGGCTGTTGTTGACAAGGCTCTTGAGGAGCGTATGGCAATGGCTCAGAGAGCTACATCAATGGTGCTTGCTCTTCGTCGTAAGGCAGAGATCAATGTACGTAAACCTCTATCTAAACTCATCATCCCTGTTCTTGACGCAAACGTTAAGGAGCAGCTTGAGCTTGTGAAGGGTCTTATCCTTAACGAGGTCAATGTCAAGGAGGCAGAGTTCATTTCTGATACAACAGGACTTATCACTAAGAAGATCAAGCCTAACTTCAAGACTCTTGGAAAGATCTACGGAAAGCAGATGAAGGAGATCGCTGCTGCATTCGGAACACTTTCTCAGGAGGTGATTTCAGAGATTCAGGCAGCAGAGGCGGCTAGTACAGCATATGTACTTAACCTTGCTTCAGGTGATGTCGCTCTTAACAAGGGTGATTACGAGATTTCTTCAGAGGATATGCCAGGCTGGCTGGTTGCAACAGAGGGTGCTATGACAATTGCTCTTGATGTTACAATCACTGAGGAACTAAAGAAGGAGGGTGTTGCCCGTGAGCTTATCAACCGTATCCAGAACCTTCGCAAGAGCAGTGGTTTTGATGTGACTGATAAGATTACTGTGGCTGTTTATGCTGCAGGCGCAGATGCTGAGGAGATCAGTGGAGCATTGGAGACATTTGCAGACTATGTTTGCGCTCAGACATTGTCTACAGCTATCTCATCGAATGATATTGCACAGGCAGGAGCAGGTGCAGCCGATGTTGAGTGGGGCGAAGGCTCTATCAAGATCGAGGTGGTAAAGAATAAATAATTAAAACTAATAACACTATGGCAGAAGAGAAACTACGTTACACTGACGAGGAGTTGCAGGAGTTTAAGGCAATCATCCTTGATATGCTTGAGAAGGCTCGTTCAGAGTACAAGACTTTGAGCAGTATAGTCAATCATTCATCAAGCAACGATATTGAAGATACATCACCTACCTTCAAGTCTCTTGAAGAGGGTGCTATGTCATTGGCTAAGGAAGAGGCAGGACTTCTTGCTCAGCGCCAGTTCAAGTTCATCCAGAACCTTGAGGGTGCCTTGGTAAGAATCGAGAACAAGACATACGGAGTATGCCGTATGACGGGAAAGCTTATTCCTAAGGAGAGACTAAAACTTGTTCCTCATGCTACTTTGACTGTTGAGGCAAAGGAGATGAGAGATAAGATGAAGTAATAGGGGAGAGATCTTGACGATGAAAATCACGAAAGGTAAAGCCCTTATAATATTAGGAGTTGTCCTATTAGTTATTGACCAGGTCATCAAAGTCCTGGTCAAAACTAATATGTCTATAGGAGAAAGCATTCACGTATTCAACTGGTTCCAGATCTTCTTCATTGAAAATGAGGGAATGGCGTACGGAATGAAGTTTGGCGGAGCAGTAGGAAAGTTCTGTCTGTCTTTGTTCAGAGTTGTCCTTTCAGGAGTTCTGATCTGGTGGATATCCAAGCTTCTCAAGAGACCGGATGTTCCGACAGGAGCCCTTGTGGGTCTTACATTGATTACAGCAGGAGCAATGGGTAACATCATCGACTGTCTCTTCTACGGAATGATCTGGGATTATGCCCCATTCATGTTCGGTAGGGTAGTGGATATGTTCTATTTTCCTATAATTGAGACAGTATGGCCAACATGGATGCCATTTGTCGGAGGTCAGGAGTACATATTCTTTGCTCCGGTATTCAACTTTGCAGACAGCTGTGTAACATGTGGAGCAATCTATCTTCTCCTTTTCCAATGGAAGTTTTTCTCAGCAGAAGAGGATAGAATTATAGAAAAACGATAATTTTTATCAAAAATATTTGCGAGGTAAGAAATTTTTACTACCTTTGCAATCCGTTTCGGTAGAAACACTGGAGAGATGGCAGAGTGGTCGAATGCGGCAGTCTTGAAAACTGTTGATCTTCACGGGTCCGGGGGTTCGAATCCCTCTCTCTCCGCAAAGCACAAGAAAAAGGCGTCAAGTTTACTTGAACGCCTTTTTTTATTGTGCTTTGCATAGCCCCGCCGCAGGCGGGGAGGGATGTCGGAGCGCAGCGACGAAATCCCGGAGAGGGTGATTTTTTGATTTGCGTCAGCTTCGGCCTGCTTTGCAAGGGTCCCGCGGCAAGCGTCAGGGACGTGCGACCGCAGGGAGCAAATCCCTCCCGCAGCGACGAAATCCCGGAGAGAGATAATCCCTCAGAATCAATCTTTCACCATCATCCCAACCCGTTGAGCACACCAAAGTCCATCAGAAGCGCCTACAACGCACATCAGCGTGCTCAAGGGGCATACGCAACTACCCTCTAAGCACACCAACCACCACTACATCGCGCTCTACGCCACATCTCCGTGCTCAACGGGTTGGGTTTGGGTGTCAGTTGCCTAAAGGGATTGACGGTCACGGCCGGCGATGACGTGAAAGTGATCGGCAATGACGTGAAAGCGGCCGGCAATGACGCGAAAGGAACGCGCAACGACAAGACATCAGTCATAAATGGCGAAATGCAGAAAGCACAAAGCAGCTGGAGTGAGCCCTTGGGTCGAGCTCGCGCAGGCTGCTTTGAGGAGTTGGCGAGCGTATATGCCAACTCCGTTGCTGCCTTCTATCATCGCTTGTGCTCGTATATGCAAGCGATGTAGACCGCTTTCTCTTCGTTTATTATAGCACAATGATACTTAAATGAACAATTGAAGTCTCTCAAGGTCAAGATGGACCATTCTGGAAATTTGTTTAACAGAAGCGGCATACTCATATCGAAGTTTGCGACCAATTATAATTCTTGAGTTAAAATCCAGATCCTTAATGGTTCTCCCTTCAAATGCTTCTTCCACCAGTTTTGCAACAATATCCCTCAATTCTTTATCAGGGATAAACGACTTTGTTCCAATCTCCAGCTCTATCTTGCCTTCCAATTTTTTGGATAGATAATATATATATCGTATAGGACTTTTAAATCGGTTCTCAGCTTCCTCAATTTCAAGAAAATGCCTAGGGTCAATCATTCCGTCGTTATTCATAGTCCACTCCTTAGGGATTCTTACTCGAGTCTTAAGTGATTCTCGAATGCCTCTAGCTCCGCACTCTGCAACACTTTTATCGTTAATGCTATCCCTATATTTGAATAGGTGTTTAGCAGAACCCCATGGGTATTCAGATGGAATACACTTATATCCCGCTACAATAGGATTCCTATCAAGATAAGCAATGGTTTCAATGAGTTGTTCCTCGCTTGTTATATGTATAATTTGAGTAGGCAGATGCTTCAGATGCTTCTGGATATTATATCTTGAACTGATCCACTTTCCGGTTAATGCCTTATATCTTGTAATGAAATCCTTGCAAGACGGCATAGAACCCTTCAGGATAAAGTGGACATGGTTATCCATCAGGACAAACGATATTATCCCCACCTTAGATTTTAACTTACAGATACCAATTCGATTAACTCCAGCTATAAAATCAAGATCATCCTTGAAAATCCACTCCAAAGAATGACCATCTGTGCAGACGTGATAGTATCCAGTTGATTCAGAAATCCTCATTCTCTCTCCACTTTAACTTCCTGGCCTGAAAATCTTCCCCTCTCCTCCATCTCCACCCAGACCAGATAAGTGGACTGATAGAAGCTAGAGGCAAAGATTAGAAATATAGATTGAAATTCAAAATAATATTTTCGCCACCATCCCAACCCGTTGAGCACACCAAAGTCCATCAGAAGCGCCTACAACGCACATCAGCGTGCTCAAGGGGCATCCGCAACTACCCTCTAAGCACACCAACCACCACTACATCGCGCTCTACGCTACATCGCCGTGCTCATCGGGTTGGGATTGGATGTCAGTTGCCTAAAGGGATTGCCGGTCGCGGCCGGCAATGACGTGAAAGTGACCGGCAATGACGTGAAAGTGATCGGCAATGACTGGAGAACGGCCGGCAATCACGTGAGATCGGTAGCCAACGACGAAAGAGCGTGTCGCAAATAACAAAAAGTATTATTTTTGTCATAAAAAAGGTATGTGGCAACCGGCAACCAACCAGCAGGGCAATAAGAGACATCGATAGCGAGAGGACACAAGTTAGAGGGATGGAAAGATCCTAGTTGGGATGGCAGAATCATGTTGCATCAATGGGAAACGAATCAGTCAGTGGTAAGAAAAAAGAGGAGAATATGGAAAACAGAGAAAGAGAACTATATAAGGTGACGATTCTGGGAGGAGTGGTCAATCTGGTCCTGCTGGCATGTAAGTTCGCTGCCGGCATTCTGGCTCATAGTGCAGCGATGATTGCAGATGCAGTCCATTCTCTCTCTGACTTCTTTACAGATATCATAGTCGTTGTCTTCGTCAAGATATCCTCTCAGAAAGAAGATTCAGACCACCCATACGGCCATGGTAAGTTCGAAACCCTCGCCACAGTCATCATCGGCCTTGTCCTCGCCCTGGTCGGCCTTGGTATTATGAGAAATGGAGTCACCTTAGTCATCAGTGTTGTCAAAGGACAGACCTTGGAAGCCCCAGGCACTCTGGCCCTTACCGCAGCAATAATCTCCATCCTCGCAAAAGAACTCATCTACAGATACACAATCAAGCAAGGCAAGAAATTCAACTCACCATCAGTCATCGCAAACGCCTGGCACCACAGAAGTGACGCCTTCTCATCAATAGGAACAGCCCTGGGTATCGGAGGCGCAATCCTTCTTGGTGAAAAGTGGCGAGTACTCGACCCTATTGCAGCAATAGTTGTCAGTCTCTTCATCCTGAAGGTTGCCTTCGACCTGATAAAGACTGGAATGGATGAACTTCTCGAGAAATCCCTTCCTCAAGAGACAGAGGAAAAGATTATTGAAACCATTCTCTCTGTCCCGGGAATCAGTTCGCCCCACCATCTCAGAACCCGCAGAATCGGACGAAGTTACTCAATTGACGTACATATAAGAATGGACGGCAACATGACCCTCCATCAGGCGCACACCCTCGCAACCGAGGTGGAACGTGCCCTAAGGCAGGAATTCGGCGAAGATACATTCATAAATATCCACGCAGAACCTATAAAGTAAGCAGCAAATATCTTATATTTGTGCTGTTCTTAAAACTGATAATCCATGAAAACTATTCTAAAATCACTTCTAGTCCTAGCGCTAGCTTCCTTTGCCGTGTCTTGCGGCAGCCCTGATGGAAAATATGCAAATAGAGCAGAAAAGATTCTGGCTGAACTCAACGATCCTAAATCTGATTATGTCCTTGTAATCTCCCACCGCGGAGACTGGAGAAACTACCCTGAAAACTCAATCCCAGCCATAGAATCCATCATCCGTATGGGAGCAGACATGATGGAACTTGATGTAAAGATGACAAAGGACAGCGTTCTTGTCCTCTGCCATGACAAGACCATCAACCGCACGACAAACGGAAAGGGACTCATCAGCGAAATGACATATGATTCCCTAAGAACATTCAAGCTCAAACGAGCACACAATGTGACAACAGACAGCATCAGAATCCCGACTCTTCGCGAAGCCCTTCTCTGCTGCAAGGACAGAATCCTTGTGAACGTTGACCACGCCTATCCATATTACTCAGAAATCGTCAAGCTAACTGAGGAACTTGGCGTGACAGGTCAAGTCCTAATGAAAGGCAAAAGCAGTATCGACAAGGTAAACGAGGACATGTCAAAGCATGAGGCCAACCTTCTTTACATGCCTATCATCGACATCAACACAACAAAAGGTCAGACTCTTTTCGCTGAGTACCAGGAAAGAGGCGTAGTTCCATTGGCATACGAGGTATGCTGGAAAAAGCCAGGCAAGGAGATTGACGACTGCGTAAAACAGATCCACGCAAGCGGCTCGAAACTTTGGGTCAACACAATCTGGCCATCCCTCTGCGGAGGCTTCGGCAACGACGATGACGCAGCATACGACTCACCGAATCCGGCAAACGTATACGGCAAGCACATCGAAATGGGCGCAAAACTCATCCAGACCGACCGTCCGGACTTCCTGCTTAAGTACCTTCGCTCAATCGGACGCCACGACTAATGAAAAGGATAGCAACATTCATCCTGTTCATCGTCACATCCATCACCCTCAGCGCACAAACCGACCTCAGCGTCTCGAAACTCAGGATACCGACAAAAATATCCACAGCCTACTTCGCTCCAAACGCCTTTCCAGTGCCGGAAATGCTCGACGGACGAACATCAGACAAGTGGAAGGTTGAGGTGTACGGAGATTACTTCATCGGAACAATCGGTAGGGCAAGCGCAGCAGAAGCAGACTACACCGACAGAACATCAGACCTCTCATTCAAAATCACCATCCCACTATTTACCCCTCGCGTAAACCTTGTCGCCTGGGGTCCAATTTTCGAGGCATACAACTCAAGTCATGAGGTCTGCCAGTTAAGAAGAATCAAGTATGACGGCGACCTGAAGGGAATGTGTACAGGAGACATATATCTCTCGACAGATATTATGGTTCTTACTCAGGAAAAGGCTTGGGTGGATGTCACCTTGCGTTCTGTCCTGAAGACTGCTTCTGGAGACAGATTCGAGTATGCACGATATTATGACAATGCTGGCTATTTCTTTGATCTCACAGCAGGAAGAGGCTTCTATTCTGCAAGCAGGAGAACAGAGTTCCGTATTGCTGCAACAGGAGGCTTTCTTTGCTGGCCTACAGACAAAGGAAGGCAGAATGATGCTGTGATGTATGGAGTACTTGCAGCCTTGAATTCAGGTCCTTTTTCTCTTTCTGCTGAGTATGGAGGTTATGTCGGCTGGGAGGGAGATGGTGACAGACCTATGACTGTCAAGGTGAAGACTTCCTATACTTTCAAGGGTGTGGGATTCAATCTAGGATATCAGAGGGGTTTGATGGACTGGCCTTTCCATCAGTTCCGCTTCGGACTCTCATATACGTTCAATTAACTTGCCTTATTAAATATATAGATATTCACTGTGCAACTTTTCGGGGGAAGGTTGCATCTTATACGTGTCTTAAAATCACCGAGTATGAGAAAAATCTATATAGCATTGGCGGCAGCAGGACTTCTTCTATCCTCATGTTCATATATTGCGGATTTCAATTATGGGGCCTATCCTGAAATTGATGATAGTACTGAGGAGAGCGGGGATAAGTTTGAAGAGTTTCCAGACAATGACTTCATCGAAACATCAGATAATAATGTATCAACTTTCTCTGTTGATGCTGATGGCGCGTCATACGCTATTATGAGAAAATACGTCACAGAGGGCATGCGACCAGTGAAAGGCTCGGTAAGGATTGAAGAGTTCCTGAACTATTTTACTTTCGATTATCCTGAACCGGAAGAGGGTAGCGCAGTCGGACTAAATGCTGAGGTGGCGCCTTGCCCTTGGAACGAAGGCAACCTGCTAATGAGACTTGGTCTTAAGGGACGTTCTCTTGAGGATAAGGATATTCCTAAGGCAAACTATGTTTTCCTTATTGATGTATCAGGTTCTATGAACCGTCCGGATAAGATTGAACTCTTGAAGGAAGGCCTTAGTTCTATGGTGGACTATCTTAAACCAGAGGACAGGATTTCCATCATTACTTATTCTGGAAATGTCAAGAAGATTCTTGAGTCAACTCCAGCCTCAAAGGCAAAGACCATCAGATCTGCGATAAAGAAACTTCAGGCCAGCGGTTCCACCGCAGGTGGAGAGGCTATGAAGATGGCATACGAGGAGGCCCTTGCAAATTACATAGATGGCGGAAACAATAGGATCATCATGGGCACAGACGGAGACTTCAATGTGGGTATTACAAGTACAGAGGCCCTTGTGAAGATGGTTGAGGGTTATGCTGCAAAAGGAATCTATCTTACAGTATGCGGCTTTGGCTCAGGTAATCTCAATGATGCTATGATGGAGAAGATATCTAACTCAGGAAATGGTACTTACGAGTATATTGATTCTGAGGATGAGTTGACAAAGGTCTTTGTCAATGAGAGATCCAAGTTCTGCTCAGTAGCTAATGATACAAAAGTTCAGTTGACTTTTGACAGATCCCAGGTAAAGAGTTATCGCCTCATAGGTTATGAGAACAGGGTGATGACTGAGGAAGATTTTGAGAATGATGATAAGGATGCAGGAGAGATAGGTTCCGGTCAGACCATTACTGCTCTTTATGAGATTGTTCCTGCAGACTCGTACAAGACGGGTAATACCTGTGCGATGTTTGACGTGAGATATAAGAAGTCACTTGCCAGCAACAGCGTTGAACTCTCTTTGCCAGTGGTTCAGACTTCTGACAAGCTCTCGGAGAATATGTCCTTTGCAGCAGGAGTCGCTTCTTACGGAATGCTTTTAAGGTCTTCTAAATATAAAGGCGAGGCTTCCTACACTATGGCAAGAAACCTCGTAAAATCAGGTATGTCTTTCGATCCTTTCGGTTATAAGGCTGAACTTCTTACCCTTATAACCAAGGCTCAGGAAATCGAATAAGACTATTTCTCCCTTTTATAAGTAACAGCATAACCTAGAATAACCCTTGCTTCTGGCTCTGGGTTGAGGTGGCGTATCTCAAAGGTGTGTTCTCCAGGTTTAAGATCGTAGTTCCAATATAGGTCCAGCTTTCTTGTCTTGAAACTTGCAGGCATCTTTGCGATTTCCACTACCTTACCGTCAACCTTGACTTCAACTTCTGCAATATAGTCATTATTGGTCTTATTGATGACAGCAGCATTGATTACAATGGCTGCACATTCTTTAGTGAAGGTTACGTCTTTCACTATGTCATAGCCGAATCGTGTGTTCTCTACAGGCACAAGGTTAGGGAAACTCTGCTCGAAACTTACCTTTTTAGGCTTCTGGCATCTGATCTCCACGATGTCTCCGTCGATTTTTCCACCATTCTGTCCGATTACCTCAAGAGCCTGCTTGAAACTCATCTTGTACGTATCGTTAAGAGAATGAGGGGTGTAGGCGAAGTCGATGTCCTCTGCATTCTTGAGAGGATTCAACCATTTCGATGGGATGTTCTTATAACCGATGGCTGTGCCGAGGATGCCTGCTGCTGATGCCGGGTTGCAGTCAGAGTCCTGACCGCAGCGTGTGGCGATGTCGATGGTCTTGTAGAAGTCGCCCTCACCGTAGAGAAGGCCGAAGATGATGTAGGCGCTGTTGATGACTGCGTCGATGTTGAGTGTGCGGAATACGCCCTCCGGACAGCCGAAGTCACTTTCTCCCCAATTCTTTTCGCACTCTTTCCATGCTGCCCTCCAGTCGTGAGGGTGCTTTTTGTGGAGGTTGATGACCTCTGTCATGCATTTGTGGAACTTGCTCTTTTCAGGGATGGTCTTAAGCGCTTCTGTGACGATGAAGTTTATGTCGCTTGAGATGAAGGCGAGTGAGTACATTGCTCCGACGTATACTCCGCCGTACCATCCGTCGCCGTAGTTCATGATGTGGCCGACCTTGTCGGAGATTTTTGAGGCGGCGTTAGGCATTCCGGGAGCCATCAAGCCTGCAAAGTCTGCCTCGATCTGGTAGTCGATGTCATCAGCGTGAGGGTTGTTCTTCCAATGGCCGGTCTGAGGAGGTCTCATGCCGTTGAGGTAGTTGTAGCGTCCTGCCTGATTGGCATGCCAGAGCTGATAGTCAGCGTGGGCATACTCATGGGCAAGAGAGTCTGCTGGGGCATTGATACCAAGGCGGTCGAAGACTCCAACGAAGGTGAGGTCCATGTATACGTCGTCGTATAGACCTGGAACCTTCTTCATGTAGTTTGCGATGTAGTCGGTCTCATTCCATGGAATTTCAACACTTTCCTCTATCATCTTGCTGCGCCATCTGAATTCTGTCGGTCCACCGTAGGTGCAGCCGATGACCTGTCCGGCCCAGCCTCCCTTTATCTTGTCCATCAGTTCTTCTTGGGTGAAACGGATGGTTTTAGGGTAGGCCGGAGAGTTCTGTGCGTATGAAATAACGGCCGTAGCAAGAAGCACGGCTATGCTGATGATGGTCTTTTTCATTTTTGTTTTGGCTTATAGAGTGCTGATGAATTTTTCTACGTGCTCTGTATACTCCTTAGGATGGTCCTGGTAGGCTTTTGCATGGTCTGAACCTGGTGCTATCCAAAGTGTCTTAGGTTCTGGTTTTGCCTCGTAAAGAGGGTAGACCATCCAGGTTGGAACGAAGTCGTCCTTGTCTCCGTGGATGAAGAGCATAGGGAGGGTACTTCTCTTGACTGATTCAAGAGGTGAGGCCTCTTTGAAGTTCCATCCATATCTGAAGCCGCATAGTGCACTTGAGATGTGCATAAGCGGGAAGGCTGGTAGGGAGAACTGCTCCTTGAGCTGGCCTCCGAACTCGTCCCATACGTTTGTGAATCCGCAGTCTTCCACGAAACCTTTGATGTAGGTAGGAAGATTTGGCTTGCCTGAGATGTTCATTGTTGTAGCCGCTCCCATAGATACTCCGTGGATGACAAGGAAGCTTTCCTGATCTTCTTTGCGGAAGCGTTTCTCTGCAACTTCTGCCCAATGTAGGACGTCGTCTGCGTCCTTCCATCCCATCTGGATCATCTCTCCTTCGCTATAGCCGTGAGCGTGGAGGTCCGGCATAAGTACGTTGAAACCGAGATCTCTGTTGTACATTCTCATCAGGTAGAAGAACTTGATGGCTGAGTCTCTGTAACCGTGTACTACGATTGCTGTGTTGTTGGTAGGGTTCGGAGCTTCCATGTAGAAGGCATGGTGGCGCTCGCCGCTTGGCATGACAACGAAGGTGTCCTGAAGATGTCTGTTTGTCTTGATGCTGTCCACCCAAGGTTTGATGTCCGGGTAGCGTCCATAGAGGACGAGGGCTACGCTGTCGATATTCTCTCTGGTTGGGTCTGGAGAAAGCGAGAACTTTATCATGAAGTTGCTTGCAAAACCCAGTAAAGCAAAAATGAAGATGACTACTCCTATGGTCCAGCCGAGGATACGGCTGCTTTTAGTCTTTGTTCCCATGGTATATTTCTTTTTGGTTGTTAGTCAGTTATGGGTATCGATACAAAGATAAGAATTTTGTTGATTGTGAGGTGATGTTTTTTTATATTTGGAGAAGTTTGGAAAACAGAAAGTTATATGGAAAATTATGTACTTGGCATAGACTTCGGAAGCGATTCGGTTCGCTGTCTGGTTGTAAGATGTAAGGATGGTGCGGAGATGGCTTCTGCTGTTGTGGAGTATCCTCGTTGGAAGCAGGGACTTTATTGCAATCCGTCTGTCTGTCAGTATAGGCAGCACCCTCTTGACTATATCGAGTCTTTGCAGGCTTGTGTCAATGAGGCTTTGGACAGATGCGGGACAGAGGTTCGGGAGAGTGTTGTGGGACTTTCTTTTGATACTACTGCTGCAACCCCTGTGATTGTTGATTCTGAGGGACTTCCTCTTGCTTTGCGTGAGGACTTTTCTGAAGATCCGGACGCTATGTTCATCTTGTGGAAAGATCATACTGCAATTGAGGAGGGCGACAGGATCAATGAGGTTGCTCATTCTTGGGAGATAGATTATACTAAGTATTCTGGTGGTACATATTCGTGTGAGTGGTCGTGGTCAAAGGCCCTGCATTGTCTGAGGACTAATGAAAAGGTTCGTGCCGCTGCATATTCATGGGTGGAGCATTGCGATTGGATCACAGGACTTCTTATTGGCAATGTCAAACCGGAAACCATGCCTCGAGGCAGGTGTGCTGCCGGTCATAAGGCTATGTGGCACGAGTCCTGGGGTGGACTTCCGTCTTGGGAGTTCCTGAGGGAGGTGGATCCTCTGCTGGAGATCTTCAAGGGCCATCTTTATACTGAGACGATTACAGGAGATGTGAAGGCTGGCGGGCTTTGTCCTGAGTGGGCTGAGCATCTTGGTCTGAAGGAGGGTGTTGCTGTGGGAGTCGGTGCGATTGACTGTCATGTCGGTGCTGTCGGTGCAGGTGTCAGACCTGGCACTTTGGTGAAGGTGATGGGTACGTCGACCTGTGATGTTGCTGTTGCGGAGTATGAGACGGTGGGTGATATGCTTGTGAGGGGAATCTGCGGCCAGGTTGATGGTTCTGTTTTGCCTGGTTTTGTGGGTTTTGAGGCTGGTCAGGCGGCTTTTGGCGATATCTATGCCTGGTATAAGCGTCTGCTTGCGTGGCCGTTGAAGTTTGTTCCTGAGGGTGATGTGCTTGAGAAACAGCTGCTTGCGAAGTTGACTGAGGAGGCTGCGGCCCTTCCTCTGACTGTTGATGATCCTGTTTCTCTGGATTGGCATAATGGGCGAAGAAGTCCGGATTCGGATCCGAGGGTGAAGGGTGCGGTTGGCGGGCTGACCTTGGCGACTACGGCTCCGGAGATATTCAAGAGTCTTGTTGAGGCGACTGCCTTCGGTTCGAGAGCTATTACTGAGCGTTTCGTGCAGGAGGGGGTGAAGATTGAGGAGATTGTTGCTGTAGGTGGCATTTCGCGCAAGTCTTCGTTTGTCATGCAGACGATGGCTGATGTGCTCGGAGTGTCGATAAAGGTGCTGGACAGCGACCAGGCCTGTGCTTTGGGTGCAGCGATGTTTGCTGCTGTCATTGCAGGGGAGTACGATACTGTGACTGAGGCCCAGGATAGGATGAAGCCTGGTTATTCGTTTGTGTATGAACCTGATGCGGCGCGTCATGAAATTTATAATGTTCTATATGAAAAGTACAGAAGGCTATGAGAAGACTGATTTATATGTTCGTGGCGGCCTTGCTTCTGCTTACTTCGTGCGAGGCCCCGAAGAAGAGGGTCTTGATAGTTTCAGGGCAGAACAATCATAACTGGCAGGTGAGTCATAAGGTGTTGGAGAAGATTCTGGATAATTCAGGACTCTTTGAGGCTGATGTTGTCTTGAGCGCCCCTGCGGGAGGGGATATGAGTACCTTCAGGCCGGATTTTGCCAAGTATGATGTCGTTCTTCTTGACTATAACGGCGACAGATGGCCGCAGGAGACCGATCATGCCTTTCTTGATTATGTCCGAAATGGCGGTGGAGTTGTGGTATATCATGCGGCAGACAATGCCTTTGCCGGGTGGGATGAATTCAATAAGATCATTGCTCTTGGCGGTTGGGAAGGCAGGGATGAAAAGTCAGGACCGTACTATTATCTTAAGGATGGAAAACCGGTTCTTGACGATAGTCCGGGACGCGGCGGTTCGCACGGAAGGCAGCATGAGTATGTTATGAACTGTCAGAAGGAACATCCTATAGTGAAGGGACTACCGGCAAGATGGAAGCACGCACAGGACGAACTGTACGACAGAATGCGCGGACCAGCGAACATCAAGGACCTTCTCTACACAAGTTTTTCGGACCCATCAACAGGCGGATCGGGAAGGGAAGAGCCGCTGGTGTTCACCGTGGACTATGGCAAGGCGCGCATCTTTCACATCATGCTTGGCCATTGCGGACCATCGGCAGATCAGAACCCTGCAATGCAGTGTGCCGGCTTCCAGACCCTCCTTCTCCGTGGAGCGGAGTGGGCAGCCACCGGCAAGGTAAGGCAACCGCTCCCATCTGACTTTCCGACTGCAGACAGAGTCTCGCTAAGACCGGACTATTCTGCTCCGAAGTAGGAAATATGATATGGAATATGTAATTTTACACAATTTAGGGAAAAGGTAACGTAAATAAAACAAATATGTGCAAATCAGATAAATGTCTAAAAGAAACAACGAACTTCTCAGCTGAAGACGCAAAATACATGAAACTTGCTATTGATCTGTCTGTTGATAATATCGATACGGGTGGTGGCCCATTCGGTGCTGTCATCGTACGTGACGGCGAGGTTATAGCAACCGGAACCAATCGTGTCGTGCCTAATTCAGACCCAACAGCTCATGCTGAGGTGATGGCCATAAGGAATGCATGTACAAAACTTGGAACGTTTGAGTTGACTGGCTGTACAGTGTATAGTTCATGTGAACCTTGTCCTATGTGTCTCAGTGCCCTATATTGGGCAGGAGTCAGCAGAATATGCTATGGCAATACTAAGGACGATGCCAAGGCCATCAATTTTGATGATTCATTCATTTACGACCAGCTTGAACTAAAGTATGAGGAGCGTTCTATCAAGTGTGAACATTTTATGCGTTCAGATGCTCTCCGTGCTTTCAGGAAGTGGGATGAAAAAGATGATAAAGTAGAGTATTAGTATGTTGGGATTCAATCCGAGAGAGCATAATTGGAAGACGGAGGTCCTTGCTGGTATAACCTCCTTCCTGACAATGTCGTATATCCTTGCAGTCAACCCTTCTATGTTCGGACTTTTAGAAGGGATGCCTCAAGGTGCGCTATTCACAACGACTGCCCTTGTTGCTTTTATCAGCACCCTGTTGGTTGCCTTTGTTGCTCGAATGCCTTTTGGAATTGCTCCGGGAATGGGTCCTAATGCGTTCTTTGTCTTTACGATATGCATGTCGATGAAGTATTCATGGCAGTTTGCTTTGACTGCCATTCTTATTGAAGGAGTCATTCTCCTTCTGCTTACGTTGACTAAATGTCGTGAAGCTATTGTCAAGATTATACCAGACACTATCAAGAAGTCCTTGACCATCGGCATAGGACTTTTCATTGCATTTGTCGGCTTGCAAAATGCCGGCATAATAGTCAAGAACGATTCAACCTTGGTTACCTTAGGTTCGATTACGGAGGGAAGTGGTCTTCTGACTATTATCGGACTTGTAATCACCTCAGTATTGATAATCAAGAACGTGAAAGGAGGTATGTTGTGGGCAATCCTTATTACGACAGTAATAGGTATACCGATGGGCTTGACAAATTATCAAGGCCTGATATCTCTTCCACATTCTCCTGCACCGATCTTTTGCCAGTTTGACTTTGAGAAGGTCTTTACTTTAGATATGCTGGTGGTGGTGCTGTCATTTCTATGCATTGACCTGTTCAGTCTGACAGGTTCTGCCATTGGAGTCTGTATGAAGGGAGGCCTTGCTGATAAGGATGGAAATATTCCCGGAATCAACCGCCTGTTCATAGCTGACTCTGTCGGAACCATCACTTCCAGTCTGTTGGGAACATCTGCCGCCTGTACCTTCATTGAAAGTTCATCCGGTGCAGCGCAAGGTGGCAGAACGGGACTCACAGCCCTTACTACGGCCTTATGCTTCGGCGCTTCCTTGCTGTTCTCACCGATATTTCTTGCAATCCCCGCAGCTGCAACTGCTCCGATTCTCATCATTCTCGGTCTTATGATGTTCAAGTCAGTTACGGAACTTGATCTGAATGATATGAGCGAAGCGATTCCAGGATTTATTACAATCACAATGATGCCTCTGTCTTACTCTATTGCAGATGGCATACTTATGGGAATTATCAGCTATGTAGTCATCAATGCTCTTTGCGGCAACTTCAAGAAACTCACCCCAGGAATGTACATCCTCTCCTTCCTGTTTGTTCTTAAATATATTTTCTTGTAAGTTGATTTCCCAGTTCGTCACTGAGCTCATATGGTTAACATGACCGGACAGTCATATCGAGTTAGAGAAACTCAAAAATTGCTTAAAAACTTGTAATGTTAAACAGACTTACTTACCTTTGAAAAACCACGTTCTGTGATCCCTTTTCAAATCCTATCTGGGGGAAATCGACTTTACCTTTTACACTCGTATGCTATTTCATTAAATCCATAATGCCTTCTGGAGTGATGACAATAGCTGTATCAGTTTGATTAGTTGCGTTTTTTGCAAAAATTACTGGCACAACCTCTTTGCCCTTTGCAAATGGCAGCATAGATGCTTTCCACCTGAGTTCATTTTCAAGTACAGCT
>JAEIGA010000660.1_pt1 | contig 50907 bp, 57 predicted proteins | sample 9270691 | NCBI WGS metagenome assembly JAEIGA01 (sample SAMN17057246, study PRJNA624740) | gut metagenome | biome: biome; isolation source: fecal sample | host: Bos grunniens | place: China: Xizang | collected 2019 | reverse complement strand
TATTGTGTTTCATTACTTTCTCTTAATTCTTTATTCTCTTTCTTTAACTGTTCTATCTCTCTTATCCATTGTCTTATCGTTGCTTTCTCTGTTTTAACATACATCTTATCATATTCAAAATATAAACCACCACATTGTTATATTGCCACATACATCGCTGTACATGGCATTATAACAAGATGATTGAAGAAGCAAAAGCCATAGTCAAAGTATTTTACCTCCAACTACGACAGCTCTTACTCCAATTACTACACTTTCTCTCTATCCTAGGAATAGGATTCCTATCCCATGTAGTCTTCAGATACCAATGTACCCATGCTCTGAATCAGCTATTAAATCTTGCTTTGTTAACAACATCATCAGAACATCATATAAACTCTAAATATTCCACAAGTCAAAGAATCATCTTCCTAAAATAGAGATATAAATCGGAGAGTAAGGTGCAGTGTACTAGTCCACTACTTTAGCTTCAGTTCGGTTTTTCAACTCGTCAGCGACTCTCCATATAACCGAACTACAAACCTATGTAAGTAAATTTGGTGACAGTTACCCCGTCGTGTCTTTCTTTATGGCAGAGGACATTCCTAAATTTATATACTTAATACAAATAAAAACATAGCTATACACAATGCTAATAACATTATACATAATACTATCATAAACCTTATCTCATGTAATTGCTTATACAATTTACTCCATATATCAATTTTTAATTCCATAAGTTCATTATCTGTATATTCTTTTTTATTACCATCATACATATCTATTGATTTTCAATTTTTATGTTTACTTATTATCATCTTGTTTATTTATAAAATAAATTCTATCTTTATACTTATTCCTTATTCTCCAACCATACCATATCTTACTAGGATTCGGTACTGCTAACCATTTCTCTACACATACCTCTGCTTGATACATAGGGTCACTCCATCTCTCATCTTCTATCCACACCCTATTAGTTCTATTCCAATGCAACATGCACAATCATCGGTCGTTAGTCTTGCTAACTTTTGTGTGGTCAAATCATCAATTCTCAGCAATAAATGTTAATATCATATCCATATCACCATTACTCTGGTCATACCAATAATTAACTATCTCATTGGCTAGACTATCCTCAGGATATCATACTACTCAGATAGTCCATTTATTCTCAATCTGTTCCTCAACTTGTTCCTCAACTATTTCATCTAGAATTGGAATACATTTATCTATTTGAATTCATGTCATTGTGACACAAGCCATAAATAAATTAACTAACATGTTATTTTATAGAATCTAAATATGAGTTCTGTTCTTTTCTGTACATATTCCATTGCACAGAAAATCATTCAATTTGTTTGAGTACCCATGTCATTCAATCTCTAGCTTCTTCCATTTTGCGATACTCTCAGAACTCTTTTTCTGCATCATATGTAGCTATCTCTTTTGATAAAGTAGCTGTTTTTTTATAGTCTATCCGATGTGCAAATGATTCTCAATATTTTATCTTATATTTTGATTTCATCTCTCAAACCATAACAGATATAGAATAAACTAATGCAGACATTTTGAGTGATATTTTTCTTAATTTTATCATATCATCATGAGAAATAGTTTCTAATGGTTGTTCTGTTATAGATAGAACTTGTTCCATTAGAGTTTCTCATTCTGTGATTCTATTGTCATTTTCACTCATATTTCTCAAATTTAACATCTTTAAAGATAGGTAATTTTTTTATTTTCTGTGCAACATTTATACCAAAATATCAATAATATCTCATTCTTCATAATGATGTATGCGATATTCATAAATATTTAGGTAATTGCGATATTAATATCATATTCTCTTCTGCATATTTAACTAACATATTATCCATTTCTTTTGTTCGTTTATACAATGGTACTGCTGGCATTATCTATTTAGTTATAAATTAAATTATAAATTAAATATTTTCTCGTGGAGCATCTACTTCCTCATTTTTAGATTCTTCGTTGTCTTCACTTCATACTCACTTATTCATGACTTTTAATTTGTTCTTAATGTCTGGTACTAAATCTTCTAGTATCCATCTCTCTAATCAATCATCATTATACTTTACTATCTCTCATGTCTCAGGGTCTTGTATTGCCCTTCTTCTTGGTGCTATATCTTTTTCATAATCATATGGGTCATCCCATTTCTGTCAATCTACATATACTGCAACAAAATTTCATGATATAGTTTTTCAGTCTCTTTCCATACTATATCTTCAACAACTAAATCTTACTAAACCTATCTCTTTTAGATTTGGTGCTGACAACCTTTGTATTACTTTTCTAATAGTTGTTCAATATCAGATTCTCCATCTGATTTGGTTTCACTCATCATCTAGTAAAGTAATAATAACTTTTTTTACTTTCTTTCATTCCCATTCTTGTTCCATTACTTCAATGTCTATCATCTCTCATTCTACATAATTACATGACTCACATACTATCTTTTCTCACTCATCTTTGTTCCATGTAGATAATACAAAATGTGGTCATTCTTTGTCTGATGGCATTAACCCATCTAATTTACATTGTAAAAATTTTAAATTTTGATTGTAACTAGTTCATCGTCACATGGTAATATTTTTTAAATTGTAAAACTTTAAATTAAGATAGCTATATTTTCTTGATAGAAGTCCCAGGTTGTTTCGTTTGATATATACTATGTTTAGTATGTGATTGTCTCAAACCGAACAAATACAAGGACAGAATATTTTGTGTATCTTATTTGATTTTTGAGAACAAAACAACCTAGGATTTTATCAAGAGTAGCCAAATATTTGTCAGCCTGAGATGCTATTTTGGTGTAATTACTAAAGAGTAAGACTGGACTATCTCTGCACCAGGAACATCTTTACCATCCTTGATAGCATTTTTGATAGCAACCTTGTCTACAGATTTAGTAATTTTCTCTTTGATAAATAAAGCAGGAATTTGTGCTTCATCAATAATATTCACAGAACCTGCACTCTGTTTTACAGTTACTTTCTGATTAACAAAGTCTACAGATTTGATTCAATTAGCTAACATACCATCTATGATATGTTGTTTAGCTTCTTCTTCTTTTTGTTGTTCTAAAGCTAGTTTAGATTTTAACTCTTCAACTTCTACCCATTCTTTTTGTCTGATGTAGAGCTTCTAATTTGGAAGCTAAGGCAAGATTCACAGAACCTACATTGTTCTGTATGGTCCATAAGTTTTCTCAATATGTATTTAAATCCATGATAATAACTTAAAATTTAAAAACTAATAAGAGTCATATAAATGTGATAAATATTCGTTTGCTAGATTATCCATCGCTTTAAAATATTGGTTAAAATACTCTTTATAGTATTCTTTTTCTTCATCGTCTAGCAATCCATATAATTCCATGATATTGTTGTGGTCAAACATCCCAATAAGATAATCGTAATCATCAGGATGAGTACATGCCATAACTCTATCATACTTTTCCTAATAATAATCACCAGGATTATCTTTGTATTTCTCCCATACAAGCAGGCATTTTTTCTTTAATCTCTCTAACATTTCTTCTCACTTCGTCATGATGATAGATTAAAAAAGTAAATCAGGTGAATTATATTCAGCATCAGGGTCTTTTCAATCTAAGTAGTTTTCTACTTTTTTTGTAAGATTTTTAACTACATTATCGAATCAACCATTTGTTTCTAGTTCTTTATCATCCATCTCCACTGTGAATGAGCAGTTCGGTGAAAGCATTTCATATGGCTTTCAAAGGGGATACTTATGTTCCCCTCAACATGTTATTGTATATTTCATTTTGCTAAGTCATAAATAAAAGGTGCGATAGAGTTCAAACAATCTATTGCTTGTTGATAATCTTTGAAGTGATGTTTAGACATATCCAAATCAAATCAATCTTTTTTCATACGAATAAACAAACTTCGTCATCATCATGAATACTCATTGATTGCAATTCTAAAATCTCAAAACATAGGTCAATACTCAAAACAACTTACTATAGAACATCAATCATCCTCTCAATCCTCGTTCAAAGATTGATACAATTTACCTGGTCTGAAATTCTCTATAGAATACTTCTTCAAAGGTATCCCTTGCCTATTGCATTCTTCATTTGCAATAATTTCATCAACGGCATCCTTTCATCTTCCTATCTCCTCATGATGCAGTTTCATTTCTTCGTCCCATATCTTATCCTCTAATGCACGTTGCTCTGCTTCTTCTCTTAACTTATCCTCATAGTTAGCTAATTGTTGAGCTTCCAATTCAAGCTCTGGGTCTAAACAATCAAATGCTGTGTTTGTCATCTTGCTTTTTTTAAAGAATAAAATTTTGATAACAATATTAATATAGTCTTTTATTTATCAATTTCAAGACTTTTTTTATACTTTTTTATCAATTCTTTTTTATTAGTTATGAACTGATATCGCTCAAGAATATGTTGTTCATATCGTTCTTGATTATAGTTTACTATATCATTATTTGTTCGTAATCGGTTTTCTTTTTCTTCTCCGTACATCTTTACCATGAAAATATGGTAGTTTCTATAGTTTCAATTTAAAACTACATTACATCTATAGCATTGAGGATTTGTGTTATATTCATCATAACGTGTAGGATAATGTCCTCTAGTTCTATAGTGTCATTCTTGCATTTCTTCCCATGGAAGTCTTATTCAGCAAGTTACACATTCACAGATTCAACTTAATCAACAATTATTTAATCTAGTGTATTCTGAATGTACCCTATCTGCTAAATCTGTTCGATTTACTTTTGCATTCACTTTTCATGTTTTTGGACAATAGTATTTCATGATTTCTTGCCATGTAGGAAGAATGTCTTTGTATTCCTCTAGGAAATAGTCTACTGCTTTATTTGTTTTGAATAGCTTTTTATACTTGCTAAAGAATTTTTTGTTATCCATTTTAATCTGAATAATCATAAAAAGTTTCATCAATATCTTGCCAACTACATCCCTGGTCTTCTAATATGGCATACATCATTTCTCTTATATCGTCTGCTATTTCTAATTTGATTTCTTTAAATTCAGACTGTTCTTTTTCTTTTTTTCTATACCAACATTTAAACAAATAATCATCTTTTCAAATATACTTCAAAAAATCTAACATAAAGTAATATCGAGCCTTATTCACTATTATAAACGGCGTTTTGCATTCTGTTCAAGAGTTTAGTGAATCAACTACAATATGACTCCATTGAGGAACATCAATATCAGCTCATCGTGTAACTTCAAAAATGTGCCTTAAAAGTTTTTCTTGTCGTGTCTCTTTGTAATTAAAATCCATGGTAATATTTTTTAAGAATTAAAACTTGTTATAAGCTCAACCATTATAATACACTGATACTTCCTTATCATTTCATAAAAATTTGTCCTTCGTTAATCTATAAGTCGTAAAAGGTTTATCCTCACCATCTATATTAGATTCGACTTCAATAAATACATTTGAATAATCCTTAATCTTATTCGAACCACTAAATACTCACTTTCTATTCATATGATGCAATAACACTATCGCTAATCATGTATTATGTGATACTGCCTGTAATGTCTGCATCACACGATTTTGATTACTCCAACTATTTGCACCAGAAAATCAACGTATATCTCATAAAGTGTCTATTACAACCAATTCATATCAATTTTTTACTCTCTCTATCAATATATCAACCAAATCCTCTAACTCAATTCAATTCGGTTCATTATATGTATCAAACTTGCCTAATTCTATATCAACATACGAATCCATCATAGCCCTATCATCCGCAGGTAATGGAGATAAATCAGTCAAATTAAGTTTATCATATCAATGAGATGATAACCATCTCTGTCTCCATACATTACGAATATCAAACTCAAGATTTACATAGAACCCCTTTCTACCTTTTTCCTTATTATTCCTTGTAATAATATCTAATGCGAATGTTGTTTTTCATGAATTAGATTCTGCACAAATAGTAACTAACTCACCAGCCATAAAACATCTAAATACTTCATCAAACGATGATGCAGGATATAAAAAACCCTTGCTATTATCATATTCAAAAACAGGTACATCTATTTTTTCAGGCTCTCTAAACTCTCTGTTAAAGCTTTTCGCTCTCTTCTTCAATGTAATATGATAATTACTCTTAAAATAATCTAAAGTCTTTTCCTCATTACGACCCATCATCTCATAATATACAATGTCCCATGGATTGAATGTATGTTTAGATTTTTCTAAAATCAAACTACTTCAAGTATTAACCACAATATTGTATGGCTTATAGATATATGCACCCATATTCTTGTGTGACTCCTTTAGTGGAATAATATCTCAATTCGGTACTCATACCTTAACTCACCAAGCTCTCTCTGCTAACTCTCATACATCAATACTCTCAAAACCTGTCCAATTAGATTTTTTACTATTATCTTTTCAATCATCCTTTCCATACTCTTTCGCAATATTTACAATTCTTTCATTCATTTTATTCTCCTTATCATATTCATCTGCTAATTCAGGTAATAATCAAGTAATTCAATCAAATGTACCAGGTCTATACAAAATGAAGTCACAAACATAATCTCATAAATCCCATAATACATTCCCCCTTTCCATCTTTTTCCTAGGATTGATTGTCCCAGGTAATCTCATAATCCTTGCAATATTTCTCACGGCATCATCACATTTATATGGTGCTATAACCTTATTAATCATTCACTGTAGATATAATACACCTTTAAAATAAGTATCTCTATCAATCTTAATTTCCTCTCCAACATAATACAAATGTAATCAATTCCCACTACATATTGCATAAGAATAATTACAAAACTCAGATGTGTTATCCAATTTATGAATTATATCCCAAATAATCTCCATCATCTCCTCATGAGATAATACCTTTCATGTCCTTTTATAATAATCTAATCTAATATCTATATCAACAGGAATATATTTCTTTCTAGTAAAATCTCCATCACCACATCTCTTATCTAAATCCTTATTAAATCATGCACAAAAATAAATCTGTGGCTTTCACCATGCAGAACTAAATTTAGTCAACGTGTTCGCATTAACATTAATCTCTACATTTCCGCTACCAGCTAAATCCTTCAAAAAATCTATAACCTGTTGCTTATCAACCATCAGTAATAATTATAGAAATAAAGTTATCAATGCTGTTCCTTATACTCTCTCTGTACCTGTATCCATAAATTCTGAATATACTCTTTTCCAAAGATATCAGATAACTCCTGCACTGAATTACTCTTAAACTTCGTTCACTTCAAATACCTTATATACCTTCCACGCAAAATTGCAACTATTCTTGCTTCCATTATCTCATCACTCTGCGAACAAAAATCACGTATCCAATTCTCTTTCCTCTGTGTATACATAACATCACATATTTTCTCACGAATTTCTAATTTGTCAAGTGTCGCAAGTTTTATCATATCCTCTGCACAACAACCAGATGTAATCTTTTTCTGATATTCTTTCAATCCTTTATCCTCATCTCATCATTTTTTTGTTGCTATTGCATTCCATAATGTTCAAAAATTTAAATCTTGCACCGTAGGTGCTTCTTCTTTAGAAGAAGTATTTTTAATATCTTTTTTATTATAATAGTCGTTCCCTTTTGTCACATCCAGTTGTTCCCTTTGGGCACATCAAGTTGTTACCCCACCAATTTTATCTAAATCTAATTCATAACAGTTCATAATTGTAGAATCGTTGATAATGTACCAATTTTTACATGGAATCCCTTTTTTATTAACAATCAAATATCATGCTTTAACTAAAATAGAGATACAATTCCTTTGCACTTTTGCAGAAATTCAAATCTCTTTCTCTATATCTGCTTGAGAATAGTAAAACTCACCACCACCAAATCTCTCTCTTTGTCTAATTAACTCTCATAAAAATCATGCACAAACGAATCATAATTGTCTTGCAAGAGCTTTATTCACAGGAGTATATGCATCACTCGATAAAAAATCCGCTAATCTCATAATTATACTTTAAGAAATAAAATTTAACAAACATCTATTTCTCTCTTCGAAATTTCAATTGACTTCAAAAAACTAACATCAAAACATCATCTAAAAACACTATCCGTAGTTTCAACAACTTTTCAATCTTTATTCAACCATACAAAACGTGCATCTACATCATCAGGAAAAATCTTCAACACATATTCATTATCACTAGACAATTGTCTTTCATGAACATCTCCATCATTGTCTATAAATTTTAAATCATAAATAATTTTTTTCATGTTCATTAGATTAATAAAATAAAAAAACTACCCACACACTAGCTGTACCAAATCCACCACGAGATGATACAGACTAGTGGTGGATAGTCTTGTAGAGACCCCATAGGTACTTGCAGGCTACCAGGGGGGTATATTTAAGAAGGAATATAAATTCCGTCTGTATCTTGTTCTTACTGATATCCTGCAACATATCACCCCCCCTTATATGAATCCAAAATCTAAAATCAAGTCTTTTTTTTATTTTTTTCATCCATTTTTTCACTCCAAGCAGATACATGGTATTTTTTCAATCCGTTTTTTCACTCCAAACCAATATGTTGGTAAATTTATAATCCATTTTTTCAGTCCAGACCAATCCATTTTTTCACTCCAAACCACTCCTTATTATAGATTATGAGAATTTTTTTTCAACAAGTTTTTAACAATTCTGAATTAAGAAAAATTAAAATAAAAAGTATAAAAAAGACTTGAAAAAGATACCCAGATTTATATATAGAGATTGTTTTTAATTTTTTACCAAAGCAAACATGGAAGACATTTTAAGAACAAAATTGTATGAATACCTGGATTGATACAGTTTTGTAAACTATGATGAAGTATTAGCTTGTGTAGATGATTTTTTTATGAAACAATGTGAAGAGATAAATCCGGAAGCTGAATTTTACCAGGATACACTTGAATATTATTTGGCGTATGATTATGTAATTGAGTATGTTATTGCTAGATGATTAGAATTTGAAAGCGATGTAGTCAATTGAGAAGATTTGAATCATGTAGAAGATTGGAAGCAAAGTATTTTAGATTATAAAAAAGCAAAATGATTAGTACAACAATAGAATTAAGCGTATTGCTAGGAAAAAATGTAAGTATGTATGATTGAAATTTTGATTTTAATGATTGTTTATATGAAATGTGAAAGGAAGATTTTTATGAAAACATAAAAGAAAATTGAGTATGATGTTATATCATGAAAGATGATAAAAAAGTTTACCTAGATGATGAAATGATAAAACATGTAGATTATGATTATGATGTTGATTTTGATAATATGAAGATAGAATTTGCTGAAATGATATGAGATGCAATAGATAGAGCATGAATAAACCTGGAAGAGATATTTTGAAAGTATTGAATCATGTATGTATGAAATGATTTTTATACACCGCACTATTATAATTTTGATAATGATAGCTATGATATAGCAATAGCGTTGAAAGATGATGAAGATACATATTGACAGGATTTTTTGCAAAAATACTGATTAGAAGAGCTAGTACAGTATTATATAGATAATATTAGAGTAAGTAGTTATGATTGATATATGAGTTATGAGCCCAGTATTTTGGAAGATGTAGTACGAAATGATTATTGCACAATATATGCAATTCTGAAAAAAGAAAATGTATTTGAAGATTTACAACAAGTATTTGAAGATTTAATTATAAATTGTGATGCGTTATATATCCGGGAAGAGAATATAATTGAAAGAAGATATACACTAGATGAATATGTATATGAAGATTGAAATACATGATATGAGCGAAGTATAAACATAAAAACCAGAAACACTTATGAAGTTTTATTTGAGTAAAATATAGCAAAATGAAAAAAGTTTATATTCTAGTAGATGAATGGACAGAGCCATGTTGATATGATAGAATGATATTTGTATTTGATACAAAAGAAAAAAGCAATTGCAAAGATGAATGAAAGGCGAAATGATTTTTTGAGTCATGAAGATGAAGATTATATTGAAGAGCGGGAAGATGATTATAGGAAGTGGAAGTATGATGATGATTTGTATTATGAGATGAGTATTGAAGAGCATGATGTTTTATAATTTAATTATATGCAAGATGAAAAAATTAAAAAAGTTTATAGAGTACAATTTTTTAGGAAGTAAATACAATTTATTTTTTGAGCTATGAAGATATAGCAATAATAATAATTTGTATGTAGGATTAAGTGATAAAAAACAATGAAGTTTTTGTGATGTAAGTATAAATTATGGATTATTATGAGATAATGAGATAATTCTAGATAATGATTTTCTAGACATGAATCAAGACTTGAAGTATAAACTTATGGATTTATGAATCCTGGAATTAAGATGATTTACAGGGATATACAAAGTTGATGTAAAGAAAATCAAAGATGAGTATGAGTACGTAGAGTACAAGTAATTTTTATATTATAATTTACAAACAAGATGAAACAATTAGAAGTTATAGAAAACCTTATAGCAAAAGAAAATTCAATAGAATCAAAGATGTATGATTTATTGACAAAAGATATGAAGTATGATGATGTTATAGCAAAAACAATAATTGCAAAAGTATATGATAATACAAACCAGGATTATGATTTTGATATGTATTTTGATTATAATGATGAAGTAGATGAAAAAACAATAGCTGAATTTATAAATAGCCATAAATGTATGTATGATACGTTAGAAGACGCCAAATGTGATTTAAGATGTTATATTGAAGAAAAATATGATATGTGGGATAGTGAATGTGAATATAGACATGAATTAGCAAGAGAATTGGATAGAATAGAGATAGATTTACCAGAATGAATTGAATTAGTGGATAATGATTGAAGTATAAGTACGTTATGAAATGTTAGATGTTATATAGATTGAAATGAAGTGGTGAATAGATTATATGATGAATTATGAATCCTGAATGTATGTTATGATGTGTTAAAGATATGTAGATGATGTTATAAAATAGCAATTTCTAGTACAAAATGCCATGATTTATTTACAACATGTTTTTTTGACTGAAAATATAAAGATGAAGATAGACTAGTGGATTGACAGTGGAAGACTTTACCTAGTTATTGGAAAGAAGATATACAGGAAGCAAAAGATGAGTATTTAATCCAGGGATTATGTAAAGCAAACTGATTTGATATAGAAGATATTTATAAATACCAGATGAGCGAAGATTGAAGTAAAGAAGAGCAAAAATATACAGAGTTTAGAGAAAAAAATAAGTTTTTTGATGATTTATATCATGAATTATGAGAAACAATGTGATATGCGGAAGACTTATATTTTTTAACAAACATGGATATAGATGAATTATTGACTTATACTTGTGTAAAGAATCAAAAATATGATTTATATTATACTAGTTATTTTGGATTTTACGACCATGTGAATTGAAGTGGAAGTACTTTTGATTGAAGTATAGATTTTCACTATGAAGTAGACAATAAAGACCTAGATGTTATGCTTTTTAGCAATGTACACTATTTTGAAGATACGTACTGATTTACAAACAAAGTTTTTTGATTGTAAATCAAAAATGAGAAATACCAGGAAGTATTGTTATGAAAAATTAAAATAGAATAATAAATTTTACAAGTGGATAAATATACCATAATGAATAATAAAATATAAAATACATTGTTTTGTAAACGATACTACCTATGAAAAACATATAAATTTTTACATAATTACAAAATGAAAATGTATTGAAGTACAAAAATTATGGATATAGTACATTGTACAAAAATCAAAAAAGAAGTACAAGACGCAATAAACAAGACACAGACTAGGGAAAGACTATTTTTAACCGCATGTATAGGACTGGTAGAGTACGAAAATGGGACACGGCGTATATTGACTCCTAGTGAATACATGAATAGTGAACACTATAGAATTTATAGACAATATGTAGATAAATATGATGATGAGTTTTTGTTGAAGTACTGAATACACTAATTTAATCCATAAATTTAATCCATAAATTTAATCCATAAATTTAATCCATAAATTTAATCCAAAAAATAACTCCACAATTGTCATGTATATGATATTTTGAGTTATTTTTTTTGACAAGTTTTTAACAATTCAAAACTGATGAAAATCAAAAAAAAAGACATAAAAAAATATTGATTTTTGATTATAAAAATATACATACTTAATAGTTTTAATTTTTATACAACAACACATGAAAAAGACACAAAAACTACAAAAGCAAGTGAAAGACTTGCAAAACAAACTGGAAGAGATAAGCAACAAAAACACAAAAACAAGTGAAGAGCTAGGAGCTATTGAACAAGAGCTTGAAGGATTGAAAAAAACGTTTACTATATCATGAAGAGATAAGAAGCTACTACCAGACAGCCTTGAAGGTGAATTCACGACAGAAGAGCGAGACAATAGGTTATATTTACCATTGCAAGAAGTACTAGAAGACGACGAACTAGGGATTGATGCCTATATTTACAGATGAGACACGCCGGACGAAGTGATAGAATTTGTAAAAGACCACGAGCGGGAAATTATAGATAGCAACGCCGAGACTATTTATTATAGCGACGCAATAGATTATTTAAAAGAAAACGACTGGACTTTAACTGAATCATTAGAACTTGCCAAAAATGCGTGATACGACCTAGAAAATTTAAATTCATGTATACTTGCCATGCTATTAAAAACAGAAAATGAAAATTATTATTGACAATTCCAAGACGCAATTGAAAGACTAGAAGAAAAAGCGGAAGAGCTAAACGAAATCCGGGAAGAAAACAAAGACGCAATAGGATTAGACATGGACGAATTTATAAACCAAAGAGCAAAGAACAGAGCGAACCGACACACAGAAAACGACCGGAAGCCAGAAGAGTTAAAAAGAATTGAAGAGCTACAAGCAAAACGCCAGGAGTTAAAAGACAAAATAAACCAGTGAAGTATAGAATATTGGAAGATAAAGGAAGAATTACATAAAACACAGTTAGAACTTAAAAAAATAGAAGCTTTACAACTTAACCAATAGCATTATGATACTAGAAATTGCAAAAAAACTGAAGAGCTATAAAAAAGAGCTGAAGAAATTAAAAAAAGAAGTAAAGCAAAAATCAAAAAACAAGTAAACAACATAAACAACATAAAAAGCTAGTATATAAGTACTAGTTTTTTTTTATAATTCACAAAAACAATAAAAACAATAAAAAAAAGTAAAAAAACAACACAAACCCCCCAGTTTGTACTATAGCAAAAAATTAATACAGCAACACAAAAACACTAATCTAGTATAAACTACCACACCAATACAAAAATAATACAAATTCACCACATGATACAAAAACAGGCGAAGGACTTGCAACAAGCAAGGACGAAGCAAAAAAAAAAGAAAGAAAACCCAAAAACCTTACACACACTTTAAATAAATTTGCACTTTATACAGATACATAAATATATTAGATACTTATACATACACTAGATATAAACACACATAAAAACAAAAAACACAAAAACATAGCACTAGAAAGAAAGAGCACCAGAAAGAAAGAAAAACAAGAGCCAAAAGATACGTGTATCCCATGTAAAAAAGATGATAAAAACAAAAAATGATGAAAAAATGATGAAAAATAGAAAAAAGAAAACGAATGAAAGAAAAAAGCAGTTTTGAAAAGGGAAAAAGTCGTTGACAAAGAAATAGGAAAGCAAATGTTCGATGTCAGTTTTTTCTACCGAATTGTGTAAGGGGTAATCAACACCTATGTAGTTGAAAAAAGTTGTAAAAAAAAACAAGAAGTTGCAAAAAGTTGAAAAATGATTATATGAATAAAAGAAAAGGTTGCAAAAAGTTGCAATAGATTTTAGAACATTAGGGGTAGATTATGGTTTGGTACGAAAAGAAGAAAGATATATTAGGAAGATTAGGGAAGGGGGAGAAGGATGTGAGATATTTGGAGAGGATGATAAAGATGTGAAAAGTAGTGAAAAGAGGAGGAGAATATTGTCTAAGGGAGGAGGTAGAGGGAAAAATTAGTATGGAAAAGGAGGAGTATGAAAGGTTGCAAAAAGTTGAAGAAGAGATAGAGAAGTGGAGAGAGTCGAATCAGGCATATAAAGGCGTCATCCAGGAGAAGGACGAAGAGATAGAGAGGTTAAATAAGGAATTGGAGAATAATGAAGATAGGGTAAATGCCGAGTATTGGGAGAATAAGTTTAGGGATTGTGAAAAGGAGTTAAATGATTATAAATTTAGGAAGAAAGGGGCAGTATGGAGTTGGATAAGGAAGAGATTTAGGATAGGGGAGGACCAGTATGATGCATTTAGTGAGGAGCGAGAGAAAAATGTTTAGAATATAATATATAGGTATGGTAGATTTAAACAAAAAAGATTGGACAGTAGATGATGATTTAGCATATATAAAGGAATTACGTAAGGAGATGCTTGAGTATCCAAAGGATAGAGAGGGGAAGAGGTATGAGAACAAGGAAGGGAAGAAGAAGAAGTTAAGGAATAATGTGAAGAAAGCGAATAGGGTAGCATTAGCGATAAGGAGTTGGTGAAGTACGCAGGAGTTTTGTGTAAATGAGCCCGCACATGAACCATTGGATGAGGATTTTTGGAGAGATTTTTGTAATATAGTAAGGAATGGTACGCCATGGCATTTAGCGGCTAGGGTAATGTGAGTGGAGGAAGATAGGGTAGGGTATTGGATAGAGCATGATGCGCATTATATAGATAGGGAGCAAGTAGGGGAGGAGACGATGGCAAGGAAGGTAATAGTAAAGGATGAGATATTAAAGGAGGAGGCGAAGATTGAGCAGAGTGCAAGGGATGCGATAAATGCGAGTATAAGTAGAGGGAATGTTAAGAGTAGTATGGAGTATTTAGATAGGATAAAGGAGAGGGAGAAGAGGTTTCATGATAGAGCAGAGTATAGACAGTTAGCGAAGGATTATTGAATGAGTCAGAAGGAATATGTATGGTGTTTAAATGTGTTAAATGGGATAACTCAGCAGAAGGCGAGTGAGATGGCAGGACGACCGAAGAATCTGAATATGTATCATTATAGGATGAATCCGAAGGTGAAGGAGTTTATAGCGGTAGTAAAGGCGCAGAGAAGGAATGAGATAATAGAGAGTATACCGTTCAATAAGGAGACGGCGCAGAAAGCCATGAGTTATGTTATGGGAACACTTTTAGAGGAGTTAGAGAAAGGAGATAATAGTAAAGGGGATGTATTAAAGATAACGAAGGAGATAAGGGATACGGCTACGGAGATGTGAAAAGCTACGAATATGTATCCGAAGGAGGAGGAGAAGATATGAACTACGAACATAGCTATATTAGCGGGTGAGAATACGGAGGCGGTATTAGAAATGTTGGGTAGAAAACACAAAACAGAGGCTTTAAATCTTACAGAATTTGCGAATGACAGACAAAATAGAGCAGAATCTAAGGAGTCCAGAGAGAGCATCGAAATACATGGATGAGCAGAGGGTGAGATGACTGAATGAGGAGCAGTTGAAGGAGTTAAGAGCTAGTTGTAGAGCTGATTTATTAAGTTATGCGCAATGGATAGTAGAGCCATTGTGAAGTTTTAAGGTAAAACCGTTTCACGAGCAGATATGTCAGAAGTTAGAGGAGGTAATGATAGGTAAGACAAGGAATTTAATCATAACAATGCCACCTAGAACGTGAAAAAGTTTGTTAGTAAGTCAGATATTTCCAGCCTGGGCTATGGGAGTAAATCCAAGAATGCAGTTTATTTTGGCATCATATAGTCCAGATTTAGCGAAAGAGTTCTCAACTAGGTGTAGAAGTTTCTATACAAGTGAGAAGCATAAGGCGATATTTGGTGAAATTGAGTTAAGACAGAGTCAAGCACAGGAATGGGAGAATATATTAGGGTGAAAATTGATAGCTACATCAGTATGATGAGTAGCAACCTGAAAATGAGCTCATGTTCTAATAGTCGACGATGTTGTTAAAAATGCAGAAGAGGCTAGTTCACCAACATATCGTGCAAAAGTACGAGATTGGTATAACCAAGTATTATCTACCAGGAAGCAAAACGATAAATCTGCAACAATAATCTGTATGACACGTTGGCATATCGACGATTTGGTCGGAAGAATACACAATCTAGAGGACCAAATGAGGCTAGAAGGAGTAGATTTCGAACCTTTTCAGGTTTTAGATATTCAAGCATTAATACCGAATCCAAATGCACAAGGAATAGGGACATTTTCGGATAAATGGTTATCATACCGACCAGAAAGATTCAGTGTAGACTATCTAAGGGTAGAACAGATGAAAGACCCAAGAGGTTTTGAAGCCCTATATATGCAAAATCCTATCGGTGCTATGGGAGGACTCCTAAATCCTGCAGATATGATGCCGATAAAACTATCAGATTTGGATGATTGACGAAAAAAAGATGACATAGAACTAGGGATAGGAATAGACCCAGCCTTGTCATCTGATTCAAAATCATGTGATACAGCTATTGTCTGTGTCGGAAGAAGTAAAAGCACAAATATGCTGTATCTTTTGGACCTATATGCAGATACAGTAGCACCAAGTATAGCGATAAACTACCTATATATGATGATAAGGAATCGGGAGAATAGATGATTCAGATTCAGATTTGTATGATGTGAGGATGTAGGATGATTTAATGCAGGAATGGTAAAATTCTGGCAACTATTGAACGAATCGCAGACTGCAACAGGAAGAAGGGATTTCTTATACCATTATAGACCAAGATGAAAAGGAAATAAGATGGATAGGATAATCTATAATCTAGAACCTGTAATCAGTTGACATCAGATGTACTGCAATTCGAATATCAGACCAGACTTTCATGCACAATTAGAGAAACAGATAGTAGAGTTTCCGAATAGTGCAAAAGTGGATATCGTGGATGCACTAGCACAGGTTGTGGAAATCCGATGAGATATGCCAAGAATAAGAACCCATGAAGTAGAAGTCATGCCAGACCATAAAGAGCCATCAGAAAGAGCATACGAACTAAATAATTGACGAAATGGAGGATTACAACAATCTATCCACGGAATAATTATTTAATATATATAATATATATATAATATATATAAAAATTTTAGTATATAATATAATATATAATGGATGAAAAAAAATTAGATGCAAGAAAGCAGGAACTATCGGAGTTAAAAAAGCTCAGAGAGTTGTTTGAATATACGTATAGTATAACAGACCAGACATGAGATATTCGTTCAATTTTACAATCTTTCCCACAAGAGTACATAGGATTATTCATCAAAGTATTAGAACTCTATAAAAAAGAGCTGATAGAGAATAGTTTCAGAGCATATCCTATGAATGCAGATGCATTAAATTGCAGGAATGGTAGTGTAACTGTACTAGGAGATTTGATAAAGCTAATATCATGATTCAGACATAAAGTGCAAGATATGGAATATAGAGATGATTGAAAATTAAGAGAAGATTTAATAAAAGCGAATGAGAAATTAAAAGAAGACCCTATAAAACAATCAGAAATCATAGGTAGTACCGTCTCAAAAAATCAATAGAAAGACACAGAAAGTGTTGTCTGGTATAACACTCCATTTACTTCAAAAAATAATCAAAAATGAGATATTGACCAAAAGGAACACCTGTCCACAGACAGAAATGACAGAAGACTAGAATTAGTCCATTGAAAAGGACAATAGTTCATGCAGAGCTTTTGGCTATATTATGTTGAGTATCGAAAAGAAGTATCATGAAATACTTTTCTAATGAGAGGTTAGAGTTGTCTAATCCACGAGCAGTAAGAAAACGATTAGAGGCTAGATATAAAAAATTCGGTAGTCTAACCTGACCAGAGAAAGAGAAAAAAACTAAATATGTTTTCAAAGAACCAGAACAACAAATCCAATGACCATCCTACCCTACTGAATAGGGGGAGGGGGGGAGCGCAATGGGGGGTGGGGGTAATACTGCACTATCAAGTACCATTGCAAAGGAAGATAATACCCTCAAATCAAAAAAAATCGACGAAGTCGATGTTTATGAGTAATTACGAAGTAATTACGAATAAACAAACATGTATTTTCTTTTGTAGTTATATATGTAGTTATAAATGTATTTATGGGTGACAAATTGTCACTAGTTGGTGACAATATGTCACTAGTTGTGGTGACAATATGTCACTAGTTGGTGACAATTTGTCACTAGTGACAATATGTCACTAGTTAAAAGTAATCATAGTCGTCACTACAGGGGTAACTGTCACAATTTTCTATATAATAGATACTAGTTCTATGGTCAAAACGTTCGATGGATATAAAACCAGACTTTTCTAGGAAGTCTATAATACGAATAACCTGTCTACGACACAATCAAACTTTTCTTCATATTGTAGCGAATCAAACTTGTATACTTCAGCTATAATTCTTGCAACTAGTCCAAAGATAGCCATAAACAACAGCAACACTTAATCAATACTTCAAAGCCATCTCTGAATTATATTGTGGATAAAAGACTTTGTGTTCCATAACATAATTATAATCTAAAAATCTCATATATCAAAAAAACCTAGTAGATTAGGGGATACCAGGTTTCTTTGATATATAAGATAATATATACTGTGTCTGTTGATTCCCCTAATCATATCAACACTCTAGTATATAAATAATCGCAAAACAAAGTCAATAGAAATTTTCAATCCCATCAAAACTTAATAAACAGAACATTGAAAAAAAGACATAAAATTCTATGTAAAAGGTGAACTAAAGTTTTTAATATTCTAACCCATATATTATTATGAAGAATAAAAACTCGGAAGCTCAAAAACCAGAATGGATGGATAGTCAAGAATTCAAAGACTATGTGTGAAATTTAAAATCCAACCAGGAAAGAGGATTCCAAAAAAAATTATCTCAATGGAGAGAAGAAAAAGCTGGACTAGAGACAAAGTACACGACTCTAAAAGACTATATCGGTAGAGTGATGGCAGATAAAAATGCAATCAAGTATATCGCAGAAAAAGACCCAGACTGAGCCAGAGAGATAATCGCTATGCTCCCAAAAGATTTCTTCCAAACAGATTGAGATGAACCTATCCAAATCGTTCCAAACTTATCTGTTAACAAGGAGGCAATCATACAAGAGTACGAGCAAAAACAGGCTAGACAGAGAAGTGAAGACTATGTAAATAATCTGTTTAACCAGTTCTACAGTGAGTTCGAACTTTCTGATGAAGAAAGAACAGAGTTCGAGAAAAACGTAAACGATATAATCGCATGAGAAACAGACACAGACAGAATCGGTAAACTATTCGGATACACCAAAAATGAGTTCACAAAAAATCATCTAGTAGACGATGTCATATCATCGCAAAAAGGGAACTTCAACGGAATGGGTAGCTGAATGGATATCCCACAACAAAATTCTGAAGGTCTCACTCAAAAACAAATCGACTTCTTCGACTCATTGTAAAATCAATTTTATATCTAAACTCTAAGAACAATGGCTTTCAAATCAGTTATAAAGCAAAACAAAGTTGTTGATGACAACAATGTAAATCAATTGTTCGTGGCTGATAACACAGCAGACTACTACGATGGACAAGCTCTTACTATAGACTCTTGAGTAGTTGCTCCTGTAACAGACGAAGCTGAAGTTGTATTCGGAATATCTTGTTGTGATAGAGTACACGATACTCTAGAATCTGATTACAAAATCAACGTAAGACAACCTAGAACATGAGATACATTCTTAATCAAAACAGATTTCGACCTAGCTCAAGCTAACATCGGAATATACTACGGAATTATCCCTGAAGAAGATGCAGCAAGCAATCCTACAGGATGATACCTTATCTCTACTACATGAACACAATTACAATGGAGATTAATCTCTATATTGTGAACAAGATATGGTGAATTCGAATTCGAAAGAGCTGATGGTGTAACAGCAGGAGAAATCTCTGACTTAGATGACAGAGTTACTGCATTAGAAAATGCATAATCTTTTATATTACTAATTGAAAATTACAATGCCTCAATTAATCGGAGATGCTAGCTTCAATACGCAAATATCTATGTGGTGAGGAGGACACAAATTAGTTAATCCTTTACTTACACATGTAGTAAGAGAAGTTATGCTATGATATAATTTAACAGATGAGTTAAATAAATTATTGTTCTCTCCAAAAACAGTATACTCTTATAATGAGAGATTCTCTACATTAGGAGAAGTTGGAGATTTACAAGAAATTCCTGAAAGCTGAATAGCTCCAGATTTACACATATCTAAAGGAAAAGACAAAGGTTATAAATTCATCACTTGGGGATGAAAATTGTCTTTCACTAGATTAGTTACAGAATGGATTAACGCTACAAGAAACCTTTCTGGAATATCTGCATCAGATGTTACAGGTAGAGAAGCATTACAACAAATCAAAAATGCTTGAATCTACTTAGCAGATGCTGCTACAAGGAAATTATTGGAAGAATGAGCAAAAATCTATACAAAATGATTTACAGCAACACAAATCAATGGTGCAGGATGAACATGAGAAGATGGAGAACCTCTATTCTCTATTCACCACCCATACAGAGATGGAACAGAAGAATATGCAAACTGCTGAATGGAAGTATGAGGACAAATAATCCACCCAGCTTTGTCTGAAGCAGCTTTGATAAATGCTATCCAAATGTTGAAATGAGTAAAAGTTTCTGCTAACTTACAATGACCTGTAAAACAAAACGGAATGAAGATTCCTAATATCGATTGAGTATATGACTTAATCATCCCTACAGAATTGGAAGTAACAGCATGACAAATCTTGAACGTTGATGCAAGATGGATTCCTACAATGTACAACTGAAAGAGTGCTGATGCTAACGGAAACTCAATGCAAACAAATGTATTCTCTTGGAATGGATACAAAATCAGAATCTTGCCTATGACTATCTTCGGATGGACAAACGACAACGGAGAAACAATCTGAAATGGAACTTGCTGGTTCTTGAGAAATAACTCTATTATCAGACAAACTAGGTCATTACAAATGGCTAACTTGAATGGTAATGGATTCGGAATGAAGACATGGATTGACCCTAACACAGATAACATGAACATCAAAACTATTGGTGATTATGCTTTCGAGTTCGGAAAATCAGCTTCATTATGATTGTATGGTTCTTTATGAGACAATACAACAATCAGCTAAGATACTCTCTAGTAACTGACATATATATGGTGGGAGATGGGAAACTATCTCCCCCAATATATACGTTAGTTTTTAATATCCTAACCCATATATAATATGACGGACAACGTAAGAAAAGAGTTCTCTCTAGACTATTACCAAACATTGTTGGATACCTATGGAATGAACACAGCAGTAGCATACAAAGACCTATTCGTGCTACAGAGAAAAATCAACAGGTTGCAAAAAAAGTTCTGAATAGAAGAATGAACAACATTTGATAAAGATGTATATAATAAATGGCTAAACGATAGATGAATAATATATGCATCAGAATATCAAGACTACTTCCTATCGAAAAACGAATTAGTAAGGAATATGCAAAAACTCAGATTCCAAACTAATGAGCCTATCGATGAAGCAGTAGAACAATTCAAACCAGAAAGAAGTGAAGACGAACCTGATGAAATGCCTGATATCGAAACAAAATCAAGAAAAGAAGAAACAGAAGAAATAGAAATCCTAAGACAACAATACCTAGAAAAGTTCGGAAAGCCTGTCACAAACTTCAAAAAGAACGATGTAGAACGAATTAAAAATAAACTTGCAGAATAAAGATAAAACATTAAATTGGTGGTAATACTAGACTAACTCATAGTCAATATTATCACCATTTTTAATTTATAAATAAACAGATATGCTTTCACTAGCAGAAATTGTAACAGACGTGTATTTCAAACTATCTGTAAACGCAGATAACGAAACCTACAAAAAGGAAACTGTCGTTATCCCTAGGATAAATAGTGTAATGCAACAAGTCCTAGCAGATAGAAAATATAACGTAATTTTACCAGATAGCACATATTCACCAGATATAAAATGATGAGACCTAGAATTCCTTAGAGGAAATATGTTTTTCGATAGAATCAGAAGTGTGGCATCCATCGGAAGAACAGATGCAGGAGACTACAGAATAGAATATCAACCAAAACCAAACCTAAATATTCCAACAGAATGATATATATATGTAAATGGAAAGATTCTCCAATATACTACACTCGTAGAAAATAATCATCATTACCTAGTATCAGATGAACCACTAGAAATGAATGTTCGACCAGGAACAAAAATAGAGTTCCTATATCCTATAAAAGACGATGCAGAAGAAACATACCAACTATTCGCAATCGTAAGATGAAAAGAATATGAAGTAGTATACTCAGACTACAGATACCCTACAGATTACATAGAATATCGAAGTATCCTATACAAAGACGGAACAAAACTCATCAGACTAAATATGCCAGAAACACGAAATAATATGCAGTTCAAACTAAACTACTACAAAAAAGTAGCAGAACTAGTAAATGATGAAGATATATCCCTAATGCCAGAAGAAAGATGGGATAAAGATGTAATCGCAGGACTAGTTGCAGGAGAGCTCCTACGAGAAACAGAACAAACAGATGATGCACAAAAAAAACTAATCCAAGGATACTGAAAATTAATCTCCTTCTATGATAAATTCGCAACAATAAATAAAGGATACAGACAAAATATGTGATGGAATAGAAGAATGAATAGACTATCAGTAATTATCAATTAAATCTTTAACCAAAAGATAAATGTGACTACAAATACCATATACACAAATAGAATGAGCATTCTCAAAATGATTCATAGGCTGATATAACCAAATAAGTATACCAGCCATATATTCCACATACCTAAGAAACTGTAGAATAGAAAACGAATCAATAATCATGAGAGACTGATTTCGTGCATTCACCAGTATGTGAAGACTCTGAAGATACCGACAACTAAAAAATGTAGGATGAGAACTATATGCTCTAATCCAAGTAAAAAAATGACCAGGAGAATTCCAAGATAGAGTTAAACTATACCACCTCCTACCAAATAACTACTATGACCTATGAACAGTAGGAATGTCAGATAGAATATCCAAAAAAGATGACATAGATATCGTACCAGTAGGAGATATGGCACTAATATTATGAAAATGAATGAGTATCCAATATTCCATAGCAGGACAACCAGTACAAGATATAGAAAGGTCAAAAATGGTAAACGTAGACTGATGAACTGCAGTCGATAACAACTTCTCATCATGTATGGGTGCATATTATTCTTGATTCGTGTTCATCAACGAAATCCAAAAAGAAGACCGAACAATAACAGACCCCGATACTGGTGTGGTAACCACAGGAACAGACTACAAAAAAACAAATAGAGTAGTATTATCGCATCAAGTAAATATGGATACAAAAGACCGAAGAGAAAATGCAAGAGATTTCTCAGCACAAAGAGATTATGATGACCTAGAAATACCATACAAAATAGTATGTCCAAGTACAGTAAATGGTATAGTATGAACTATGCAAAACCTATATATATTCTGTGATGATAGTATCCAATACCTAGACCAACAAATCCTACAAGAATATGCAACAGCCAACAAAACATTAAGAAGTGTACCTATCGCAAACTGATACCAACTAGATAATCATCATATGGCTGCTGCTGCATGAAACTTCGTATTCTTCTTCAGTAGAGATAAACATATAAGAAGTATATGATATACATCAGGAATATATGACCCACAAATATCAGACCTCACAGATACAGAGTTCGGTATCCAAAGATGGATAAACGATAATATCGCAGATGACCAAAGCCACGGATTTGCTTTCTTCAATAAAAAAGACCAAACAATAGAATTCCACCTAACATCTAAAAAAGCATACCAAAAACGAGATAGTGAAGACCTAAAATACATGAACGATATAACACTAGTCCGAGACTTACAACATCAATCTTGGCTGATAGATACTGGTAAATATTTTGGTGCAATGGAAAACTATAACCGACCACGAACAGCAACATGAAGATATTCAGATATCCCACGATACGATGATGGTAGAGAACCAGAACAGATAGAACAAAGTGGAGTCGCTAATGTCGTAGCAGGTGGTACATGATATGCATGATACCGACCAACTACACAAGACCTAGATGAAGATATAATATACTGAAAAAACTCAGATAACTTCTATTATCAAACCGAAGATAAATACGACACAACATACGAATATATATGAAGCACTCCAGAAATAATAATCACAACACATCCTATCGATTTCGAATACAATACCACAAACATCTGACTTGTAGGTAACAAAATAGAACTAGCAGAACGAAAACTATTCTCTGGTGCTAGAATCACAGGTGCAATGAATATCCACTGCTGAAACACAAGAACAGCATATGTAGAAGAAGAATGATGAGAACAAACATACGAATGAAACTTCAAAGTAACAGTATATATCGACGGAGTAAAACAATGTGAAAAGAAACTAGAACGACAGAATATATATGATTACTACAAAAAACACCAAATAGAAGTATGAGGACTATGACTAAAAGACTATGACCCAGAAGATAGAAAATCGGTACTAGAATACGATAGAATGCTATTCCCATTTGACCTGGTACTAGACCAGTCAATGATTCGCAAAAAAGGTAAAAGAATAAGACTCAAAATAGAGTGTTCTACTCCTGGTGCAGATTTATATCTCTCAGGATTAAGTATCCAAGCAAAACCTCTTGGACATTTCGATTTAGCTGATAAATACTAAAAAATGGCTCTAGTAAAGAAACAAAACTCACAATGAGACTGGTACTATTCAGAAACTAGTGACGACCAAGGTATCAACAAAGGGATACTCACTGGACTAGATAGTAATGCCACAACAAAATCTCAACCATCATGAAATATGACAGCATGAAATAATACCATAAATGGTGCAAACCCTTCTTCACCAAGCACTAATAATGCAACAAGAAGAACTCAATATGCTATGGAAAATCTGAGAGATTATATGTGAAACATAGGTAGTACCACACAAAAAAGTGCAAAATGAACAGATATATGATGATATAGAACAACTACAAGCACGTTCGATACAACTCTCTGAAATCAAAAAACAGACACGGAACAAACTGGTGTTTCTTGATTAATTTCTGATAAAAAGAAATCTTATAGAGATGAATTATGAGCAGAATGATTAAAAGAGATAACAGATAGTTTAGAAAAACTATGAGTTGATGCTACAGCAGAAGCATATTGAGCATATAAAACACAACAAGCACAAACATATATAAAACAGAATCAAGAGTTATGACAGCTCATGCAACAACAAAAATATATCGAAAGTAAAGCACCAAATATACAGAAAATAATAGACTTATCTGAAGAAGTAGCTATGTGATTGGCATTATGAAAAACAGTACAACAAATGGCTACAGAATTATGACAAGAAACACGAGTAATCCAAAAAATAGCAAATTGAGAAACATCAGAACTCGTAGAACTAGATAAAGAATATTCAGACCTACAATTAAGACAATACCTAAGAAATGAAGAAGACCTAGGAACTGCTATGGCAAGAAATATCGCACAATTCGATAATGATAAAAAAAACCTAGACTACCAGTTCAACAGTGCAATGAAAAATATAGAGAGAGCTCTATTCGATGCTGAATGGTCTTCAAAAACAACATCAGCAATATTCTGAATGACTGGAACAAAATATACATTAGATAGAATCAGAACACAATACCAACAACAGATGGATGACCTAGAAAATACATATAATTACCAGTCTGCAAATGCACAAATGGCAATCAATAATGCGATAGAAGACTACACAAAAGCGATAATGAGAAACACAGAAGACTATAACGAAGCATATAAAACAATACAACAAAATGTAATATCAACAATGACAAATGTCAATAATCAAGTATGATTAACAATATGACAAATCAATACCATATTAGATAGTCTAGCAACAGATGTTGCAAAAAAGCAATGAGAAGCAATAACAAACTATCTTGCTGCTCTAGAAAGCTGAAATACAACATTAGCAAATAATATTGCAAGAATTTATGGATTGGATACCACAGACTTAAGTACAAGACAATACTCTTGAAACGAACTATGAATAACTAGAACATCAACAATCGGAAACGATACAAATAATCTATGACACATATTAGCAAGTAATGACGGTGTAAGAATATGAACATATAAATCACCAAATTGATACACATATAATGTATATGCAACAAGAGAAGATTGACTAGTTGCTACAAAATGATTGCTCCAAAGATGATATTACTGAAAAACTCTTAGAGATGCTGCACAAAAATGGATATGACAATGAAAAGATATATCTACAGCTATTTCTATAATTAAAGAAGTATGACTAGCCCCTAATGCAAAACTATCAGATGAAAATGTAGAAAAGTTTATGGAAGCAATATGAAGACGAGAATGAACTCTAAAAAAATGACAAACATTAGATGATTGGGTAAAAGAGTGAAAAACAATCTGATGAACACAAAACACAGAACAAACACAAGAACAATGATTAACACAAGTAGAGAGACAACAACAATACGAAAATGCTCTAAATATAGCAGATACATATGACTTCAAAACAATGAAAGAATTCTATGAATGAATCACAGAACTCTGAAAGTGAAATGCAGCAGGGTATGATTCACTATATCCTTGAGAATGAAAAACATCATATTTAAGTAATTTCGAAAGTATCCTTACAGCAAATTGATTAAAACGAAATAAATGAAATGAGGTAATCGATGCACCATCAGAAAGAGAAAAACTAGCAAGAGTATACCTCACAGTTAAATGAATAATGCCTGCTTGAGATAAATACAAATCTGTAGAAGATTGGATAAAAGATGGTTGAACTTGAGAAGAAACAGCAGAGAATGTAAGAACAATAACATTAAGTCCATATTATCAACCATCTGATGACCAGTTATATTCGAATTGGTTAGAAAAAGGAACAGTACCTTCAACTATAAAAAATGATGTAAGATATTGAAATACAGAGGAAGAGAGAGAAAATAACTTTAAGGCAGCAGCACAAAGTTATTATGATAAATATACTATGTATGATACTAAATATTTTAAAGAAGATAAATCATTATATGATGCATATTTGAGTGATAAATTAACAGATTCTCAGAAGAAAATGTTAGAAGCATCTAAAAAATATTGAGCGATAACTTGAGATAGATTAGAAAACTTCTATAAAGCAGCACAAAAATATTCAGATGAAGTAGTTCAACCACAGCAATATCAAACATTCCAAGGTTCATTGGATTTGTTGGTTGAAATGAAGAACTTAATAACAGATAGTGAATGAAATCTTGATTTAGATTATAATGAAAGACAAGCATTAAGGTGGTGACTACCTGTTATATTTGATAGTGATATAAATTCTATAAGGAATATATATAATCAAATAAAAGCACAAAGTTTTATAGATAATATTATAGATTCAAAAAGTAAATGAGCTACATATTGACCATTATCTGATAATGAATGACAAAAAATAGAAAGAGCAGCAACTGCATTAGATTTGAACAATATTACTGATGAAGAAAATTGAACATTAACACAATTAAATATAATGATATCAGATTTAGTACAAGCCATAACAGAATTATGATATGTACCTGATGTTACAAGTTGAAGAAAAAGAAATTTGCAAGATTCTATAACAAATCCTAACAATCAAAATGAATTTGATACATGATGAATAGCATATTGAAGTTGAAATAATACAACTTGAACAAATTTTACAGGACAGCAACAAAGTTGATTAGTTAATACATGACCTACAAAGATGTGGTAAAATATTTATAAAATAATCAAAACACATAATGACTATGAGTTGAAAAAGTTTCATAGAGAATGTACAAAAAAGTGGAGTATCTGCAATGTTATGAGGGACACCTAGTTTAGAAAGAGAGGAAAATCCTTCATCAGATTTAATAAATAACGAAGTACCTGAAGTAAAAATAAATACAGGAAAGATAATAAATCAAACTGGGAATAGTTTAGTTTGATGATGAACAATGGAATCAACTGATTGACAAACATTACTTCAGAAATGAAGTGCAAATTTTTACAAAAATTTACAGACTGCACGTAATCAAGCAGAGAAGAATAAAGCAGAGAAAGAAAAGTTAACGAAACAGGATGTATATGAAGATACAGCAAAAATAGAAACATATGCATGAGTAGATGAGACTTGAAAACAATATGCACCAAGTCAAGCAAGAAAGGAATATGAAAAATCACAAAAGATAAAACAATCAAATATATATAAGAATGTTACATCAGCATATTGATTAATAGAAACAAAGTTTCCAGAATATTGGACCACAACAGACTGAAATAAAGTATATAGAACAGATTGAAATTATGTTGTAAATCAGCCTGTATGAACTACATCAGATTTTTTATGAACATTACAAGATGCATATAATTCTGTAACATATGCTTATGCTAATGATTGAGTATTATTAACTCCAGATGATTTAAAAAAAGCATATCCAGAGTACAAGAATGTAAGTGATTGAGTGTTATCAAATTTCATAAGTTGATGTCAATGGGATGTGATGAATTGAAAAAGGTCTGATATTCAAACTGTAGCAAACAGTATGTGAGAATTAGCAAAAACTAGTTGATATACTAGCAGATGGGATAGTATATTAGATATATTATCTGATGAAAGTATTATAAAATATTGAATGTATGGTAAAATGAATACTCAGAAGAATTTGGATTTAATAAATTGAGCTATGATATTAAAAAGTATTGTAAGTTGAATAAGAGAAATATGAGCATTTAATGAATGAGAATCAGATTGGAAAATATTATCAACATTTAGGTGAGATTGAAGTGAGTATTGAGAGTTAATAGATTTGTATATGACAGATTTAGAGAATGCAGATTTATTGACATGAATAGATTGATTAATAACAAGGTTAAATGAAAATTATTTATGAAATTATGAATGAGCAAAAACAGATTTGGCGATAGAAGATTTTGTTGACAGAGATATGATAAGAGAGTTAAATAAAAATATAACATCATATTATTCTGATAAATTGCAAGAAGTTGTAGAGAATGTTAGAAGAGAATCTGAGGATGACATATGGTTTCCTATGAAGAATTTTCTAGAGAGGACTATGACTTGAAAGTATTTTAAAGATAATGAGTGAAATTATTATTTAGAATCTGTAATATGAACAGAGAGATTAGCTTTTTCTAGGCAATCTGATTGAACATATCTAGATTGAGAATGACATATATATAGTGAAGAACAGGTAAAAGCCTTAACTAAATGATGACTAATACAATGAACAGTAAATGCAGCATTAAACATAGCAAACAGTTTATCAGAATGATATGTTGATGTTAGTAGGTTTATGGAAGACCCATCGTTACAATATTGAATAGCACTAGCTTCTGATGCATTCAGTACATATTTTGATATAATGATGACAAATCCTTCTGTGCAATTATCATTAAATGCACCAGTAGTTTGACCTGTAACATCATGGGCTATGGAATGAGTTATGGATGTATCTTGAAAAATGTTTATGTGAGCATTAGAAATGTTTGGATTATTGAATTGATGGACATCTGAGAGTAAAGATAAAGCAGAAGAATTATGAGCTGTAGTGTGATTGTGAATTTGAATGAGAGTGTTAGGAAATGTAAAAAGAGATATGAAAACTTGAAGAATTTTACCTAGAGTAGAATGAAGAAAAAGAGCCTTACAAATAGCATTAGAGAGATATATTAAAAGGATATCTGATTCTGTAATGAGATTAGATAGGAAGAAGATAGAACGTATGATAGATGAAAAAAGAGAGCAGATAAAAGAGGAAGAGAGGAAAAAATTATTAGAAACAGAAATAACAGAGGAATGAGAGCAAAAGGAGATTAAACAAAGGGAGATAAAAGAAGAAACAAAGCAAAAAGAAGCACAACTAGAGAAGGAATGACAAGAAAAATTGGATAGTATACCAAATATGTTTACAGTACCATGGAAAGCATTAAAGGAAGCAAGAGATAACTTCTTTAATGATTTTTATGAAGAATACAAAAAGTTAGTATGAGAAGAGAATATGGATGCTGATGTAAAAATGCAGAAAGATTTGAACGATATGATGAACTCAGACCCTGAGAAAGCAAAAGAATTTATGGATACATATAATGATATATATAGGCAGAAAGAGATGGAAAGGATGGCAGAAGACATAATAGAATTATGAAGAGATTTAGAAGATTTAAATAGACAGGTAAGAGAATGATTAGATGAGAATCAGAGAAAAGAGTTAGCAGAAAAAGAGTGAGTAAAATATGTATCTACGAAGGATATTCAAGATAAGAAGAAGTCAAAGGTTGAGAAAAAATATGAAAAAGTTGAGAAAGAATATTTATCGTTATGAAAAAGGGCAAGAGAAGATATAAGGAAAAATCCATATAGAGACATATTAAAGACGATATTTGATAAAGTAATGGAGGTTGTTAGAAATAAGAAATGAAAACCAAAAGAATATGTAAGGACATTAGATAATGATATAAGTAGGGTAAAGATACAGGAGATGATTATAGAAGAATGGAAAAATAGAGCACAAGAGATAATGAATCAATTAGCTTGAATAAAAAAGAAGTTATTTGATTTTAGGAAAAAGAATTTTGATACCAAGATAAGTATGGATATAAAATCATTCTTTACTAATTTTTTGAAAAATACTAATGTAGATAATATATTATCTAGGATGTTTAAGAATTGAGATATAGATATAGTGGAGACTGTGGATGAAAATTTCAACAGAAGATTAGAAGTTGTTTATACATGAAAAGCTCAAACACCATCACCACAGATACAGGAAGCTATGTATTTTTTACAGAAGTTTATAGATTCTGCACTAGAATATCAAAAAGATTTTAATTGGAATTGAAAGATATTAGAGAACGAATTATGATTATATAATTTAAGGTCGTTATTAAGGGATAAATGATGGAATAGGAGATGAAATGAAAAAGTATGAGAATCAGCAATAGCATCACAAGATTTATATCGTTTATTCAATGCCTTTATAGATGAATATAAAGATGTTACTGGTGTATGAAAATCGTTAAGGTTATATGATGAAATGTTTGTAGATTTGTTTGATATAACAGACATATTTGAGTGATTATTTAATAAAGACTGAGAAATAAGAAAAGAATCTAGGAATAGGCTTATAAAGATAAGAGAGACATTCCCAGATACTATAGAGGCATTAGAGAAATTGATACCATGAACAAAAGAGATATTAGATTTAGTTGAGACATGACCTGAGATATTAAGGGAAATGGTAAAATTAGCAGAGAAAGTAGATTATAAGACATGGGTAGAGAAACATTTGTTTAGATATACACCTATGATGGCTACGATGTTATGATTAAAAGCAGTATTACCATGGTGGTTATCTGCTATGATTTGAGCTGCTGTATGAGAATGAGTGTGAAATTGGTTTAAGAAAAAGTTTTGAAGGCTTGTGCCATTACAAAAAGAAATAGATGCAGTAATGGATGAATTATGATTAACGGAGGAAGAGAAGAAAAAAGTAAGAGAGCAACGACCAAAAGATTTCGAAAAGACATTAATTGATATAGATAATACATTTGAAGAAAGGTTGAATACTGAACTAGATGGTGAATTTGAAAAAGATAAAAGAGAAGATAATACTCCCAAGACATATGATGAAGAGTGAAATGAGGTAATATATACAGAATGAAAGAGAAATAATGGTTGAGATACGTGAGATACATGAGATACTTGAGGAAATTGAGGTAATTGAAATCCACCAAGTTGATGAAATGGTTGAGGAAGTAAAGCAGACACTTTAGAGAACACAAATAAAAGTGAAGAGACAACTAGTTGAGAATGAATAGTTAAAGAATGAGTCCCAGAGAATTGGGATAAGATGACTGATTATCAGAAATTACAATATGTTTTGGAAAAATATAATAATTATGTTAATTTAACATTAGATGAATTAAAAATATTATGATGATTTTTAGAACTTGAAGAGGAAAGAGCAGCAGATGCAAAGAAAATAAAGAGAGCAAAGATGGCACAAATAGCATTTATGAGAAAAGCTATATGAACTATAGTAGATAGGTTATCAGATGCTGAGAAAGAAAAATTAAGGGATGATGTAATTTTTGCAAAGTCTATGATGAAGAAATGAAATTATAAAGAGCTTCAGAAAAAGATAGAAAAGACTCAATGATTTGCAAAATTAATATATACAAGGGCATTATATGATATGATGTTGTTATGAACAGCACCAACAGCTGATGTAAAAGTAAATTATAATGAAGTTCGTAAAAAAGACATAGAGAATGCAGACCCTAACATATCAGCATCTAGTTGAAGTGAAGATTTAACAGAAGCTATGTATGAGTTGTGGGGAGAAGAAGACCCATTTGGATATTGAACAGATTTTGCACAAAATGTATTTAAAGCTGTTCGTGATATGAGATTCCGTAGAAAAAATTGGTGAGATGTAGATTGAGATATTATTGACAAATATGATTTTGCAGGAAGCTTATCACGTACTAACGAACAATATGAGAATTTTACGAAAGATGAGATATATGATATTGTAGTTAATGCTATAGAAAAAGCATGGTCTATTGAATATAGAAGACCTAGAACGACATTAAAATCAGAGAGGGACAAAATGAAAGTAAAGGCAGCAGAATGAAAAAGGATATTAGAAGAAGTTTGAGAGCCTATTTGAAAAGAGAGTATAAAGAGTAGGGAGAATATATGGTTCTCATTTGAGAATATTTGAAAATGAAGAACAAGAACAGATAATAATTGAGGAAAGATAAGTGTTGGGCAATGAGTAGATAAGATAGATTGATGATTATTAAGATGAAGAGCATGGATACAATGGAAGAATGATAGAACTACAATAATGGTAAGTGATTTAGCTGTATTTGATAATTTTCCACAATTAGCTAGGCTTTTACCTGAAGATACGATTATATTTAATTTAGAAGATTGAAAAGACTATTCAATAGAACAGATATTAAGAGAAGATGCATCATGAAAGACACAGAAAGAGAGGGTAGAATTGGCTAGAAAAGAGATATTTGAAAAATACCCATCACAGAAAGAGTTAGATGAATTCTTTGCAAAAGAATATGAGAAAGAATATAGTAAAGAAGATATCAAAGAAGATGTAGAAGAAGAACGAGAATATACAATAGAAGAACTAGACCAGATAAAATCAGATTTAGATGAAATAGAAAAACAAGATATAAAAGATATGGAGAAATCTCAGGTACAACCGTCTGAAGAAGTAAAATCTGAGCCACAAGAAGCTCAAGCTGAACAATCTACCACTAAGACTAAAAAAACATCAAAATCTGGAAAAAAATCTAAACCAAAAAAGATTTCACCAGAAGAGGAAGCTCACTTATTCTGAGAAGATAAGAAAACTAAAAATTCTAAAAATTCTTCAAAAGAGGAATTTGATGAGATGTATGATAGTACACCAGTAGAAGAATTAAATATACCAAGAGATAGAATAGATGATTTAATTTGACAAATAGAAAAAAGAACTGGTGCTAATATGGAGGTTGAATTTAGTATGGATAAAGATAATAAGTTAATGGCTATTATAAGGCGAAGACCAAAAGAATGAATAATATGACAAGATTGGTACAGTAAGTTTGTATATGATTTAGGAAAAAATAGACCACAAGAAAAGGTAATGTATGAGATGAAAAGAATAGAAGATGAGATAAATTGAATAATTTTACCTTTCTAAAATAGTATAAATGGGTAAAACCATAAAAGAGGAAGAAAGATTCCAAGAGTTAGAAAAAAAAAGATGTAATAAATGAATATCGTTCCAAGAATGGAAAGAACGAAAACAACTTTACTTCATAATCCACAAAGATGTGAACAAGAAAGAACAAAACTAGACTAGGTGAATGGGAATACACCCTCCAGAAACCTATGGCTAACGACATAGTCATGAGAAACTGACTATTCGTATCTATCAAAGACTGATACATCATTCCTGCAGATGAAACAACCTTCATAGAATGATGTGCTATCAACGATAGATATTCCTGAGAAAATAACGAACACAGGTATTGTATATACCAACCTAAAAGAAATCGAGAAGCATTCACCATGGAAGTAGATAATGGTACAATCACTCAAGCAGATGTCGGTAAAACATTCCGAATAGTCTGAACAGACCAACATATCAACTATACCACAAAAGCTGAATTCGGTGGTCAATTCAGATTAGAGGAAGTACTAAACAATGATTTATGAGTGTTTACATATAACTTCGATGTCCAGTTCGCTCCACAATGACCTCAAGGTAATGATTGAGATACCCCTACTCTAGAAATGTGAGATGTCACAAAACTACAACCTGACCAAAACCCTACGGTAGAGCTAGTTCAAGACCCAAATAATCCAAGTCACTATACAATCAATATGGGTATTCCTGCAGGTGCAACCTGACCTAGAGGACAACAATGAGACCAATGAAATACTGGTAATCCTTGAGCAACATGACAACCAGGACAAGACTGAACAGACTGAATAAACTGAACAAACTGAATAGACTGAATATCTCCACATTGGGAGTGAAACTGGAACGGAGGAACAACATACACAAAACTGGCTATGGTAAGATATCCTGATACAGATAACGTATACTGGACATGGATACGAACAGATGATGCTGAATCATGAGCTACTCCTGGAGTAGATACCAGATGGAAAAAAATGAACAGAGACGGAGATACATGACCACAATGAGATGCAGGAGGAACAATAGTCGTACCAGTAGAATGAAAACCTTGAAAAGACTGAATAGGTGTAGACTGAAGAGACTGAAAAGACTGAATCAGTCCACATAATGAGTGAATATTCGATATTAATGAAGAATATTCTGCACTAGCATTAGTCAGAGCTTGGACAGGAAAATATAATGCATTCTGAGATGAAATCCGATGATGGTTCATCACAAGAAATTGAGCAACAGGAGAAGAACCATACGAAAGTAGTAATCGGGAATTAGTTGTAGAAGACTGAAACTGAATAGCTTCAGTAAAAGACTATATCGATGAACTACACAGAAACTGTGTAACATTATGACTATTTACATCAAAGACTGTCAGTGAAACATTCTACGATGATACATCAAATATGGATGTTTCAACATTCAACTTCGATAAATATACAGGAAACCACGATATGATTATGAACTGATGAAATGTAATCAAAATCCTAAAAGACTGATATTATCAAGTATCAGGACATTGTATCCTAAAACTCAACACATGAAGTAACCAATACCTTAATATAGGTAGATACTCTGTTGCATTATCTTCTGCAAGAAGTGGTAGTGCTGCATACTATATGTTAGCTACTGGTAAAGCATGATGACCTACCATCACTGCATCAGAACAATGACCTTGGCTTGATTTGTCTTTCAATATCCAAGTAGATTTGTATGAATGAGATATGCTATTGCCTCTAGTAAGATGTCAATCTGATGTCCCTAACCTTAAGACACAAAATAAGACATGAACATACAAAATAATCTGATGAGATGATACCACAGGAAGTGTTCCTTGACAACTAGATATCGACTGATATTTCGCAACATATCTATCAGTAGAGATGTTATCATACGAACAATTCAACGACTGAAATATACGGGAAAACATTTAATTCCTAACTTAACCTTAAATGAAAGCAAAACAAATCAAACTAGAAACACTACCACAGAATGAAGATGAATTCATACTATGGTATCAGAAAAGATGGACTAGGATGAGATGAGCTAGAACTATGCGAGACGAAAAACGAAACGCAATAGATGTCACTATGCTCAAAAGGTCTCAATTCGACTCATACTGAAATTATCTAGTAGCCTTAAAAGAAGAAAACAATATTATGGAGATGTCTTCAGGTAGAGAGTGAACAAACCTAAACTATACCCTCAGACCAACAAATGAACCAGATGAAAATGAACTAATGGTCGCTAAAATGCTTCTAGATTATCAAATATATGCAGGATGATTTCATGAAGAACGAAAAAAATGACTAGCAGAAAGAAGAAGATACTGAACCTGCGCATTCTTCACTGGTATCCGAGAAAAAACTAAAAGAACATACCAACCTGTAGATAAATCCGTAAACGGAGTATATGATATGGACTACGAAGAAAATATCGAAATCCAAAACATATTCACACCAAGATTCGTACCTATCAGAAACGTATGGATAGATGATAAAGCACTAAAATCTGGACTAAGGTTTGCATCAGATTGTATCATACAAGATACAATGACTACTGCAGAAATACTCAAAAAACGATGAAATAATCCTAGATTTAAACACCTAGATGAAGTAAAACAATATCATATAATCAATCAAAACCAACCATACCCTGTAGAAGCTGCAGAACAACAAATGACAGACGAAAAACAAATGGAAATGGTTATCCACTATTACTACAATAAAGATACAGGAGATGTCGCTATCATAGCAGGATATAAATACCTAATCTACAGATGAAAAATGGTATGAATATCTTGAAACCTACCTATCGCTATGGCACAATACTATCCTGATGAAACTTGTATTTACGGAATAAGTATCCCAGAAAAGATACAACCTATGGTAATCTATAAAGAAGAAATTGTTCAAAACTTGTTAGATAATAGTAGAATGTCTGGAAGTCCACTGCTATTCCTAGCAAACAGAACAGATGTAGACTGATTACAGAATATCCAAACAAATAAGATAAATGCTATAAGTTTCACAGGAGGTATCCAAGATGTGCAAATGTCTCAAGTACAAAGTAATGTAGGAAATTATCAAAATGTAATCAACTTCATAGACTCTCAAATAATTATGGATTCTTGAGAGAATCTAAGGAGTACATATGAACCTAGTGCTGCACAATTATGAACAGTAGAAATCATAGAGAATAATAGGAACACTAGACTAGGTAGCCTAGAAGATAGTAAAAACTTGTTATTATCTGATTGTCTGAATGCTGCAATGGATAATATCGTGCAATTCTGATATAAACTCATGAGTAAAACAGAAGAATACACAGATAAGAACTGAAAGAAAGCAAAAAGAACTATCAACCCTATAATCGTAGTACCTGATAGAAAAATCAAACAGAAATGAACAAAGATAGAAGAACATGAAGACCTTGGTTCATACTGATACTTCGAATTCAGAAAAGATATGCTAAAGAGTAGATATAGGGTAGTAGTCCAAACAGTATCAAATAATGCAGTATGGAAAATCGTAGAAAAAAATAACCTAACTCAATATATCCAAAATAAAGTAGCTCTATGGCAATTAAATCCACAATTAGCTACACCAGAAGAAATCAAAAATATAGGAAAACTTATGGATATGTACCGAGATTATAACTTCAATACATTCCCTGATAGCAGAAAAGATAAAGAAGAAAAGATGATTGCAGAAAAGAAAAACCAAATAATGCAATCTGTATGACTATGACCAAACTGAGAATGATTTGCAGAACCTGGTGCATGATTTAATGGTATGGGTATCCAACAACCAACTAGTCAAGGTATGCAACAATTAACTCCTGCACAACCTATAGAATGATTTCCAGAAATCTAAAAGATTTAAAAGATTTCACCCAGAAATTTAACCTTTAACCAAATACTATAATGGCAAAAAAGAAAACTACTAAAACTATTAAGAAAACAACTCCAACATTCATCATCACAACATCACTAAGAAAAACACCACAGAAATCTAAAGTAGTTGCAAAATAGATTACATGCTATCTAATATCATATCAAAGAGAGACTGTTCGCAGTCTTTTTTTGATATATTGCTTTGTTCAGATTTAGACATAACAGAATCAAATTCTTCTTCATTAAACACAAAATGTGGAATTAATTCTATAGCATCTTTCATAGGAATAAATTTGTCATACTTTCAATCTTTAAAACGTTCTACTAGTTTGATTTTTATTCAATCTTTTTCTAAAGAAATGTTCTTAAATTTGTATGAGTACATTTTTTCTTCCATAATAATTTAATAAAATAAATCCCGTATATCAAAAAAACCTAGTATGCTCGATTTACCAGGTTTCTTTGATATATGGGATTATATATACTTAATTAGTTGAATCGAGCATATCAACATCACATAATATAACTATTCAAAAATAAAAATCAAGAACATATTGCAATTCAATATCAAAAGTATATATACTGATATTGTGTTGTTGTGTTTTTACAAACATTTTGCTTAATACTATGCATACTAAAAAATCATAGTATTGTATAAAAAGAGTATACTCGTTATACTCTTTTTAGTTTAATTTATAATTTATACCATGACAGTAAAAAGTAATAGAATTAATACCTCTGTGTCTTTCGCTTTCGCTAATATCGCAGAAAACTCACTAGAGGTTAAACAAGGAGACCTTCTCTCCTTCACATCAGACTGATTCGTCACTAAAGCTACTCCTACTTCTGTAGTAATCTGAATAGCTAATGACAAATTCTCTTTCCCTTCTACTAACCAAACTCAAGAACAACGGAGAGTAGATTACAATCCAGTTATCCGAGAAAACACCTACAAAATGGAAGTAAACGGTGATATCTCTCAAGTAACTGTATGACATTTCTATACTATGGATGCTAACCAAAAACTAGATGTAGCAACAGATAGTCCATCAGTATGACAATTTATGGTGCAGGATATCTACTCAAATTGTGTAGACGTAAGGTTCATCACTAACGTATGACTTGCTATCCCACAATATACAGATGTAAGATTACAATCAATAGCACCTACTAATCCTAGTTCTAATCCTTTTGATTGACTATACACTTTCACTCTATCAAACGGACAAACTATCCAATGAGACTTCTCAGACCTTGCTTGGTATCTATGAGATGTAACTATCACAGGAAACCTTACAACAACAGGTAATATAGAATCTCAAGGAAATATAGTATCAGACCAAGATTTAGATGTAATGTGAACAACAAACCTACATGATACTAATATCACAGGTGATACCGTTGTAAATTGAACTGTAAACGTTGTTTGAAATACAACCTTACAGGATACTACAGTTGATGAATTAACAGCGAATTCTATCAATTCTACAACCATAGAAAGCCAAAATATTGAGATAAATTGAAGCTTTGTAAATCATTGAACATTCACACAAGAATGAGCAGTACATCTAACAGAAGATTTAGATGTTGATGAAGACTTAAATGTTGATGGAAGTGTTCATGTATGAGAAAGTGTAACAGTAGACCATAATATCACAGTATGAGAACAATTAGTATTATGACCTAATGCTACTGCACCACAATTCGTTATGGAAGATACAAGAAATCAACCAAACTGATTTGCTGGACTAAATACATCTGGTAAACTTGATAACTCTGTATTACCTCCTTTAGCAATATGAGAAACATTTGTTGTAGATACAGAAGCTAAAATGTTGGCTCTCACTGCTCAAACAGGAGATATCTGTGTAAGAACAGATGAACAAAAAACATATATCAAACTAAATAATAATAACCCATCTACATTAACAGATTGGCAAACATTATTGTTTCCTGGACAGAATGCTTGGTGACAAATAACTGGAGATATTAACGACCAATTAGATTTAATAAACAAATTATCACAATATGCAGAAATAAATAACCTAAAAACAGTAAATAACGAAAGCCTTATCTGACAAGGTAATATAGATATAGACTGAATCGTAAAGAGTGCAACAGCACCAGAAAACCCACAACAATGAGATGTATACTATAATCTAACAGATGATACTATATACTCATATAATGGTAATGAACGGGTAGCAGTAGGTTCAGGAAGTTTTGACCCTTCAGCATACTATCCAACACTTCATGCTTGATTAGCTGATAACCTATACACAAACGATAACATCATCGATGTAGATACATGGAACTTCAGAACTACTGCAGGTTCTCAATCTGTACCTAGTTCATGAACAGCATCTTTGAACTACATAAGATGAAAATCTATAAGAACAACACCAAGAACAGAATGCGTAATCAATATTAATGCTACAGACTGAATCTATGTAACAAATATTGACAAATATCAAACATTATTTGCAACAGACAATGAATCAGATACACATACATTTACATTGACTAGTTGAGTCTGGGATACAAACCCTGATATGTATTGATTAACAACAGAACTACAACAAGCAGATTTCTCTATAGAAAATGCTTCTTGGGCTGATAGTTGAGAAACATTCCAAGCATATGTTGGTTTAGCTAGATGAACATTTATATTATCATATGCAGACGGAGAATGGACTCTAACAAACTGAACAGATACATGGAATAATGTAGACCCTGCTGCAGATTTATGAATGATGGATGCTCATATAACAGATACAATATATGTATTATACTATGATGAATGTACAGACTGAACTCTAGAATTAATATTCACAGCAGAAATCAGATGAACAATAACAAATTCTATGCCTATAACATTAATGGCTACATGAGTAAATCAACGGGATTGACAAACAATGTTATCTGGTGTAGAAATCCAAAACGGAGAAATAGTATCAGGAAGTAACTATATAGCATACGTCCCTGCATATTGAGGAGTAGTAAACTGATATATGTGATACTGTCCAGACTGATATATAGTAAATTGTGGACGAGTATCTGACTTAAATACAGCAATACAAGTATGAACAACAGTAGATACAGATTGAGCTGTTGTAACGTCTACAGATTGTTATATGCCACACGATGAAACATGATGGTTCTTGGTAGAAATCAGTGCAAGTGTAGATGATACACAATTATCTATACATCCAAAATGGAGTGGACAACAAGATACAAATACTGATGCATACTCAGAAAGTACAATAACATTACCTACAGAAGATGTAAATAATAATTTATTGCCTACAGATTCATATGGTATGCCTAGTGTATGAGAAACATATGATGCAATAAGCTGACAGACACAAACATATGTAAAGAGAATCGAAGTATTATCTTTCTCATATTCTGATTTACAAAGTGTTGTTGCTATGTGAGTAGAATTCGATTATGATGAAAGCTATATCTACTATGTATTAGGTAACCCTGTAACATATCAATTAGAGTTCGATAATACATACACAGCAAACGATTATGGAACAGAAAGAATTCTTGACTCTAACTCAGAAATAAATCCATTACCTGTAGAGATAAGTACATCATACTGAAATAACCTAGTGGATAAATTAAGAACATGAGTTGTAACAAAAGAAGAATACCCACAGGTAATAGACCAAGACACATATGATGCTTTACCTGCAACAAAAAATACAGATTGAATTATTAGATTCATATATACAGAGGAATAGTCTTCGGACTATTCTTCTGATTTATTTTTAATCAGAAATACAATGATAAAATATATAGATAGATACTATCTAAACTGAGAAGAATATGGTATAAAGTTTTGAAGTAGCGGAAGACTCCCTAGTGAATATCAGGAGGTAGAATATATAGAAAGTAATGGAAGTTGAGACAATTGACAGTATATTATCCCATGAATATCAATAGAAAGCTGAATATCTATGTGAATAGAAGCAGATTTTGAATGGACTAATACTACATGACGAGGAGAGGCTGATTTATACTCTATGTATAAAGCATCTGGTAAATATATACAAAATTGATTCTGGGAAAGTTCACTTAGATTTAATTGTAATTTTTGATGATGTACTAACGATACTTATACACGAGACCCAAGTACAGTAGCAAAAAATACAAGATATTCTTATAATGCAGAATGGACGCCTAGTTGGGATGATACAACATGATGTTATTTATTAGCACAACAAGAATCTGGTTCTCAACATCGATGTATGTCTGCAAAATTATATTCAGTAAAACTATATAAGAACAACCAATTAGTAAGAGATTTTGTTCCATGTTATAGAAAAGCAGATACTGAAATAGGATTGTATGATTTAGTAGAATGAGTATTCTATACAAATGATTGAAGCTGAAGTTTTACAAAAGGTGCAAATGTATAATTTTATATGATATATCATAGTATAAGATGGACAAAACAGAGAAAAAACGATACCAATATGTAACTGCTCCTGCAACCATAATTGCTGCATTTGTATGACTAATCTGAGTAATAGTATCACGAACAACATTAAATAACAGAGTACAGAATCTAGAAGATTTCAAAGCAGAAGTAAACATAGTAGAGTTGCAACGTGATATTCAAGATATTAAAACTAATGTAGCTTGGTTAACAAAATTAATGACAGACTATATAAAATAAACTTTAATTCTTAAAAACACTGATGAAATATACAGAAAAATTAATCCTTAATGGAGATGAACATAACTTTTGAACAGGACAAAACCCCATCACAAAACTTATGCTCAACTGAGAAGAATATCAGATAAGAGAATTCCAACAATGATGATGGCAACCATGAGCTAATACACTATTATATCTTCCGTTAAACAGCACCGATACTTATACAGATAAGAGTTGAAACAATGTATCAACAACTAATTATAATGTTGCATTCTGAACATATCAATGAGTAGACTGTTGAGAATTTAATACAAGTACAAGAATAACGGTAACTCCATTTAGTATAGACTTCTCTAAATATACAATGGCTGTTTGGTGTTATTGTACGGCAGCACAATGAGATGCAAAAATATTAGATATGAGAGACAATATCAATTTTACTTTTGTTTATTGGAATGGAGAATGATATGCTTATACTTGAATATATGATAGTGGCTGACAACAGGTTAATTTTAACCCAAATTGGCAATATATGAACCAACGAGTGTTAGTATGCTCTACATTGGATAATTGAAATATGAATTTTTACTTAAAAGGGAATGGGTTAGACTTATCTGCAAATATGTCTGCACAACTTAATTCAACTATAACTCCAAACTATATAACAATATGACAAGAATATAATAATGGTGCTGCAAGACATTATTCTTGATGACTAAGTGAACTTATCTTAGAAAACAAAGTACGGACAGCACAAGAAATAGAAGATTACTACAACCAAACAAAAGCTTTATATGGTATAAGTTAAAATAATGGAAACAATAATCCTTTCAGCTATAAGCTGATTAGCAATCAATCTTATAACATGGCTATCAGGGAAACTATGAATTAGCAAAACATACGTTTCTGTATGATTAGCAATATTCCTTTGAGTTGTGGTTTATGTTATCCAAATATTGATTGATAAATATCCTATGGCACGAGAACAAATTGTATGATTTGCAAGTTGAAGTTACGCCGTAAGTCAAACGACTTATTCGTTATTTAAAAAACGAGGTATAATCTGAAAAAATGAGCAAAAATAAAGATAGAAATAATGAACTAAAAAAAGAAATGAACCTTCATCATTTACTCTGCTCTAGTCGTTGAGGATTAACAAACGAAGTAAATTGCAAATTACTTAATAGGCTAGAACATGATAACTGGCATAGAGTATTTGTGAACGCTACTTGTGTTGAACAGTTATGTCAGGTACTTATTATGAATAAACAAGTATGGAGTGAATGATTTAAAGAAGATATAATAGATGTGTTAGAAACACATATTAATTCGTATTACAGGGATAAAGTAAGAAATTGATTTGACAAGAAAGAAGTACAGAACGTCCTTGATTTAGAAACTAAGCTATATGATGAGTGATTACTACAATAAGTTCAGAAAAGACCTAGCAAAAGACATCTTTATACTGATATTATATTGCGTATGTAGTATAGGTATCGTGTATTGAGTAATACAATTGTTTATAAGTTAAACAAAACAAAATGGATACTCTAGAAGAAGAAAAACAAAACCTAGTAATAATGTTAAACGAAATAAATAAAAAGATAGATGAATATGATATCGATGAATTCTGAACCTCTTGAAAATACTTTAAAGATATTTGTATCCAGAAGCAAAAGATATTAGAAAGAATTAAATTTATCAATAACCAACTAAAATGTGAAGATTAGACAAGATTCAGCAAGTATTGCACCCAGAAGACATATGTCAGGAATGTGATAGACTATGAGAAAGAGACTGCACAAGATGTGCAATATCAGACATCATGGTGGTATTAAAAACACAACCATCAGTAGTTAAGGAAGTATGTGGAAAAAAGGTACAGTATGAGTTTAGGAAAGATGATAGATAATTTATATCTTAATCTAAAAATATGGAGACAATACATATTGATGATGATACAAGTAGAAAAATAGATGATAGGTTAGCTGTATTAGATGAATTGCAAGAACAATATGAATTAACTGGAGATGAGAAACTAAGAGTATTAATGAGAGATGTAGCCGTAGAAATAAATAATTTACTTTATAAACAATCAAAATTGACTTCGAACAAAAAATAGTTATAATCATACAAAATGGTCGGTTAGCTACCGTAATTGGATGTGTAGGTTAGGTCTGCACATCCTCCCAAAAATAAGATTTATAACCTAACTATAAATATTATGGAAAGAAAATTACTTCTTAAACTAAAACAAAAGTATTTTTGAGCAAAAGACAGATGTACAAATCCACATAGCCAAAGATGGAATAGCTATGGATGAAGATGAATAAAATTTATACGAAATTCTTTTGATGAGTTCTTAAAAGATATGTGAGAATCGTTTGAACAACATGTAAAAGAATATGGAATAAAAGAAACAACAATCGATAGAATAGATTCAAATTGAAACTATTGTAAAGAAAATTGCAAACGAAGTACAAGACACGAACAATATAGAAATAGAACAACAAATCATATGTACAGTTATAATTGAGAAGAAGAAACAAATAGGACACGAATAGCAAACAAATATTGAATCAATGCTTCTACATTTAAAAATAGACTAGAAAGTTGATGGAGTTTAGAAAAAGCAGTAGAAACTCCAATAAAAAAAACACATAAAGAAATTGTCTATAATGGTATAAAATATAACTCAGTAAAAGAATTTGCAAACGCTTTTTGATTAGTATACATTAGAACAAAAGAAAGGATAAATAAATGATGGGACTTAGATAAAGTAATTAACTGTCCTAAAAATTGAGAATTTTTATATGATAATACACATAAATGTATCCCTTTACAGACAAAACCAATACAACTAAGTTTACGAAATGAACCAACACCTGTCAATACATAATCCTTCATCACACAGGTTGATGAAACTACTTGTCTAACCTAAGATATCTATCTGTAGGTTCTGCAAAAGCAAGTGTTCATTTCGTAGTATGACCAAATGAAGAAGTAGCTAAGATAGGAGACCCTCGCCAGATTTTGTGGCATGCTGGTGAAAGTGAACGATGAAACTTAACATGAATGAATAAATATTCTCTAGGAATAGAGATAGTATGATTTTGAAAATTCAATATGAAACAGCTTATAAGAGTTACAGACCTTGTAGAGTATCTGATGGCTGTATACAACATCCCTAGAGAGAATATCCTAAGACATTCAGATATAAGCCAGAGATGAGACTATAGTAAAAAGAAAATCCTATGGGATTGAAAAAGACCATCAAGAAAAGTTGATGTTGCACTAGAATTCTTCCCTATGGGATTTGAAACATGGAGAAATCAGTTAACTCCTAGAACAGAATCAAGGTACTGAAGTGTATAAAACACTTCTTACTTGAAGTGTATAAAACACTTCTTACTGAAGTATTTAATTTATAATTAAAATAATAATGGCAAAAGAGATATACTATTCTATGGACAGAACAAAGTTCATAGTAGAGAAAATCATCGACTGATGAACAGAAACCACATATATATGAGAAGCTCTATATCAGAAAGATAAACTCCAACCAGATATGTGATATATATGACCAGATGATACTGCAAAAGAAATCCGAAGAATAAAAAAAATAATAGAAGACTCTCAATGAAATATGGAGGTGTTCTATCCTGAAGGAGATGACTCTAAAAGATTCGTACGAGATGACAGATACTCTTTAAATTATGTCTAAAATATAATGAAACAAACAATAAACCCTCTAACATGAAGATTCGATATTGTATGAGAAGATATAATATCATGAAACATCAAAATAGTAGACCAACTACCAGATGTATGAGAAACTGGTATCATATATCTTATGGGTAATACCATATACATACGGAATGGTACAGAGTTTGTGCAAACATGATGAGAATGAGAATGAAACTCAATCTACTACTTTTACCTAGAAAATGAAACAAGCCAAACTGATTTAGATAATCTATGGAATTGGTACAATACACGACCTAATGATGTAGATAAATTCGAAAAATCTGTTTTTATGATAGACTACTGACAATGAAGCACACAATACCCAACATACGATGCTACATGACGTTACTATTATAAAACACAAGATAGTCAACACCTATATTTCTTTAGTGAAAAATACGCTCTAACAGTTCATTTTGAAATGCAATGATGGTATACAAGAATATGAGTAGATAGTGTAACTATTGAACCAGTATTACCAGAAATAGATGAAAACACTAAAACATTCTATTTAGCTACTGATGAAGATATCAACACTGCACAACAAATATATAACTACCTAGCAGAATGAAAAAATCCTATTATCAGATATTGAGATAAGAATTTCTTGTACTGCTGACTTAACACATTTCAGACATTACCAGAAACACATATATGATACTGAAACGACCATACACATGTAACTCGAGATGAGATACAATTATCAGTATCACTAGGAACAGTAACATCAATCCATGTAAGTTACAGTAACTACATAAACATAATAGATACAGAAACAAACTACCCAAACACATATAACCCAGTATTCTCATATAATCCTGCAACAAAGGGATATGTAGATACACAACTTGCAACAAAACAATGAACATTAACTCCTTGAACAAATATCACTATCAATAACTGAGTAATCAGTGCAAGTGTGGAATGAGCTCTAGTATATAAAGGTAATGTTGCAAATATTAGTAGTTTGCCAGTATCATGAAACATATGAGATTGTTACTATGTAGAATCAGAGCTATGAATGTATGCACGAGACTGAACACAATGGAATAGTATATGATGAACATCAATAGACCTATCTAGCTACTTCGATATGGATACAAACACTACAGATAATATCACAGAATGAACAACCAACTTATTTGTCACTACATCAGAAAAAAACGGTTGGAACTGAAAACAAGACACTATCATAGCATGAACTAATATCACAATAGATAATGACTGAAAAACTATAAATGCTGTAGATACAAAATATAGTGCAGGAACAGGAATAGATATCACAGGAACAACAATTGCAAACACATGAGTAACTAGTGTAAATAATCAAACATGAGCAGTAACAACTCCAAAATATTCTGATTTTGAATTCGAAACTGCTACTAGTTGAGCAACATTAACTATAAGCGATTTTAATACAGAGTTTACTCCTACACAAAACTTCACTATAGCTGCTTGAACAGTAAAAGAGTGAATGCAATATATCGTAAGAATAAATAATTGAGCAACTGCATACACTATGACATTATGAATAGGAATAACAGACCCATACGATTCTGATATAACACTAACAGCAAATGCAGTCACAACGTTAGTTCTTCTTGCAACAGATAACAGCACACTAGAACTAACAACAGTAATGACAGAGTGAGAGAGTTTAATATGATGAGATTGATATAATACTCCTGTATATTACGAAAAAGAAACGACACAGACAAGAGTAAGAAAATATACATTTAGTGAAGCATGAAAATATAAAATGTGTACGAATTTAACAAATTCTTCTGGTGCTGGTACAAGAGTAAAATTCGAAATATACTTAAACAATAGTTCTACATTAATTGACCAGTTTACAGTAGAAACAACATGATTCCCTGTGCAGACATGATGAACTAAAATGCATGTATATGAACTACAAGCTAATGACCAATTACGAGTAACTACAGACTATAATTCAACAATAGAAATATTATTAGAGAAAATAGAAGTCCAACCATGATATGTAACAAAAAACTAATTCATAAAAATAGAAAAGATAGATAATATCGCATCATGATATTTTACAACTAACTAAATAATCAAATGACAAAGAAAATCACAAAACTTATGCTCAATTGAGAAGAATATCAGATAAGAGAATATGTAAAACCAGAAGAAGAACCAGAAGAATAATTTTTATATTCTAATTATATAAACTATGTGATGCTGAAGAAAATAAGGTACTAAACGTAAATAAATGGAAATAAAATGTAAAGAAATCCTAGGTAGTACCGTCACCAAAAGTTCATATTTTAAGACAGAAAGTTTAAGCTGGACAAATACTCAGCTTAATGTGAAAAAGAGTAGAATTTAATCTACTCTTTTTCTATTATTACATCATAGAGAGTGGATTAATATCATTATAAATCTACTGTTCTTTTCTTTTTACATTTAGTACAAACATATACTATATTCGCCTTTGATTTTGATATCTCTTCCCATTTGTGTTCGCATGATATGGCTTCAAATATTCATATTCATACACCAACTCATGCTGCGAAACAAAATATTCAGAATATTAAATATCACATTTTATATTATAAAAATGTAAATTATTGTCATTGTACTGAACCATACTCAACAGGTATTGGTCAGTAATTATTAGTAGGTACATATTGTCAGTTCCATTTCTTAACTCTTAATTCTTCTATCTCTAATTCTTTCATCCTAATTTGATACTCCATATTTACTTGTTTAGCCGTGATACTATCGTTATATGCTTTCTCTCATTCTCATTTAATTTTTAAAGCTTCAGCATTTAATTTTTCTGCATCTCTATTAGCCTCAGCTATCTTAACTGCTTGTTGTGCTTCCATCTCAACTTTCTTTAATTGTTCTTCTTGTTGCTTAACTTCCTGTGCTATTTTCATTGTCTCTTGAATTGATTTATCAAATTCCTCAGACCAATCATAGTTTGTAATTTGTATATCATCAATTGTCATTGGATAATTGTTAATATACTTTCTCGCTAAATCTAATGTAGATACTCATATCTCAGCTTGGCTTTCAGCTACATCAAAGATAGTTAATTTTCAAATACTTTCCTTAAATGCTTTTAATACATTTTGTTTTAAGTTTCATTCCAAAACATCTGTTCAATAATTCTTAGCGATATTAATAATATCTTGGTCATCAAATCTATAGAAGATAGTTAAATCAGCTCCAATAGTTTGATTGTCTTTTGTAATAGCTCATTGTTCTCATACACCAATGTGCATTTCCATTCTTTGTGGAACAATACTATACTTCTTTACTTTTTCCATAATAGGAACTACAACATGAAATCATTCTCATAACTTTCTATCAACAGCTCACCATCTTCTTACAACTCATCTCTCTGTAGAGTCTATAGTTGTAAAACAACCAAAGAATAAAACTAAAAAGATAATTCATACTACGATACCAATCGTAATCTTTACATCCTTTTTTTCTTCTTGTGACATTGTAATATAATTAATAAATAAATAGTTTGTTGTAGGCACTATCGTAGTTCCCACGATATATGAAATATTTCGGAGAGTGTAGGGTTCAAACCTACGATACAACTCTCCATAAAGCCTCCCTCTCTTTTAGCTTATGTTCTTGAAGTAATAGAGGCTCGAGGGAGGACAAACATTGTACAATGTACCTCTCTTTACAGCTGATGGCTTTCTGGGACATATCATTGAGATGATATTTTATCTCTCTCTTTTATGCTATCACACGGTTATGACCCCTTGGTAGCAATGGCTGATGAGTTTCCATCGTGGGAATAATATTTGTTATTCGAAGCCCTTGGTTAACTATATAGTCATTCTTCATAGATATTATCTGTTCTTAACTTATCTAATTTTTCTTTTAGTTCTTTTTTTTCTTCTCTTAAATTATCTCTATCTTCCATATACAATTTCATCTGTTTTTCGCTGTCTTCGATAATGAGTTTTAAATTCTTATTCTCTTTTCTCAACCTTGCTATCTCTTTATCTGCTAGTTCAAGGTCTTGTATTATTATCTTCTTTGGTGTTGTCATCTCATATATATTATAAACTAAAACTATTTTTTCTTTGAGCTAAAATTCAAACCATATTCTTGTTTATAAAATTCTTTATCTCTAAACTTAAAGTATTTTATATCACATTGAACCATTAATTCATTTATTGCTTGTTCTAATAGTTCATTTTCTTCTTCTAATTCTTTTATCTTATCATTCTTTGCATCAATAAGCCAATTTATATAGTCCCTATCATTCATCTCATATATATTATAAACTAAAACTACCTATTCATAATTAATTTATCTAATACTGCTAACTTCTTATCATACTCTGTTTCTGCTTTCTCAAATTCTATATATGCTTTCTTTATCCTTTCTAACTTTTCTTTGAGTTCCTTATTATCTTTTTCTAATTCTTCTATTCTTATTTCTAATTTCTCTATAATTTTCGTAGATGCTATTGCTCATTTTCTCATAATTTCTCGCTTTTGTTTCTCTGTCATCAACAACTTCTTTATCAATTCGTATTGTGTTTCATTACTTTCTCTTAATTCTTTATTCTCTTTCTTTAACTGTTCTATCTCTCTTATCCATTGTCTTATCG
>JAEIGA010000659.1_pt1 | contig 51056 bp, 46 predicted proteins | sample 9270691 | NCBI WGS metagenome assembly JAEIGA01 (sample SAMN17057246, study PRJNA624740) | gut metagenome | biome: biome; isolation source: fecal sample | host: Bos grunniens | place: China: Xizang | collected 2019 | reverse complement strand
TAGCTGAATTAAATGCTATCGTTGGTGGTGTAGAACAAAACTTCAAATATAAAGACTGTCAAGAAGAAATGAAGATGGTTAATAAAGCATTCATCGAAATCATGATTGAAGGTGATGCTAACGGCCGTGGTTTCCAATACCCAATCCCAACGTATTCTATCACACGTGATTTTGACTGGTCTGAAACAGAAAACAATAAGTTATTGTTCGAAATGACAGCTAAATATGGTACTCCATACTTCTCTAACTATATCAATAGTGATATGGAACCAAGTGACGTTCGTTCAATGTGCTGTCGTTTAAGACTTGACTTAAGAGAATTAAGAAAGAAATCAGGTGGTTTCTTTGGTAGTGGTGAAAGCACTGGTTCTATCGGTGTTGTAACTATCAATATGCCAAGAATCGCTTACGTTTCAAAGACTGAAGATGAATTCTATGATAGATTAAAGAAGATGATGGATATCTCTGCTAGATCATTAAAGGTTAAGAGAGATACCGTTACAAAGTTATTAGAAGCCGGCTTATATCCATACACAAAGAGATATTTAGGCACATTCAATAACCACTTCTCAACAATCGGTCTTGTTGGTATGAACGAAGCTTGCTTAAACGCAAGATGGATTAAGAAAGACTTAACTAACGCTGAAGCACAAAACTTCACTAAAGACGTTCTAAACTTCATGAGAAATAAGCTTTCTGACTACCAAGAATTATATGGCGACTTATACAACCTAGAAGCAACTCCTGCTGAATCTACATCATTCAGACTTGCTAAACACGACAAGAAGAGATATCCAGACATTATCACTGCTTCTGATAACGATAACGCACCATACTATACAAACAGCTCACACTTACCTGTTGGCTATACAGATGATATTTTCTCTGCATTAGATATTCAAGACGAATTACAAACACTTTACACTTCAGGTACAGTATTCCACGCATTCCTAGGTCAAAAATTACCTGACTGGAAGAGTGCTGCAAACTTAATCCGTAAGATTGCTCAAAACTACAAACTTCCATACTACACAATGAGCCCAACATACTCAGTATGTGCTGACCACGGCTATATCGTTGGCGAAGTTTATGAATGCCCAACTTGTGGTAAGAAGACTGAAGTTTATAGTAGAATTACTGGTTACTATCGTCCAATCCAAAACTGGAACGATGGTAAGAGAAAGGAATTCGGCGATAGAAAGGTTTACAATATTGAAACTTCTAAATTCAATGCAAAAGAAGCTGATGCTTGTGACTGCAAGAAAGAAGATGCCCCAGTGGTTGAAATAAACGGCCCAATCCTATTCACAAGAAACGGTTGTCCAAACTGCAAAACAAGCAAAATGATGCTTGATAAGGCTGGCGTTAAATACTCAATCATCAATGCTGAAGAAGATAAGGAAACAACATTAAAGTTCGGCATCAAAAAAGCCCCAACTCTTGTAGTTCCAAACGGCAACGGCTATGACGTTTATGATAACGCAAGCGAAATCAGAAAATTCATTGAGAGCAATAACTAATTATGTATGATTTAATAGTAATCGGCGCAGGTGCAGCAGGTATGACCTCTGCACTCTACGCTTTAAGAAACAATAAAACTGTTCTTGTTTTAGAAAGTGAAAGTCTAGGTGGCCAAATCGCAATGTCACCACGCCTTGAAAATTATCCTTCAATTAAGGAAATTAGTGGTGAAAAGTTTGCTGATAACCTTTTTGACCAAATAACTTCTCTCGGTGCAGAAGTGGAAATCGAAAAAGTTGTTGGTATTGAAAAACTTGAAGACAAAACTTTCAATGTTAAGACTGAATATAATGAATATCAATCAAAGAGTGTTGTAATTGCTTCAGGTGTAAAGCATAAGCATTTAAGAACCAAATCTGATAGGGAAGACCTTGTTGGTAAGGGCGTTTACTACTGCGCTATTTGTGATGGTCCATTCTATAAGGGTAAGGAAGTTGCCGTTATTGGCGATGCAAATACTGCTCTTCAATATGCACTATTACTTTCAAGCTATTGCAAAAAAGTTTATATCTATACTCTTTTTGATAAATTCTTTGGCGATAAGGCTCACGTTAAAGCACTTCTTTCAAAAGAAAATATTGAATGGCGCCCAAATACTAGCGTAACCGACTTTATCGGTGAAGATGAACTTACTGCATTTGAATATAAAGATGCTGATGGAAACGTTAAAGTTCATGAAATCCCTGCAGTATTCGTTGCTATCGGTCAAATCCCAGATAATAAAGCATTTGTAAACGTTGTAGATTTAGATAACATGGGCTATATTATTGCCGATGAATCTTGTAAAACTAAAACTGAAGGTCTTTTCGTTGCAGGCGACTGCCGTACAAAAGCAGTAAGACAAGTTTCTACAGCAATCGGTGATGGCGCTATCGCAGCAACCAACGCATGCCTTTACGTGGAAAGCTTAAATTAAATATATAAATCTAAAAAAGGTTAACCGATTTGGTTAACCTTATTTGTTTTAAAAAGAAAAGGACTTGAAATTTACCAAGTCCTTTTAGTTTGTTTTTCATACCACGTATGGTTTATTTTAGGCTTTATACTGGTGAGAATATACCGAGTAGAATAATACCTGCGATGGTTGTTGCGATTGATACGTAGTGGTATTTTGAAAGCTTTTCTTTTAAGAAAATTCTGCTCCATAGTACTGAAACAACGCAGTAAGCAGAGATGATTGGCATACCAACTTCATAATCGGCAAACATAACAGCCATATAGAATACTTGACCGATAGTTTCGCATAGACCACCGATATAAACGTCTTTACTTTGACTCTTGAACAAGTGGTCATTTTTTACGAATTTAACCCAAACAAAAGCAAATACTGCAAGGAAGAAGAAAGTTAATTCAAAAGAAGAGTTTGCTGAATAGTCTGAAATATCGTTAAAGATAAAGAACACTTCATCACCCACAGTGCCTAAAGCATCAATAATTAAATAGGCGATAGGAAGTAGCAATGCTAAAAAGCTTTTTGTATATTTACGATTAGATTCTAATCTTCTTAATTCCTTTAATTCTTGGCTTTCCTTACTATCAACAATACCAACGGCAATAATACCTAAAGTGATAAGCACAACGCCGATAATAGACCAGGCGTCAAGTTCAATAACGTCCCCGCCAAGCATTGGCAAGAAAATTGCGCAAAGTAGCAATGCAAGAGAGCCAGAGCAGTTACAGATTGGTGAAGATACTGAAAGTTCAATATATCTTAAGCCGATATAACCAAGCACCATAGCAAAGATGTAAAGTGCTGCAACTGGCAAGTAGTTAATAAAGTCTATAAACTTAAAGTCTGTATAGAAAAGACTTGCAATAAATTTAGGAACTTCATCAGGGCCACCAACGCTATCAATTATAGTGCCACCGATTAGGGTAATGAAAAAGTGAATACCCATAATTAGACCAACGGCAAAAACAACCTTCCAGTGACTGTTAGGGTCTTTTTCGTTAGTACCTTTCTTTGAAAATAGGTCTGAACCTGACCAGCAAAGAAGTGCAACGAGTGCAAATATAAAATACATATTAAATTGTCTCCTTTATAATAAAATCGTTATAAATCGTACCCACGAAGGTGAGTATTTGGGATAGTTTTTACTAAAATATCCTTAAAAGTTAAAGCGATTTTATCATCCACGGCGGAAAGATGTGACTTGATACAGTTTCCGGTGTCTTTGAACTTCTGTAAAAAATACTTATTTGCCCCCTTGATTTCGTTAGCAATTTTTTCTATATTATCTTTCTTATGGTACTCGTTTATAAGCGTGGTTCTAAACTCATAATTGCAAGTACCAGAAAGAAAATATTCCACAGTTTTTCTAATTTTTTCCGTATTAAAATTAGATATGCCGATAATTTCACCATAGTTATCAAAGTTGTTTTTGATATCCATAGCAAAGTAATCAACAAGCCCGTTATCTTTTAAAGTTTTAATCATTTCTAAATTAGTGCCGTTAGTGTCAAGCTTAATTTTATAGCCCATAGCCTTGACCTTTTCAATAAAGATAGGTAAATCTTTATACAAGGTTGGTTCGCCACCAGAAACGCAAACTGCATCTAAAATGCCCATGCGCTTATTTAGATAGTTTAGTATTGTTTCGGTAGGAATTTCATCAAGGTTTTGGCTATTTAGAACAAGTGAAGAGTTGTGGCAAAATGGACACACAAAATTGCACCCACCTGTAAAAACAGTGGCGCTTACGTGTCCATCATAGTCAACGAGTGACATTTTTTCTAATCCGCAAATTTTCATAGTTAAAACCTTTTCAAATATTATAACCTTTTTTACATTTACTTGTCAATTATTTTAATTTATGATATTATATAGGAGCTATATAAGGAGAGTAAAATGAAAGCAGTTATTCAAAGAGTAATATCAGCAAACTTAAAGGTTGACGGCAATCTTATTTCTGAAATTAACGCAGGCTACGTTATATTTTTAGGTGTTAAAAAGGGCGACACTAAGCAAGAAGCCGATTTTTTTATTAAAAAGATACCAACGCTTCGCATTTGTGAAGATGAAAATGGCAAGACAAATAAGTCTATCGTTGACACTAACGGGGAAATTTTGCTCGTTTCACAATTTACTTTATATGGCGACACTTCACACGGCAATAGACCAAGTTTTATAGAAGCTGAAGGACCTGAAAAGGCAAACGAACTTTATGAATACGTTCTAGAAGGACTTCTAAAGCAAGGCCTAGTGGTTAAAAAAGGCGTGTTTGGTGCTGATATGAAGATAGAACAAATTAACGACGGACCATTCACTGTAATTTTAGAAAAATAGTTGTACATTTATTTAAATGTGTGCATATGTTAAAGTGAAAACATTAAAGTAAAAACAAAAAACCTTGCAGTTTTGCAAGGTTTTAATTTTTGTTTTTATAGCTTGAAATTAATTATTTTTTATCTTCTTCAGGGTTTTGCTTTTTGAATTTATATCTTTCTAAAGCAGTTGCAAGTTGGTCACCACAAGAAGTGTTGCTTCTACACTTAATACCTTTTAGTGTTGCGATAACTCTATCCACATCTTGTCCTTCAACAAGTTTTGAAATTGCTTGAAGGTTGCCACTGCAACCACCGATAAATTTAACGTTAGTTACCTTGTTATCTTCAGTTACGTCAAAAAGTATTTGTCTGCTACAAGTTCCTCTAGTCATGTAAGTTTGCATATTATTTCTCCTAACTAATCTACTAAATTTTCATAAATGTTGCGATATACGCTTGGTGCCTTTTCATCCCACTTTTTGTAAATATCTTTTGCTATTTGGCGATTTGGTACTACTAATTTTAATTCTAGAACGGGTTGTGCAGGTTCAATTATTTTTAAGTATACCGTATAGGTGCCATCTTTATTCATAAAATAGTCGGCAACGCACTCTTGTTTTCTGCGATATTTTGCACGGTTTTGCTTTATGAATAGCGATATTTCTTCACGAATCGAAGCTGGGATATTGATGAAAAAGTTTGCAAGGCATATTCTTCCATCAGGAGTAATGGTGTAAAGTGGTTCGCCATGGTTACTGATATTGTATAGCCAGCCACAATCTAAAAGTTGGTTTAATATCGGTTGACAGTCCATGTATGCAAGCCAGTTGTTAGAAGAACAGCACATATCTAAAACTGTGTTTTCAGAAAGTGGAACTTCCATCTTGTCAAAGACGAATAAAAGTATTAACTTGTTTAATGATGAATCACCTTTGACTTGCATTTACACATAAATCTCCATATTGATGGTATAATTATAACACAAAAACTAAATTTGTAAAGAACTTTGTCTAATTTTTTATAAAATTGTGGATAAAAAAGTTTATAATGATTTAAAAATATGCTATAATTAACCTGTAGTATACCTTGAATTTTTTATTTTTACTGAAGTAAAGTATTCATGATGAGCGGAGGATAAGATTTTGGGAAAGAGAGAGGAACTTAATTTATTTTTAGAACGTGCTGATGAACTAATTAGTTCAAAATACATTTTGGCTGATATTAAGATTGTTAACATTTTAAAAGCCATTGCAGGTTCAGAAACTTTAATTGCCCTATTTAAAAGTTGTTTAGCAAATTTTGACTATGAAGATGCTAAAAAGAAATATTTAGCAAAAAGCCCATATCTTTCTGAAGAAAAGGGTGAATTTATTGTGCCACAAAGTTCGCGTGATCTTTTGGCGTTTACCTTTAATATTTTAATGGATATCGATGCAAAGCGCATAAATTTATCTGACTTTATCAGTAAATATTTTTATGTTGACGGCAGTTTTGCTTCAGGATATAATGCGTTTATTACGCTTATGATTAAGCCTTTCAAAAACACTTTAAAAGAACTTGTTGAAAGCGTTATTGAAGGCAAGGTTCAAGACCCTATTGAAGCAGTGCTTGAAGAAGAAAAGAAAAAGGAAAAGGAAGCTGAAGAACAAAGAATTCGTGCTGAACAAGATGAGCAATTAGCTAAAAAGACTTATGGTCAAAACGTTAAGAGTATTAAGCAAATTTTACTTAACGATAAGCAAAAAATTAAGGATTCTAAAATTAAGGAAGAATTAAAGGAAAAAATGACCTTAATTATCGATATGTTTGGTAGCGTTATTGCTAGCGAAGATAAAGATGCTATTATTTATGCATTCACTGCATATACCTTTATGGCTAAAGCAAACAAGTTCACCTTTATCGGTAGGGTAAGAAAAATTTCTAAATTATTAAAAGGCGTTTTAGATGCAATTTAAGGAAAAAACGATTAATAAAAATTACTTATACAAAGGTAAAATTCTTTCATTAAGGAAAGATGACGTGCTTTTGCCAAACGGAAATGAAGCCGTTAGGGAAATTGTAGAGCACAATGGTGGCAGTGCCGTTTATTGTGAGCATGATGGCAAAATCTTTTTAGTTAAGCAGTTTAGATACGCTTACGGAAAAGAGATTTGGGAAATTCCTGCGGGCAAGGTTGAAAAAGATGAAGACCCTGCTAGTACTGCTATTAGAGAATTATATGAAGAAGGTGGCATAATTGCAAAAAGGGTAGAAAAGATGTTTGACGTTTACCCAACACCTGCATATACTACCGAAGTTATAAGAATTTACCGTGCTTTAGATATTGAAATTGCTAAACCTAAACTTGATGAAGATGAGTTTTTGTTTGGCGAATGGATAGAAAAAGAAAAAGTATTAAAAATGATAACTGACGGCGAAATTAACGATTCAAAAACAATTATTGCCGTTTTATCAAGTGTGAATAAGTAGGGAAAAGATAAAATCTAATTAAAGGACGAGATTAATTTGAAAAGAGAAGATTTAAGAAACGTTGCGATTATAGCGCACGTTGACCACGGCAAGACAACTTTAGTTAACGAAATGTTAAAGCAAGGCGGAATTTTCCGTGATAATCAAGACGTTATGGATAGAGTTATGGACTCTGGCGATCTTGAACGTGAACGTGGTATTACAATTTTAGCAAAAAACACTTCTGCATTTTATAATGGCGTAAAAATCAACATTATTGATACACCGGGCCACGCAGACTTTGGTGGGGAAGTTGAACGTGTACTTAAAATGGTTAACGGCGTTCTAGTGCTTGTAGATGCTTGTGAAGGACCTATGCCACAAACTCGTTTTGTTATGCAAAAAGCTTTGGAAATGAACCATAAGCTCATCATTGTTGTAAACAAGATTGATAGACCGGATGCAAGACTTTCTGAAGTTCAAGATGAAATTTTAGAACTTCTATTTGACCTAAATGCAAACGATGCTCAAATTGATAGCCCTATCGTATTTTGTTCAGGTAGAGCAGGTACTGCTACAACTGATTATAAAGTGCCAGGCAAAGATTTAACACCACTTTTCGATATGATAATAAACCATTTTGAACCACAAGAAGTTGATGCTGAAGGGCCTTTCCAAATGCTTGTATCTTCTATCGACTACAATGAATACGTTGGTAGAATTGGTATTGGTAGAATTGAAAGGGGTTCTATTGCAGTTAACCAAGAAGTTCAAACTTGTAACTACAATATTACAGGCAAAGAAGCAAAGGGTAAACTTGTAAGCATTTATCAAATTGAAGGTTTAAATAGAGTTAGTGTAGAAAATGCTAAAGCAGGCGATATCGTGTGCGTTAGTGGTCTTGAAAATATTTCTATCGGTGATACAATTTGTTCACCAATAAAAATTGAACCAGTACCTTTTGTTAAGATTAGTGAACCAACTGTTGAAATGCTATTCATGGTAAACGACAGTCCGTTTGCAGGTAAAGAAGGTAAGTTTGTAACAACAAGACACCTTCGTGATAGATTATTTAAAGAAATGCTTAAAGACGTTTCTTTAAGGGTAGAAGAAACTGATTCTGCTGATGCTTATAGAGTATGTGGTAGGGGCGAAATGCACTTATCAATTTTAATTGAAACTATGAGAAGAGCAGGCTATGAATTCCAAGTTGGTGCGCCAAGAGTTATGTATAAGCAAGATGGCGAAACTATTTTAGAACCAATGGAAAGATTAGTGGTTGACGTTCCTGAAGATAAGACGGGTAGTGTTTTCTCAAGTATGGGCGTTCGTAAGGGTGAACTATTGCAAATGGAAAACATTGGTAGCCGTATTAGACTTGAATTCAAAGTTCCTGCAAGAGGCTTATTCGGTTATAAGAGCCAATTCTTAACTGAAACACGTGGTGAAGGTGTTTTCAATACCTTGTTCTACGGTTATGAAGAATTTAAGGGCGAAATCGAACGTCGCGCTACTGGTTCGTTAGTGGCGTTTGAAACGGGTGAAGCTGTTACCTATGGTCTATTTAACGCACAAGGTAGGGGACAACTCTTCATTGGCGCTGGTACACCAGTATACGAAGGTATGGTTGTAGGTGTTTGTCCTAAAAACGAAGATATTAGCGTTAACGTTTGTAAGAAAAAACACTTAACTAACACACGTGCATCAGGCTCTGACGACGCTCTTCGCCTTGAAACTCCAAAACTTATGAGTTTAGAAGAAGCAATGGAATTTATCAACGATGATGAAATGTTGGAAGTAACACCACAAAATATTAGAATAAGAAAAAAGACCTTGAATACTGAAATGCGCCTAAAGAGAAAGGCAAGGGGTTTAGAGTAATACAAAAATAACAAACAACAATAAAAATACAACAAGGAAAGATATTATGTTTAAGGTTGGTTTATACGAAAAGGAAATTACACCATTTTTCGGTTGCTCTATGAGTGGCTATTTTAACGAAAGAAGAATAAACGGTGTAAAAGATAAAATTTATGCAAAAGCAGTAGTTGTTGAAAAAGACGGCACAACTATTGCAATGGTTACCGTTGATAGTTGTGGTTTAACTGATGACATTTTAGATATTGCACGTGCAAGAATTGTAAAACTTACAGGCATTGATGCAAAAAATATAACCATTTCAGCAACGCATACGCATACTTCATTGCCAGGTGGTATAGATATTGAAGAGTTTAATGAAATTGATACTTTATACCTTAAAGTATTACCATTAATGATTGCAGATACTGTTGCGTGTGCATATCAAAGGCTAGATGACGCTACTATTAAGTTTGCTTCTACCACTATTGAAAATACTATATTTGTAAGAAATTATCTTCTTAAAAACGGCGTTGTTAGAACTAACCCAGGTGTTAAAAACCCTGATATTGTTGAAGCGTATGGCGAGCCATATAAAGACTTACCAATACTTTTTGTACAAGATAAAAATGGTAAAGATATAGGTTTAATATATAGTTTAGCAAACCACCAAGACAGTGTGGACGGAACAGAAGTTAGTGCTGACTGGGCAGGTGTAGTGGCTAAAAAGCTAAAAGAAAAGTTTGGCAGTGATTTTATTAGTGTATTTTTAATAGGTACTGCTGGTAACATAAACCAAGTTGACGTAAATAACGATCAAATCAGTTTCTTTAGTTGTTATGAATATTTAGGTCAAAATAGTTTTGATGCTATTACTAATGCGCTTGATAGCTTAAAAGATATTGATGGACAAATTAAAGTTGCTTATAAGGAATATACTTATCCAACTAGAGTTCCAACCAAGAAAGAACTTGAAAGATATCAACAAGTTTTAGACAGTGTTAAAATTCCAAAAGATTGTAAACTTGATGCATCTTCACCAAAAGAATATTTTGATGCTTGTATGGCAAGAAAGGCAATTTATTTTGCTGAAAACACACCAAAGGAATATGCAGTAAAGTTACAAGTTTATAAAATTGCAGATATACTAATATTTAATTTGCCGGGCGAAGTTTTCTCTCAATTTGCGTTTAAGATTGCAAATGCTTTCCCAAGTAACAAGTGTGTATTTAACTGCTTGGCTAATAATAAGTGGAGTTATATGCCACCAAAAGATTGCTATTTACCTGAACTTTACGAATCACTTTACGGCAGTTCAAGATTTTACCCTGAAGACGTTGAAGATATTATGGATAAAGCTATTGAACTTGGTAAAACATTATTATAAAGTAAAAAAATATAAATATAATTTAACAATAATAAATGCGACCTTTCGGGGTCGCATTTATTTTAATTTTATGAAATTAGAAATTTGTATTTTGTGGGGTGATGATTTTACATTTAGTACTTGCAATTTTTTCAACGTATTCAATAGGTGGAGTTTTATCGGTGACAAGATAGTCTATATCATCAAACAAAAAGTCGGTGCAAAGGAAAGTCTTATTAAATTTAGAGCTATCGCAGAGCATAGCAACTTTAGTAGAGTTCTTGCGCATTTGTTGTTTGATTTTTGCTTGTTCAATACTTGCGTCTGTAAATCCACTTACTAAATCAACACCCGTGCAAGAAACAAGTGTTATGTCTGCGTGAATTCTTGAAATGTAGTCCATTGTGTCAGAGCCGATAACGGAGTTAGAGTGGTTTTGAACTTGACCACCGGCAATATAAATTTTAACGTTACTCGTTTGAGAAAGCAAAAGTGCATTTCTTAAGCCTGTTGTAGTAACTGATAAATATTGAAAATTGTTTAGCATAGGAATAATAAGTCCTGTTGTTGAGCTTGAATCTACAAAAACTGAATCGCCGTTTTTTATAAGTTTAACCGCAAGGTTTGCTATAGTTTTTTTCGCAACAGTGTTTTCTTGTTCACGAATGGCAAAAGCAGAATCTTCAGCACTTGACTTAAAAGGCATTGCGCCACCGTGTGAACGCTTAATTAAGCCTTGTTTTTCCATTGCTCTTAAGTCGCGTCTGATGGTTGCGCCACTAACAAAAAGTTCTGCAGCTAGTTCTTCAACAGTTGCTGATTTGTTTTTGTTCAAAATGTCCAAAATTTCTTCTTGACGCTCTAAAGTTAACATATTTTTGCTCCTTTTTGGGTTATTTTACCCTTTAGACCACAAAAGTTGTGTTCATTTGTTTTCATTTGTGATTATATCTTATCATAAAAATATTTTTTTTGCAACTTAATTTCAAGGGGATACAAATATATTTGTATGTGTTATAATGGAAAATGTAATAAAATGGCTAACTGTGCCAAACATTAGGAGGATTACTAAATGAAAACTAAAGCTGTAAGACTTTATGGACAAGGCGATTTAAGGCTTGAAGAATTTGAATTGCCAGAAATTAAAGACAACGAAATTTTAGCAAGAGTTGTATCTGACAGTATTTGTATGTCAAGCTACAAAGCAGCTATGCAAGGTGAAAAACACAAAAGAGTTCCAGATGATATTGCTGTAAACCCAATCATCATCGGTCACGAATTCTGTGGTGATATTATTAAAGTTGGTGCTAAATGGCAACACATTTTTAAGGAAGGTATGAAGTTTGGTATTCAACCTGCTATGAACTTAAAGGAAAACCCATACATTGCGCCAGGTTATTCTTATACTAACATTGGTGGTGACGCTACTTACGTTATCATTCCAAATGAAGTTATGGAATCTGACTGCTTAATCCCTTATGAAGGTAAGAGCTATTTCAAGGCTTCACTTGCTGAACCAATGTCTTGTATCATTGCTGGTTATCATGAAAACTATCACAGCGTATACGAAACACATAGCCACGAAATGGGCATTAAAGAAGGTGGCTCTGTTGCTATCCTTGCTGGTGTAGGTCCTATGGGTCTTGGTGCTGTTGACTACGGTATTCACGGCGATAGAAAACCATCACTTATGGTTGTTACAGATATTGACCAAGCTAGACTTGATAGAGCTGCTCAATTATTAACAGTAGAAGATGCTGCTAAAAACGGCGTTAAGTTAGTTTACGTTAACACTTCAACAATTGAAGATCCAGTTGCTTACATGAAAGAACTTAATGGTGGCAATGGTTATGACGACGTATTCGTTTACGCTCCAGTTTCTGCTCTTATTGAACAAGGCGATGCTTTACTTGGTGAAAACGGTTGCTTAAACTTCTTCGCAGGCCCAACAAAGACAGACTTCTCTGCAAAATTCAACTTCTATGACGTACACTATTCTTTCCACAGAATTACAGGTACTTCAGGTGGTAACACTAACGATTTAAGAGAAGCCTTAAAGCTTGCAGGTGAAAATAGAGTTAACCCTTCAATCATGATTTCACACGTTGGTGGTTTAGATAGCGTTATCGATACGACCTTGAATCTTCCAAACATTAAGGGCGCTAAAAAACTTGCTTACACACACATCTCTATGCCAATGACTGCTATTGCAGACTTTAGAGAATTAGGCAAGACTGATAAGTTCTATGCTGACCTTGCTGATATTTGCGATAGAAACAATGGTATTTGGTCAGATGAAGCTGAAGAATATTTATTAGCAAACGCTAAGAAAATTTAAAAATAAACTAAAATTCATTATACAAGGAGATTATTATGGCAAATCCAATTTTGATGCCAAAATCAGGTATCACAGTTGAAAGCAGTATCTTAACCGAATGGAAAGTTAAGGTTGGCGATACTGTTAAAGTTGGCGACATTATGTTCTCATATGAAACCGATAAGGCTTCATTTGATTACCAAGCTGAAGTAGAAGGTGAAGTTCTTGCAATCTTCTGTGAAGAAGGCGATGAAGTTCCAGTTCTTACTAACGTTGCAGTAGTTGGTACAAAAGGTGAAGACGTTTCAAGTTTTGCTCCAAACGGCGCAGCTGCACCTGTTCAAGAAGTTGCAGCACCTGCTCCAGTTGTAGAAGCAGCTCCAGTAGCAGCACCTGCTCCTGCTGCAGCACCTGCTCCAAAGGCAGTTAATCCAAACGTTAAACCTGTTACAATGCCAAAATCAGGTATCACAGTTGAAAGCAGTATCTTAACTGAATGGAAAGTTAAGGTTGGCGATACCGTTAAGGTTGGCGATATTATGTTCTCATATGAAACAGACAAAGCTTCATTTGATTACCAAGCTGAAGTAGAAGGCGAAGTTCTTGCAATCTTCTGTGAAGCAGGTGATGAAGTTCCTGTTTTATCTAACGTATGTGCAGTAGGCCCACACGGAGAAGATGCTTCAGGCTTATCTCCAAATGCTGACGCTGCTCCAGCTGTTGCTGAAGTTGCTGCTCCAGCACCAGTTGCTGCACCAGTTAGCGCACCAGTAGCTGCTCCTGTTGCTACAGCTACTGCTAATGCTGATGGAAAAATCTTCGTTTCTCCAAGAGCAAAACATCTTGCTGAAAAACTTGGTGTTGATTTAGCTACAGCTACTGCTACAGGTCCTAACGGCAGAATTATTGAAAGAGACGTTAGAGAAGCTAGCGTTAATCCAAAGGTTGTTGCTCCTGTTACTGCTCCAGCACCAGTTGCTGCACCAGCTCCAGCACAAGAAGTTAAGGCTGCTCCAGTTAAAGCAAGCGATGACTTCAAGGCTTACAGCGATGAAAAGATGTCAAACATCAGAAAGGTTATCGCAAAGAATATGGTTATGAGCTTATCTACAATGGCTCAATTAACACACACAATTTCTTTCGATTGCACTAACGTTATGGCATTTAGAAAGATGCTTAAGGACAATGCGGAAATCCTTAAACTTCCTCCAATCACAATCAACAACATTATCGTATATGCAGTTTCAAGAGTATTGAAAAAGCATAGAGATTTAAATGCACACTTAATCAACGGCGATACAATGCGTTATTTTGAACACGTAAATATGGGTATTGCAACTGATACACCAAGAGGTTTATTAGTTCCAACTCTATTTGGTGCTGACACAATGTCACTTTCTGAAATCGCTACAAAATCAAAGAAACTTTCTCAAGATGCTATTGATGGCAAGTTAGCTCCTGAATTCTTAACAGGTGGTAGCTTCACAATCAGTAACGTAGGTACAATGGGTATCGAAAGCTTTACACCAGTAGTTAACCCACCACAAACAGGTATTTTAGGGGTTAACACTCTTGAAACTAGAGTTAAGGTTAATAAAGAAGGTGAAATCGTTCCTTATACAGCTATGGCACTTTCACTATCTTACGACCACAGAGCATTAGATGGTGCACCAGCTTCTAGATTCTTAAAAGACTTAAAAGATTACCTAGAAAACTTCAGTATCAACCTAATGGCTGATTCAATCTAGAAATATAAGGAGATTAAAAATGGAAATTTTTGATTTAATCGTTATCGGTGGTGGCCCTGGTGGATACCTTGCTGCTGAAAGAGCAGGCCATGCCGGTCTAAAAACAATGGTCATTGAAAAGAGAGCATTTGGTGGCGTTTGCCTTAACGAAGGTTGCGTTCCAAGCAAAACTTTCTTAAACTCAGCAAAGGTTTTTGACTATGCTAACCACGCATCAGCTTACGGCGTTAACGGTATTGAAGGTAAAGCAACCGTTGACCAAAAGTTCGTAGTTGAAAGAAAGAACGGCGTTGTTAAAATGCTTGTTTCTGGTGTTAAAGGTCAATTAAAGAGAAACAAAGTCGTAATGAAAGAAGTTGAAGGCTTTATCGAAGGTAAAGCAGATGAAGGCTACATCATTAAGGCTGGCGAAGAGAAATTCATCGCTAAAAGATTGATTATCGCAACAGGTTCTATGCCAGTTGTTCCACCAATCCCTGGTCTAAGAGAAAACTTAGAAGCAGGCCTAGTAATGACTAATAGAGAAGTTTTAGATTTAACTGAAATTCCAAAACAATTAGTTGTTATCGGTGGTGGTGTTATCGGTCTTGAAATGGCAAGCTACTTCTCATCAGTTGGTTCAAAAGTAACTGTTGTAGAAATGCTTAACAAAATTGCAGGCCCAACAGAAAACGAAATTTCAGCAATTCTACAAAAAACTCTTGAAAAGAAGGGTGTTGAATTCAAACTTGGCGCAAAAGTTACTGCTGTTGAAAAAGATGGCGTAGTTTACGAAAAAGACGGCAAGGTTGAAAAGGTTGCTGCTGATAAAGTTCTTTGCTCAATCGGTCGCCGTGCAGTTACACAAGGCATCGGCTTAGAAAATATCGGTGTTAACCTTGAAAGAGGCGCAATCGTTACTGATGATATGATGAAGACTAACGTTGCTAACGTTTATGCTGTAGGTGACGTTAACGGTAAAGTAATGCTTGCTCACACTGCTTATAGAGAAGCTGAAGTTGCTGTAAACAATATTTTAAATAAGAAAGATAGAATGCGTTACAACGTAATTCCATCAGTTATTTATACAAACCCTGAAGTTGGTTCAGTTGGTGAAACTGAAGAAAGTGCAAAGGCTAAAGGTTTAGACGTTAAGACTGTATCAATCCCACTTACATTCTCTGGTAGATACATTGCTGAAAACACAGACCTAAACGGCATTTGCAAGTTAGTTATCAACAAGAAGACAAACACACTTATCGGTGCACACATCATCGGTAGCTATTCAGGTGAATACATCGTTGCAGTATCAGCAATGATCGATTTAGAAGTGGATATTGAAAATATTAAGAAATTAGTATTCCCACACCCAACCGTATGCGAAATCGTTAGAGAAGCGATTTTCAGTATATAATCAAAAAATAATAAGGAGAAATATAAAATGCCAAAGAATTTAGTAATTGACCCTAATTTTATAAGAGCAAAGGGTAAAATTGAGTTTACTGACATTCCTGTAAACGTTTACAACAAGTCTATTAAAGACGAAAAAGAAAATTTCTCAAAAGCTGATTTTGTTCGTATCTTCAACGATATCGCAATGCTAAGAGAATTTGAAAGCATGATTAACGAAATCAAAATCAAGGGCGAATATCAAGGCTTTAAGCATTCATACCCAGGTCCTGCTCACCTTTCAATGGGTCAAGAAGCAGCTGCTGTAGGTCAAGCTTACATCTTAGATATGGATGATATGACTTTTGGTTCACACAGAAGCCATAGTGAAGTTTTAGCTCGTGGTTTAGTTTCTATTAACAAACTTCCTGAAGACAAACTTTACCAAATCATGAAGGATTTCATGGGTGGTGAAACTCTTGCTCCAGTAGAAAAATTAAACAAAACTGGTAACATTAAAGACTTAGCAGTTGACTTCCTACTTTACGGATTCATGAGTGAAATCTTCGCTCGTCGTACAGGTTTCCACAGAGGTATGGGTGGTTCAATGCACGTATTCTTCTTACCATTCGGTATTTATCCAAACAACGCTCTTGTTGGTGGTGCTGCTCCTGTTGCTTTAGGTGCTGCTCTTTACAAGAAAGTTAATGATAAGCCAGGTATCGTTATCTCTAACGTTGGTGACGGTGCTGTTGGTTGTGGTGTTGTTTACGAATCAATGAACTTCGCTGCTATGGATCAACTTCGTCAATTATGGGAAAAGAAGGGTGGCCTTCCAATCCTATTCAACTTCTTCAACAACGGCTACGGCATGGGTGGTCAAACAAGAGGCGAAACAATGGCTTATGACTTCCTTGCTCGTCTTGGTGCTGGTATCTCTCCAACTCAACTTTATGCTGAAAGAGTAGATGGCTTCAACCCACTTGCAGTTATCGATGCAATGAAGAGAAAGAAGAAGATTTTAGTAGACGGCGATGGTCCAGTTCTATTAGACGTTGTAACATATCGTTACGGTGGTCACTCTCCATCTGACTCTATGAGCTACAGAACAATGGAAGAAGTTGAAAACTGGAAGCAATATGACCCAATGGTTACTTACAGAAAATCACTTGTTGATGCTAAGATTGAAAGCGATGGTAAGTTTGATGAAATCATTGATAGCATTAAGGAAAGAATGCTTAAACTTTGCAAACTTGCTGCTGATCCTGTTGAATCTCCATATCTTGACTTCAAGAAAGACCCATACTACGTAGAAGACTTAATGTTCTCTAACGGCGCTGTTGAAAGCATGGGTGACAGACCTGTTGAAGTTGGTAAAGACGTTAAGATTCCTATGGAAGAAAACCCAAGAGTTAAACAAATCGCTGGTAAAGTTCGTTATGCGTTTGACGAAAAGGGTAACCAAGTTTCTAACATGAAGAGATATAATATCCGTGACGGCTTATTCGAAGCTATCATTGATAGATACTATAAAGATACAACTTTAACTGCTTATGGTGAAGACGTTCGTGACTGGGGTGGTGCATTCGCTGTTTATAAAGGTTTAACTGAAGCTCTTCCATATCACAGATTATTCAACTCTCCAATTTCAGAAGCTGCTATCGTATCATCAGCAGTAGGCTATGGTCTATGCGGTGGCCGTGCAATCATCGAACTTATGTACGCTGACTTCATGGGTAGAGCAGGCGACGAAATCTTTAACCAACTTGCTAAATGGCAAGCGATGTCAAGCGGTATCTTAAAGATGCCAGTAGTTCTTCGTGTATCTGTTGGTGCTAAATATGGTGCTCAACACTCACAAGACTGGGTAGCTCTTCCTGCACACGTTCCAGGTCTAAAAGTTTGCTTCCCTGTAACTCCTTACGATGCTAAGGGCTTAATGAACGCTGCTCTTAACGGTACTGACCCAGTTATCTTCTTTGAAAGCCAAAGAATTTACGACAAGGGTGAAGAATTTAGAAAGGAAGGCGTTCCAGAAGGATACTATGAAATTCCTCTTGGCGAACCAGATATTAAGAGAGTTGGTAGCGATATTACTATCCTTACTATCGGTGCTACGTTATATAGAGCTATGGATGCTGCTAAAGTTCTTTCTGAAAAATACGGCGTAGAAGCTGAAGTTATCGATGCTCGTTCTATCGTTCCTTTCAACTACGAAAAGGTTGTTGAATCAGTTAAGAAGACTGGTAGAATTATCCTTGCATCTGATGCTTGTGCTAGAGGTTCTATCCTTAACGACTTCGCTAGAAACATCTCTGAATTATGCTTCGATTATCTCGATGCCCCAGCAGTTGTTTGCGGTGCTAAGAACTGGATTACTCCTCCATTTGAATTCGATGCTGAATTCTTCCCACAAGCAGAATGGATCATTGACTGCATCAACGATAAGATTCTTCCATTAAAGGGTCACGTTAGCACAACTGACACTTCTGATGCTGAAGCAATGCGTAGAGCAAAGAAGGGTGTTTAATAGTTAAACTATTAAAATCTTAAAATTAAAGAAAGGGCTTGACATTTTTGTCAAGCCCCTTTATAATAAAAGCATGATTTTGTTACTAATAGAAAAGGAAATATAAATGCAAGACTTTTACTTTTTAACCCACGACAATACCGATGCCTATTTTAACTTGGCAAGTGAAGAATATCTATTAAAGCACACCGATAAATTTTTTATTTATCTTTGGGTAAACGATAAGGCAGTAATCGTTGGTACAAACCAAAACGCAATAGAAGAAGTTAACCTTGCCTACACTGAAAAGGCAGGCATAAAGGTTGTAAGAAGGCTTACTGGTGGTGGTGCTGTTTACCACGATAAAGGTAATATTTGTTATACGGTTATTGCACCTTATAATCAAGATGAAGACCATTATAAAAAGTTTACTGCACCAGTTATAAATTTCTTAAACAAACTTGGTGTTAAGGCAGAGTTTAGTGGAAGAAACGATATTATTGTTGATGGCAAAAAGATTTCCGGCAATGCACAAACCGTTTACCAAAACCGAATTATGCACCACGGCACAATTCTTTTTGATACTGATAGCAGTGAACTTACTAATTCATTAAATCCATCTAAAATCAAAATGCAAAGCAAGGGCATAAAGTCTGTTAGGGCAAGGGTAACTAACGTTAGGGAACACTTACCTGTTGATATGACCACTGATGCATTTAAGAAAGGGTTAGAAGAAGAGTTTAAGTCAACTTGTACTGAGTATAAGTTTAGCGAACAAGATATTAGTGCTATTAACAAACTTGTTGAAGAAAAATATTCTACTTATGAGTGGAATATAGGTCGCTCCCCAACAGGAATAAATTCTTTTACACATAAATTTCCGTTTGGTATTTTCACTATTAATTTTGATACTGAAAACGGATGTTTAACAAACGTAAAAATTTCGGGCGACTTTTTTGAAAGGCAAGATATCTTCTATTTTGAAAATTCTTTAAGTGGTTTAAGGTTTGAAAAGAAGGAACTTGCTAAAGCATTTACTAATATTGACAAATATATAATAGGTGCTAACGGACAAGAAATTATTGATAAAATTTTTGAATAACTATTTTTGTCCACTTATATTAACGTTGATTTCAGTCTTTAATTTAGTTAAATAATTATCTTTAAACAAACTGTATTTGCTATGATTATAGCGATACAGTTTTTCTTTTATTTGTAAAAAATCGCAACCTGTTTGAACTGAAGTTTGAACAAGTTCTTCTATATTAGAAACAAAACTTTCAGTGGCTTTATCCACCACAGCCTTGGGTATTGGTTTGTTTTGCGATACTGAGTCATCTATATAATCGGTGTTAGTATCGCTAACTTTACAAAACAAATTTAGGTTAAAGATTAGTAAAACACTATCATTTTCGGTTTTTACCTTAAACGAGTTATTGCCATCAATTATACTTAGTAAAAAGTTAACCTTTTTGCCATTAATATCCACTTCTGGTACAGAAATATTAGTGCCAGAAAGGGGGTAGTTAAAAGCGTTGAAGGTAAGTGTTAATTTTTCATCAAGTTCGCCAACCTTTTTTCCGTCCTTAAATAGTGCAGTTGTTCTTGCATCAAAAAGGTTATTAGAGTCTGCGTTGCTACCACTACTCTTTTGCATGTTACCATCACTACTTGAAGAACTGCCACTGCTATTATCTTGTTTTTGTCCACCAGAGCCACTTCCGTTATCAGCACTTACCACCTTAACTATGGGCATATACGCTGAACTTGAATAAGAATAATGCCCAGCGCAAAAAGTTTTAATGTTAGTAGGGCAAACGTCCCTATCAAAGCCTGAAGTTTTGTAAATTATTTTTTGCATGGCAAAAGAAGATATGTTATCTAACGGCGTTGATAAACTTAAAAGATCCTTAGCATCTTTTTCGGCAAGCACAACTAATGCCGAGTCTTGTATTCTTAAAGTTTTAGCAAAAAAATCTAAAACGTTAAGGGCGTTATCGTTTGCTAGTTCGTTGCCTAAAATTATAAGGTTGCAAAAGGCAAGTTTTGGAAACCAACCGGATAGGTCGGCTAAATCTTTTAGTGCTTCGCCCACCGTTTTGCCTTTGCCACTGAGTTGTGCCTTTTGGTTTTCAGTATTGGTGTCGGTTGCTTCGGGTACGGCGGCTTGCGTTGTTACAAGGTATTCATCATTTTTATAATCTACTGCAATGGCTGTAACGATAGAAGTTTTTTCTACGTCAATAAGCCCAAAGTCGTTAGAAAAGAAAAATGTGAATAAAAGCAGTACTATAATAAGAAAAAATTTAGCTCTTTTTAATCGCATATTTTTTCTCCTTTACTATTAAAAGTGAAATTATTACAGGTAAAACGTTGTTAAAAATCAAGAAAAACCACCCCACGTAATCGGTAATAAAGTTTTGTATAGATGCAAAATATTCGTTAAAAGCAAGCATGATAACAAGTTGCAAACCAACAGTAATTGTAGGTGCAATCCAAATTTTTTGAATATTAAAAAGATAGTTTAATATTTTAGCACCAAAAAACATAGGTAAGCATAGCGCAAAGGTGTTAGAAAATATAATCATGATAATACCTATATAATCAAACCTACCAAGGTTATTTATTACCGTTGTGTATTTAGATATTTCGGTTAGGGCAAAGCGTTGCCTATGTGCTATCGAAGTAAATATACTATAAAAAATAATCATAAACAGTAGTACCATTAGCGCACTTGCAAGGTAGGATAAAAATATTTTTAATGAAAAGCCTTTTTTATATTCAAACTCACCTATAAAAAACATGATAAAAACGGCATCGCCAAACCAGTTTAACGACTTATAGCTTGCAAGTAGAATGTTAGTCATGCTATTTGCGCCTATCGGCAGTATTGCCGAAAAGTCTGCATTTGTTAGCGAAAGGGCAAAAAGTGTAATAAAGCCGTTTAGACTTATAAACCATAAAATATCCGAAAGCCTACCAAGAACTTTTAGTCTTTTAAAACATAAGTAAAAAGCAACGATAAAAAATGGTAAAAAATAGGCTAGTGTAGGTCTTAACGTATATAAGGTGTAATCTATATAATCTTTTTGCTCGTTAAGTGGCAATATTGCTTTTAACATAAAGTAAATAAAGTATAAAAATAAAATTATCTTGCTAAAAATCTTGCCAAAAGTGTTTTCCATTAGTTCAAAAAACCCTGTTTTGCTTTTTTTGCAAGCAATAACTATAGGTATTAAGGTTAAAAAATCTATTAACAAGTTAATAAGTGCTGATATCCACATATCTTCATTTGAATAGCCTGCAATAAGGCTTGATAAACTAAAAATCTTTGTTATTGGTAAAAATGCAAGCACAAAAAAGCAAATTTGCCTATCTTTTAAGGGGTAATTAATTTTCATTTTAACTTTTTAATTCTCCTTTTGTTGTGGTTTTTTATTGACTTAGGGCGCATATCAAGTTCGTGGATAAAACCCTTATATAATCCGTCTTTCATGTCCCTTTCAATTAGTGGGGAAAATGGTGCTAATATAGGCGTTTCATAACTTTCAAAGGTTACTAAATATATGGTTAAGAAAGCAATTAGGATTAAAATTCCATAAAGTCCAGAAACCCCACCTACTACTAAAAATAAAATTCTTAAAACCGAAAAGGTTTGCTCTAATTCGGGCACAGTGTAAAGGCAAATACCTGAAAGAGCAACTATCATTAGTGTAGGTGCAGAGATAATGCCTGCGTTAACTGCCGTTTCGCCAAGCACTAAACCACCTACTATTGATACTACCATACCTACGTATTTTGGCATTCTTACACTTGCTTCGTTTAGTATTTCAAAAATTAAAAGAGTAAAGAACATTTCGTAACTTGGCGACAACGGAATGCCCTTTATACTATTTACTATTGTTAGCAAGAAAGATAAGGGGATAAGTTGCAAGTGGAAAAGTTCGGCAGAAACAAAAAGTGCAGGCAAAAGCAGTGCAAGTACAACCGATATTACCCTAATGTATCTAGCCACAGTGGCGCTGTATGAGGAGTTATAGTAATCGCTTGCACTTTGAAAATCTTCAATCAACAGGTAAGGTATAGTAAGTGCAATAGGCGAGCCGTCTACAAAAATAGCGACCCTGCCTTCTAAAATTTTTGCAGCCAAAATATCCGGTTTTTCGGTGTTACCTATTTGCTTAAAGAGCGAAAACTTATGCTCGCATAAAAATTTAGATAGATATGATGAGTCTAAAATAGCATCAATATCTACGGAACTAATTTGCTTTTTTATTTGTTTAATAAGTTTTTGATCTGCTATGCCTTTTATATAACAAATTGAAACAGGGGTGGATGAATATCTTCCAACCGTAAGGTTTTCAAAAATTAAGTGTTCAGACTTTATTTTTCTACGCATCATACTAATATTAACTGGCAAACTTTCCACAAACCCTTCTCTCGGGCCTTTAATAACGGTAGAAGTTGGGGGTTCGGTAATAGCCCTTTTTTCAAAATGTTTTAGTCCAAAAGAAAGGGCAAAGTCAAAAGTGTTTACAATAAGTATAGCGTTTCCAGTTAAAAGGTCTTCCTTTACCTTATCACTGTCAAAAACTTTGGTTTTTTCAGGGCTTAAAAACACGTTAAAAAGTTGTTCTTCGTTAATGTTTTTAGGCGCGATAGATGCAGGACGCAAAATTAGTTCGCCTAGCATGTCTTTGTTAACTAAATCATTTACAAAAATTAAAACGCAATCTAAATCACTTATCGTAACATTTAGAAAGGTAATGTCATCGCTTATAAGCGCTTTCTTTAATAAGGAAATATTTTCATTTAGAGAATTTGATAATTTCATGCTAATAGTATCTAAAAAAAGTCAAAATTTATGTAAAGAAAAAGGAACGGTTTTTTCCGTTCCTCATTTCTTAAGGTTTGTTGATAGAATTTACAGCAGAAATAATCAGCCTTGCAAGATAACCAAGGTCAACTGCAGATAAGTTTGTACAAGCCTTTTTAAGTGTATCAATAATACTTTGGTGGCTTGTTAAACCATTTTCAGTTGATATTAAGGCATTAATTTCTTGTGCTGTTTTTGTCAAAACACTTTGGTCAATATATCCTTTTAGTATGCTTTTAATAATCAAAATGTTAGCAGTAGTATTAGTTAAATTAGTCTCCTTTGTTTTCTTTATTCTAGAATATATAATAGCCGATAACGAGCCACTAACAAGCCCCGAATAAAAAACGTTAGGCTTAATTATAAAACATTTTGAAATAAAAATCATATCGAACAAATAGTTGAGTAAAATAGCCACTATAAAAGGGATATAAGTAATTAGTAGTTTTGGCAGTTTTTGATAAAACCTTTCTAGCGTTAGCCTAGCCACGCAAACAAGAATTGCTATAATAATTGTGGATAGGCCGTAAGAAGTAAAAATATCTTGTAGTATATAGTCCATAATTCACCAACTTTAGGTGGCGAAAATTATTCTACCAAAGCGTGAAGACTTTTAAGCCTAGCATAAAAATTGTTAAATCTTAAATAATGATAAAACATAATTTGCACCCTCCTAGAATATTTTTTTCCAAACGCTACACATATGATATCACTTAAAAAATGGCTTTTAAAGGTTTTATGCCATTTTTTTATTAAAATCTTAAAAAATTTTTTGTATTAAAATTATACGGACAATCAGTAAATTATTAAAGGCAAATTAAAAGCATATGGATAAATAAAAGTATTAAAAAGGGGGGGGATTATGCTTTTAGATGCAATTTTGTTTTTGATAGGAAAACTTACTTTTTTTACTGGTTCAGTTATAGGTAGTACTTCTTACCCAAAACCATTATCTAGCACTGAAGAAAGAGAGTGCCTTGAACTAATGAAAAAGGGTGATAAGGGGGCAAGGGATAAATTAATAAATCACAACATGCGTTTAGTGGCACACGTTGTAAAAAAATATTCGGGCGCAGCCGAGACCGATGATTTAATTTCAGTAGGTAGTATTGGTTTAATTAAAGCAATAAACACTTACGAGATAGAAAAGGGTACAGGGTTTGCTACATATACTGCAAGATGTATTGAAAATGAAATTTTAATGCTACTTCGTACAAACAAAAAGTTTAAAAACGACGTGCATTTATCTGACAAAATAGGTAGGGATAAAGATGGTAACGAATTGACGCTAATTGAATTATTGTGCGAAAAGGACGACACTGTTTTTCTAAAAGTTGATAGGGCGATTGAAAGGAAAAAGTTTTTAGAGTTCATTAAAGAGAATTTAACGGATAGAGAATATACCATATTATGTTTAAGGTACGGACTAAAGGGCGGGAGAGTGTATGCGCAAAGAGAAGTTGCTAAATTTTTAAAGATTTCTAGGTCGTATATTTCCAGAATAGAAAAAAAAGGTATAGAAAAATTAAAAGCCGTTGTTAAAAAAGGTCAGTTTTATTGTTAAAATTTGATTATTTAATTGACAATTCTAAAGAGTTATTATACAATTGTATAATAGGAGAAAGCTATGGATAAGAAAATTGCAGTTGTTGCCATAATTGTTAATGATAAAGATGCAGTTAGTAAAATAAACGAACTTCTGCATACTTTTGGCGAATTCATTATTGGCAGAATGGGTATTCCGTATAGAGAAAAGAATCTTAATGTGATTAGCGTTGTTATGGATGCCACGCAAGAAGTAATAAATTCACTTTCCGGAAAACTTGGTATGATAAAAGGCGTTAGCAGTAAAGTGTTGACCACAAAATAAACAAAAGGGGATAACTATGAGTTTAGCTGATAAAATATTTATTCAAAACTGTAAAGATATTATAGAAAATGGTGTTTGGGATACTGATAAACCTGTTCGCCCTAGATGGCACGATGGTTCGCCTGCACATACCGTTAAAAAGTTTTGTATAGTTAATAGATATGATTTACAAAAAGAATTTCCTATTCTTACTTTAAGAAGAACGGCTTTCAAGTCTGCCGTTGATGAAATTTTATGGATTTGGCAAAAAAAATCTAACAATATTCACGACCTAAATAGTCATATTTGGGATAGTTGGGCTGATGAAACTGGTTCAATTGGTAAGGCTTACGGTTATCAATTAGGTGTTAAGCACAAGTATAAAGAAGGCGAATTCGACCAAGTTGATAGAGTTTTATTCGACTTAAAGAATAATCCAACTTCAAGAAGAATTATGACAAACATTTATACCTTTGCTGACCTTAACGAGATGAACCTTTATCCTTGCGCATATTCAATGACCTTTAACGTTAGTGGCGATACCTTAAACGGCATTTTGAACCAACGTTCAAACGACGTTGCTGTTGCTAACAACTGGAACGTTGTTCAATATTCAGTGCTTTTAATGATGCTTGCGCAAGTTTCTGGCTTAAAAGCAGGGGAATTAGTACACGTTATTGCCGATGCACATCTTTATGATAGACATATTCCTGTTGTTGAAAAGATGATGGAAAATCCACAATTTGAAGCACCAAAACTTATAATTAATCCTGACGTAAAAGATTTTTATAAGTTTACTGTTGATGATTTTATTTTAGAAGATTACAAATATAACAAGATAGAAGAAAAATTTGAGGTGGCAATCTAATGAAGGCAATAGTAGCAGTTGATAAAAACTGGGGAATAGGCAAAAAGAACGATTTATTGTTCTCTCTTCCTGCAGACATGGCTTATTTTAGACAAAATACAAGTGGTAAGGTAGTTGTTATGGGTAGCAACACTTTAAAATCTTTCCCTAACGGCAAACCACTTAAAAATAGAACAAACGTTGTTCTATATCCAGGTGGGGAACTACGAGATGATTGTATTATCGTTCAAAGCCTTGATGAATTAAGAGAAGAGCTTAAAAAGTACAATGCCGATGATATTTTTATCGTTGGTGGTGCTATGTTTTATAGAACAATGCTACCATACTGCAGTGAAGTTTTGGTTACTAAAGTTGATGCTGATGGTGGTGCAGAAGTTTTCTATGAAAATTTAGATAAACTTGATAACTGGACTTGTGTTAGCCAAGGCGAAAGTATTGAAACTAACGGCTACAACATTAAGTTTACAGTTTACAAAAATTCTAACGTACAAGAATTTTAATCAAATAAGACGCATGCTTTTTTAGGTGCGTCTTTTATAATGCTAAATAATAAAAACGGAGAAAATCATGGCAGTTGCGGTTGCTAAAAATGAAAGGGACTTAACTAAAGGCCCTATAGCTAAAAATTTAATACTTTTTGCAATACCACTCATTATTACAAATATAATGCAATTGCTTTTTAATGCTACGGATATCGCCGTGCTTAGATTTATGGTTGATGAAAAGGCCGTTGCTTCAGTTGGTGCAACTTCTTCATTAACTCACTTGATTGTTAACTTGTTCGTGGGGCTATCGGTCGGTTCTAGCGTAGTTTTATCAAGGTGCGTAGGTGCTAATAATGTTGATAAAGCAAGGCGTGTGGTCGGTACTGCAGTAGCGATAAGCCTTATTGGTGGCTTTATGCTATTGTTGATAGGTCTTTTTGCTTCTAGGTTCTTTTTACAACTAATGGGTTGCCCTGATACGCTTATTGACGGTGCAACAAAATCTTTGCAAATATATTTTTTAGGTGCACCTATCGTATTATTTTATAACTTTAGTGCGGGTATGTTAAGGGCTGTTGGCGATACCTTTAGACCTATGCTATTTCTTATGATAGCAGGCGTTGCCAACGTGGTATTAAACTTCTTTTTTATTGCCGTATGTGGATTGACTGTTGAAGGTGTTGCAATCGGTACGGTTGCCGCCCAAGGTATATCTTCAGTGTTAGCTTTTATTGTTATGAGAAAAACCGACGGCTTTTCAAAATTTAGTTTTAAGCATTTAAAAGTTTACAAATCTGAACTTATTGATATTGTAAAGATTGGAATACCATCTGCTATTCAAAGTGTAATGTTTTCTATATCAAACGTTTTAATTCAATCTACCGTAAACTCTTTCGGTGACGTTGCAGTTGCAGGTAATACTGCAGCAAGCCAAGTTGATGCCTTTGTGTACACAACTGGTAACTCTATTGCAAACGCAAGCATTTCTTTTGCAAGCCAAAATTATGGCGCAGGGAAGATAGATAGAGTTAAAAAAGGTATATTTATATCAATTGTAATAGTGTTTGCTGTTCAGTTTGGTGTAGGATTACTTATGCTTACCTTTGCAAGACCATTAACTTCAATATTTGCAGAAAGCGAAAACGCACTTATGTATTCTAGACAAAGACTTGATATAATGGGATTATTCTATTTTATGTGTGGAATTATGGAAGTTTTAACCTATAATATGAGGGCGCTTGGTAAATCTATTACTTCAATGGTTATCAGTATTTTCTTTGGTTGCATTATGAGGATAATTTGGTTAAAGACGTTTTTCCTATTAAACCCAACTTATGCAATGATATTCTACTCATATCCTATAAGTTGGTTATTGTGTATTATTGTAACGTCAATGTTTTTAATTCCACTTATTAAAAAGTTATCAATACAGGCTAAAAATCAAGTGGTAGAACAAGCCTAATAATTTAAATCAAAAAACAAAACAAAAAAATAGACTAATTACGATATTTTCTTGACAAGAAATAATTTAAATGTTATCCTATACAGGATAAAAGATAAATCTTTAATTCGGTACGAGATGCCGACAAGGTTTTAATAGTATAAAGACGGGCTTTTCCCGTAATTTTGCATTATATGATAAGCCTTGCTATAAGCATGGCTTTTTTGTTTAATTATGCTTAAAACCTTGAAAAGATTATTAGCTAAAACAATAAGGCAGGAGAATTTATGAACTATATTCTAAAGAACGGCACTATTTTTGTTAATGGACAACTTGTAAAAAAAGACCTAGCAATTGAAAATGGTAAGGTTTCTTTTTCAGTTCCTTCTAATACCTGCTCTTATACTGTTATTGACTGTTTAAATAAGTTTATTTTTCCCGGTTTCGTAGATGTACACGTGCATTTGCGTGAGCCGGGTTTTTCATATAAGGAAACCATAAAAACTGGTACTTTGGCTGCTGCCAGCGCAGGTTATTCTGCAGTATTTAGCATGCCAAACTTAAGACCTGTGCCAGATAGCGTGGAAAATTTGATGGTTCAAAAACAAATTATTGATAAAGATGCAGTGATTTCCGTTTATCCATACGCATCGATTACCAGAGCGCAAAAAGGTGAAGGTTTATCAGATATGGTAGGGCTTGCCGACCACGTTTTAGCATATACGGATGACGGCGTTGGCGTTCAAGGTAACGATATGATGGAAGAAGCAATGAAAATTGCTAAATCTTTAGATAAAATGATTGTTGCTCACTGCGAAGATAATAGTTTACTTTTCGATGGATATATACACGATGGTGAATATGCAAAACAACACGGCCACAAAGGTATTTGTTCTGCAAGTGAATATAAGCAAGTTGAAAGGGACCTTGAATTAGTAAAGCAAATAGGCGTTAAATATCACGTTTGCCACGTTTCAGCAAAAGAAAGTGTTGAAGCCATAAGAAAAGCAAAGAGTGAGGGTGTTAACGTTACTGCAGAAACAGGCCCACACTATTTAGTGTTCGATGATAGTATGCTTAAAGAAGATGGAGCATACAAAATGAACCCACCTATAAGAGCAAAGGCTGATAGGGAAGAACTTATTAAAGGTATTAAAGACGGTGCAATCGACATGATAGCAACCGACCACGCACCACACTCTCAAGAAGAAAAGAGCAGGGGATTAAGAAGTATAAACGGAATAGTTGGTATTGAAACAGCTTTCCCTGTTTTATACACAAAGTTAGTAAAAACGGGTGAGATTGGTTTAGAACACCTAATCAACCTAATGAGTACAAATCCATCAAAGAGATTTGGGCTTGATATAGAAATTGCTGAAGGTAAAGATGCAAACTTATGCGTATTTGATCTTGATGAGGAATACGTGGTAGATACTAAAGAGTTTTACTCAATGGGTAAATGCACACCATTTGCAGGCTGGAAAGTTTACGGAAAGTGTCTAAAGAACTTTACAAACGGAAAATTAGTTTTTGAAAAATAATAGATTTTACATAGATAATACACAAGGAGAAAATTTATGCCTAAAAGAAGTGACATTAAAAAGGTTTTAGTTATAGGAAGTGGTCCTATCGTTATCGGTCAAGCAGCAGAGTTTGACTATGCTGGTACTCAAGCATGTTTGGCGTTAAAGGAAGAAGGTTATGAAGTTATTCTTTGTAACTCTAACCCTGCAACAATCATGACCGATACAACTATTGCAGACAAAGTTTACATGGAACCATTAACTTTAGAATACGTTGCAAAAATCTTGCGTTTTGAACGTCCTGATGCAATTATTCCAGGTCTAGGTGGTCAAACAGGTCTTAACCTTGCTATGCAATTAGCAAAGAAAGGCGTGTTAGAAGAATGCCAAGTAGAACTTTTAGGTACTAACGCAAAATCAATTGAAAGGGCTGAAGATAGAGAATTGTTTAAGGAAATGTGCCAATCTATCGGTCAACCTGTAATTCAATCTGAAATCACTTACAGCATTGAAGAAGCAAAAAAGGCTGCGCATGAAATCGGTTATCCAGTAGTTTTACGTCCTGCATTTACTTTAGGCGGTACAGGCGGCGGTTTTGCTGATAACGATGAAGAATTAGAACAAATTATGAAAAACGCTCTAAAACTTTCTCCTGTTGGTCAAGTTTTAGTAGAAAAGAGTGTTAAAGGTTATAAAGAAATCGAATTTGAAGTAATGCGTGACTCTAACGATAACGCAATTACTATTTGTGGTATGGAAAACGTTGACCCAGTAGGTGTTCACACTGGTGACTCTGTGGTTGTTGCACCAATCCTATCACTAAACGACCACGACTTAAAGATGCTTAACGATGCAGCTATTAAGATTATTCGTGAACTTAAGATTGAAGGTGGTTGTAACGTTCAATTCGCATTAAACCCAAATTCAAGCGAATACTACCTAATCGAAGTTAACCCAAGAGTTTCACGTTCATCAGCACTAGCATCAAAAGCAAGTGGCTATCCTATCGCAAAAGTAACAGCAAAAGTTGCAGTAGGTATGACTTTAGATGAAATTCAAGTTTCAGGAACAACTGCTATTCATGAACCAAGATTAGATTACATCGTTGCTAAATTTCCAAGATTCCCATTTGATAAATTCACTTCAGCATCAAACGTATTAGGTACTCAAATGAAGGCTACTGGTGAAGTTATGGGTATCGGTTCAAACCTTGCTGAATGTATGCTTAAATCAGTTCGTTCATTAGAAATCGGTGTAGACCACTTACACCTTGCTAAATTCGATAGTTACACTAACGAACAACTTGAAGACTACTTTAAGGAATTTACAGCAGATACAATCTTTGCAGTAACCGAACTTTTAAGAAGGGGTGTAAGCGTTGCAAGATTACACGAACTAACAAAGATTACTGAATTATTCCTAGAAACAATGCTTGACATTGTAAACCTAGAAAAAGAACTTGCATCAAACAAAGGTAACGTTGAAGTATTGAAAAAGGCAAAGGTTAACGGCTTTGCTGATAAATATATCGCTAAACTTTGGGGCATGGGTGAACTTGAAGTTAATGCTTTAAGAAAAGAAAACGGAATTAAGCCTGTTTACAAAATGGTAGATACCCTATATAGTGGTGCATATATCCCTTACTTCTACTCAACATATACTGGTGAAAATCAATCAATTCTTACAAATAAGGAAAAAGCTATCGTATTAGGTAGTGGCCCTATTAGAATCGGTCAAGGTGTTGAATTCGACTATTCAACCGTACACGCAGTTAAGACTATTAAAGAAAGTGGCCTTGAAGCTATTATTATTAACAATAACCCTGAAACAGTTTCTACCGACTACACAGTAAGTGATAAACTTTATTTTGAACCACTAACTGCAGAAGACGTTATGAACGTTATTGAATTTGAAAACCCAATGGGTGTTATCACTTCGCTTGGTGGACAAACTGCAATCAACCTTGCTGAACCTATCATGGAACGTGGTGCAAAACTTATCGGTACTGACTGTGAAGCAATCAACAATGCAGAAGATAGAGATGCATTTGAAAAGATTATGACAAAACTTGGCATTCCACAACCGAAAGGCCAAGCAGTGTTCAGTGTAGAAGACGGTGTTAAGGTTGCTGAACAAATCGGTTACCCAGTACTTGTTAGACCATCTTACGTTTTAGGTGGTAGAGCAATGCAAATCGTTGGTAACGAAGAAGGTTTAAGACAATACTTAAAGACAGCCGTTGATATCAGTGAAGATCACCCAATCCTTGTAGATAAATATATCGTTGGTAAAGAACTTGAAATCGACGCAGTTTGCGATGGTAAAGACGTATTTATCCCAGGTATTATGGAACTTATCGAAAGAACGGGTATTCACTCTGGCGATAGTATCAGCGTATATCCAACATTCTCTGTTAGCGAAAAAGCAAAACAAACAATTTTAGAATATGGTAAAAAGTTAGGCCTAGGTATCGGTATCGTAGGTCTATACAATATCCAATTCATCGTTGATAAAAATGAAGACGTTTACGTAATTGAAGTAAACCCACGTTCTTCAAGAACAGTTCCATTCCTTTCTAAATCAACAGGCTACTCACTTGCTGATATCGGTACGAGAGTAATCCTAGGTAAGAGCTTAAAAGAACAAGGAATTAACGTTCTATATCCAGAAGAAAAGAAGCGTTGGTACGTAAAAGTTCCTGCATTCTCATTCAATAAGATTAAGGGATTAGATGCATACTTATCACCAGAAATGAAATCTACTGGTGAAGCAATCGGTTATGATGATAAATTAAATCGTGCATTATACAAGGCTATTCAAGCATCAGGCATGAACGTTATGAACTATGGTACGTTATTCGTGTCAGTTGCAGATGCTGATAAGGAAGAAGCGTTGCCATTAGTTAGAAGATTCTATAATTTAGGCTTTAATATTGAAGCAACAAGTGGTACTGCTAAATTCTTAAAAGAACACGGTATTAGAACAAGAATAAAAGCAAAAATTAGTGAAGGAAGTGAAGAAATTTTAACTTCTATCCGTAAGGGATACGTAACGTACGTAATTAGTACACGTGACGTTAACTCATTAGGTCAAGCAAGCGATGGTTACCAAATCAGACGTGCTGCCGTTGAAAACAACGTTACAATGTTTACAGCATTAGATACTGTTAAAGTTTTACTTGACGTATTAGAAGAAACTACACTTTGCGTATCAACAATTGATGCGTAATTGCTAAAAATTAGGAGATTTAAAATTGAAAAACGTATTTTATACCGTTATATCTAATGAAAAGTTGACCGACTCAGTGTACAAAATGACACTGGGTGGGGATACTTCTGGAATAGAAAGACCAGGTCAATTCGTTAACATTAAACTTGATGGATTGTATCTTCGTCGCCCTATTTCAGTTTGTGATTATGAAGACGGCAAATTAACTTTAATTTATAAAGTAGTAGGCAAGGGTACCGAACAAATGAGTGCTTTAGATAGTGGTGCTATGCTTGATGTTTTGGTTGGTCTTGGCAACGGCTACTTTACTGAATTTGCTGGCGAAAAGCCATTGTTAATCGGTGGTGGCGTAGGTGTTCCTCCATTATACAATTTAGCAAAAACTTTAATTGCACAAGGCAAAAAGCCAACTGTGATTTTAGGTTTTAATACAAAAAATGAAATATTTTACGAACAACAATTCAAAGACCTTGGTGCGGAAGTATTAGTTGCAACTGCTGATGGTAGTTACGGCATAAAAGGTTTCGTAACCGATGCTATGGCTACTTTAGAAGGTTATACACACATTTATACTTGTGGCCCTGAACCAATGCTTAAGGCAATCTACAATGCAAGTGAAGTTGGTGGTTCATACTCATTTGAAGAAAGAATGGGCTGTGGCTTTGGTGCATGTATGGGTTGTACTTGCAAAACAAAGTACGGTAACAAGAGAATTTGTAAAGATGGCCCAGTTCTTGAAAGGGAGGAAATTATATGGTAGACTTAAGAACTTCTTTATGTGGAGTACAACTTGATAACCCTGTAATTCCTGCAAGTGGAACTTTTGGGTTTGGTTACGAGTTTAACGATATTTACGATATCAATATTTTAGGTGCAATATCAATTAAGGGTACTACAAAAGAACCAAGATTTGGTAATGCAACCCCAAGAATCGCAGAATGTACTGCAGGCTTAATCAATTCTATCGGCTTACAAAACCCTGGTGTTGATAAAGTTATCGCATACGAAATTCCAAAGTTAAGAGAAACATATAGAAAGCCTATTATTTCAAACATTAGTGGCTTTTCTATTGCTGAATACGTTGAATGTTGCGAAAAGATTAACGCAGTTAAAGACGTAGATATTATTGAAGTAAACATCAGTTGCCCTAACGTGCATAACGGTGGTATGAGTTTTGGTACTCAAGCTAAAAATGCAGCAGAAGTAGTTGGTGCAGTAAGAAAAGTTACAACAAAACCTTTATTTATCAAATTAACACCAAACGTAACTGATATTGTAGAAATTGCTAAAGCATGTGAAGATGCCGGTGCAGATGGCATAAGCTTAATCAACACTTCTCAAGGTATGAGAATTGACTTAAAGCGCCGTAAGCCTGTAATCGCTAACAAAATTGGTGGTTTTTCAGGTAGAGCGATTTTCCCAATCGCATTAAAAATGGTATATCAAGTTTATGAAGCTGTAAAACTACCTATCATGGGTATGGGTGGTGTTGCTACTGCTGAAGACGTTATTGAAATGATGCTTGCAGGCGCAACAGCAGTTCAAGTTGGTGCTGAAAACTTGGTAAACCCTTATGCTTGTAGAGATATTATTAACAATCTTCCACAAGTTATGGAAAAGTATAAAATAAACAGTTTAACTGAAATCATAGGAGAAGCACACAGATGAAAAAAGACGTTATAATTGCATGTGACTTTAATAGCAAAGAACAATTATTTAGTTTTTTAGATAAGTTCGAAAGCAGTGAAAAGCCTTATCTAAAAGTAGGTATGGAATTATTTTATGCAGGTGGCATTGAAATTGTAAAAGAAATCAAACGTCGTGGCCACAAAATCTTTTTAGATTTAAAATTACACGATATTCCTAACACAGTTAAAAAGGCAATGGCAGTTTTATCTAGCTTTGACGTAGATATGGTTAACCTACACGCAGCAGGTGGTTCTATTATGATGAAGGGCGCTATCGAAGGTTTAACACGCCCAGACGGAACACGCCCATTATTAATTGCCGTAACACAATTAACTTCAACAAACCAAGAACTTATGACTGAAGAACTTTTAATCGACAAGCCACTTGACCAAGTTGTTATGAGCTATGCTAATAACGCTAAAAATTCAGGACTTGATGGTGTAGTTTGCTCACCACTAGAAGCAGGTAAGGTTAAAGAAGTTTGTGGTAAGGAATTCTTAACAATTACACCTGGTATCCGTTTAGCAGGTGATGCTGTTGGCGACCAAAAGAGAGTTACAACTCCTGCTTTAGCAAGAGAATTAGGCTCTGACTATATCGTTGTTGGCCGTTCAATCACTGGCGCAGAAGACCCAGTAGCAGCATATAGAAAGTGCGTACAAGAATTTTTAGGCTAATCTAAAAATTATACTATATAAAATACAAGAATAAGGAGAAAAAATATGGAAACAGCAAAAATTGTAGCTGAAAACCTATTAAAAATCAAGGCAGTTTTCTTACGCCCTGATGAACCATTTACATGGGCAAGTGGAATTAAAAGCCCAATTTATTGTGATAACAGATTAATCTTAACAGCACCTGAAGCACGTGATATCGTAGAAAAGGCTATCGCTGACACAGTTAAAAAAGAATACCCTGAAGCTGAAGCTTTATTTGGTACAAGTACTGCAGGTATTGCACACGCAGCAATCGCAGGTCATATGTTAGGTATGCCTATGGGTTACGTTCGTGGTAGCAGTAAAGACCACGGTAGAAACAACAAGATCGAAGGCAAGCTTGAACCAGGTACAAAGGTAGTAGTTGTTGAAGACTTAATTTCAACAGGTGGTAGCTGTATTGACGTTGTTGATGCTTTAAGAGAAGCCGGTGCTGAAGTTTTAGGTATCGTAAGTATCTATACATACGGCATGAAGAAAGGTATTGAAAGATTAAAAGAAGCAGACGTAAAGAACGTTTCATTAACAAACTTTGACGTTGTAGTTGAAGTTGCTGCTCAAACAGGCTACATCAAAGAAAGCGACGTAGAAAGATTAAAAGCATTTAGAGACAACCCATCAGACGAAAGTTGGATAAAAGCATAAAGGAGAATGTTATGCAAAACTTATTATCAATTACTGACTTTTCTGTTAAAGAAATAGATGAATTATTGTCAGTTGCTGAAGATATAATTGCTAATCCTACAAAATATCAAGAAAAATGTAAGCACAAAAAATTGGCTACGTTATTCTTTGAGCCATCAACCAGAACAAGACTATCTTTTGAATCAGCTATGCTATCATTAGGCGGCAGTGTTTTAGGCTTTTCAGATGCTAACAGCTCTTCTTCAAGCAAGGGCGAAAGCGTATCTGATACCATTAAGGTAGTAAGTTGCTATTCAGATATTATAGCAATGCGCCACCCTAAAGAAGGTGCGCCACTAGTCGCTTCTATGGTGTCAGAAGTGCCTATTATCAATGCTGGTGATGGTGGCCATAACCACCCAACACAAACCTTAACCGACCTTTTAACTATCAAAACTGAAAAGGGTAGATTAGATAATTTAACAATCGGTTTTTGTGGGGACTTAAAGTTTGGTAGAACAGTTCACTCTTTAATTCAAGCACTTGCAAGATATAAAGGTATAAAGGTAGTATTGATTTCACCTGATGAACTTAAAGTGCCTGATTACGTAAAGGTTGACGTTATGGATAAAAACGGCATGAATTACGTGGAAACAACAAGTTTAGAACAAGCAATGCCTGAACTTGACGTTTTATACATGACAAGAGTTCAACAAGAAAGATTTGCAAGTATTGACGACTACTTAAGACTTCGTGATAGCTATATTTTAACAACAGATAAATTAGAAACGGCTAAAGAAGATTTGAGTATTCTTCACCCACTACCAAGAGTTAACGAAATTTCAGTTGACGTTGATAAAGATAAACGTGCTTGCTACTTTAAGCAAGTTGCTAACGGTAGATTTGTTAGAATGGCGCTTATCTTAAAACTTTTAGGTATAAAATAGGAGAACGACTATGAAGATTGATCCAATTAAAAATGGTATTGTAATCGACCACATTGAAGCCGGAAAAGGTCAAATGGTGTACGACTTTTTAGGTTTAAGCCAAGCTGACTGCATGGTTGCTCTTATTAAAAACGTGCCAAGCAAAAATATGGGCAAAAAGGACATTATCAAGATCGATGCAGATATAAGCGTTGCGCTTGACGTGTTAGGTTATATTGCCCCTGAAGCAACAGTAAATATTATTAAAGACAACAATATCGTAGAAAAAAGAAAGGTGCAATTACCTGAAACGTTAACTAACGTTGTCAAGTGTAAAAACCCACGCTGCATTACAAGTGTTGAGCCTGGTATCGCCCAAACTTTTAAGCTTGTAGATAGAGAAAATAAAGTTTATCGTTGTATTTATTGCGAAGCAAAAGCAAATGATTAATAACCAAAAATCCCTAGATAGTGAAACGCACCCCAAAAGTTAGACACTTTAAGGAGGTGTTTATAAGCTGGTGGATATTTATTTCTTAACTTAGATTTATGTGTTTTCGACTTTAAATTTGTAAAAAATGCTCTTCAAGTTATGAATTAAAGAAGAAATTAAAAATCAACTAATTAAAAATTAAAATTTATTAAGCAAATAACACGGATAAAAAATTGACAATATTTTCTATCCGTGTTATACTTTTATATGTAATATAAAATTTCTACAAAAAGGAAGAGCATTATGAAACAAGAAACGTTAAAGTGGGTAAAAGACGCTTATAAAACTGAAGCTGAATGTATAACTAATATGCTTGATTATTTAGATGAAAATGAGTTTGCTAAGGCTATTGATATTTTAATCAATGCTGAAAGAATTGGTACTACTGGTTGTGGCCATTCTGGTATCATTATGCAACACTTATCACACCTACTTTGCTGTATTGATCAACCTGCAAAATTCGTTTCTCCGGCAGAAGCAGTGCACGGTGGCACAGGTTATTTTAAGGCTGGCGATGCAATGATTTTTGCATCACGTGGTGGCAAAACTAAAGAACTTCTTCCGATACTTGAAATTTGCAAAACTAAAGGTGTTAAGGTTATTTCTATTACTGAAAACCTTGATTCACCTTTGGCAAAGGGTGCAGACGTTGTTATTAAGCAATACGTAAATAAAGAATGCGATAGATACAACGCACAAGGCACAACATCAACAACTTCACTTTGCATGATTTCACATGCAATCCAAACTGCTATTTTAGAAGAAACTAACTTCCAAATTGAACAGTTTGCAGTTACCCACCCAGGTGGTGCAGTTGGTGAAAGACTTAACGATAAAGCATTGTTTTAATTAACAAGGAGAATATTATGAAAAAAGATTACAAGATTAGCGAACCGTTTTTTGAATATGGCCCAAAATGTTATATGTATGGCAAGACTTTAGTTAAAATGGCTAAAGGCTTAGATAAACTTGCTAAAAAATATAACGTAGACGTAATTTTAGATATCCCTGATACTGAAATTTACAACGTTGCAAGACACGTTAAGAGAGTACACGTTTATTCTCAACACATGGATAGCATTCCTGTTGGTAGGGGTATGGGTAGAACTTTACCTGAAGCTGTTAAAGAAGCAGGTGCAGTTGGCGTTATGCTTAACCACGCAGAAAGAAAACTTACTTTAGAAGAAATTGAAGCAGCTATTAAGCGCGCTGATGAATTAGGTTTAGCAACAATGGTTTGTGCTGATTCTATTGAAGAAGTAAAGGCTATCGCTAAACTTGGCCCAAACATTTTAGTTGCTGAACCAACTGAACTTATCGGTACAGGTAAGCCAGCAGATAAGGAATACGTTGATGAAGTTATTAAGGTTATTAGAGAAATTAATCCAGACATCAAACCTTTCCCATCTGCAGGTATCACTAAGGGTGAAGATTGCTATAACATCATTAAAGCAGGTGCATCTGCATCAGGTTGCTCATCAGCAATCGCTAAAGCTGAAAATCCATTAGCTCTTGCTGAAGAAATGATTGCAGCAGTTCGCCGCGCTTATGATGAAACAAGAAAATAAGTAAATAAGCCGTTTGGCTAAAAATAAAACAAAAAATAAAAAAATAATTTTTTAAGGAGAATCACCATGGAATTCAAAATTTTCCAAAAAGAAATCGAACTTCAATCAAGAGGTTGGATCCCAACATTCCACGACATCAGAAAAGAAATTCTTGAAATCGTAGAAGCATCTGGCATTAAGAACGGTACTGTTGCAATCGTGTCTCACCACACAACTTGTTCAGTAATGGTTCAAGAATGTTCACACGACATCGACTCTTTCGACCTTGAATTTTTACAACATGACCTTTTAGATATCATGAGAAAGATGATTCCAGACTTCGCTGAAGAACATCAATATCGTCACCCAGGTCCTATCCATGCTCAATATGGTAGACACGTTAACGAACCAGGCGACTATTCTTCAATGAACACTGACGGTCACCTTCGTTCAGTATTCTTTGGTAGAAGCGAAACATTAACTATCAAAGATGGCAAATTAGACCTTGGTTTATTTGCGCACATCTACTTCATTGACTGGGATCACGTTATCGCTCGTCGTAGACAAGTTAACGTTACAGTTATGGGTACATCTGAACCTATCAATGATAGAAAGTGGAACGATGGTAAAGTTATCGATACAAAGCGTAAATTCACAGAAGAAGAAAAGGCTTACGATATCCACTACGATCTACAACAACAAAGATAAAAACAACTTTCTCTGCCGAAAATTCGGCAGAGAATTTTTTTTTAAATTGCTTGATTTAAATCTTATATTGAATTATAATATATCTGTATGAAAAAGATAAAAACATTACTTACGATTTTTTTAACGTTTTTGAAGATTGGGCTATTCACCTTTGGTGGTGGTTACGCAATGATTGCAGTCATTGAAAGGGAAATTGTTGAAAAAAAGAAGTGGATACAACACGATGAATATATGGACGTTGTGGCTATTGCAGAAAGCACACCAGGTCCTATTGCCATAAATAGCGCAACATACATAGGTTACAAGGTTGGTGGCTTTATTGGTGCGTTATTCGCAACTTTAGGCGTTGTGTTACCTTCATTTGCTATTATCGTTTTAATTTCAATTTTTTATGAACAATTTATCAAAATTGCATTAGTTAAACATGCTTTCCACGGCATACAAGCGTGTGTTGCTTATCTTATTTTGTCTGCTGGTCTTAAGATGTTTAAAAAACTGAAAAAAACAGTGCTAAACGTTGTTTTATTTAGTTTAACTCTTTTAGGAATAGTTGCTTTTACCTTATTCTTCCCACAAGTAAAAATATCTTCAATACTGTATATTCTTATTGGTGGTGTGGTAGGCGTTGTGGTTTATTTAATCACTTATATGGCTCAAAAAAGCAAGGAGCAAAAACAACTTAATAATGCCGATAAGGAAGGTGATGAGCAATGATTTATTTAACGTTGTTTTTGACCTTTCTTAAAATAGGTGCAGTTTCTTTTGGTGGCGGATATGCAATGATACCTTTAATTCAGGACGAAGTGTTGTCGCACGGCTGGATGGGGCTAGAAGAAATTATTAACTTTATTGCAATTTGTGAAAGTACACCAGGTCCTATAGCAGTCAATATGGCAACTTTTGTTGGTTATTCTAGGGCAGGGGTGCTTGGTGCATTGTGCGCTACTTGTGGGGTGGTTTTGCCTTCGTTTGTAATAATACTATTGGTTGTTACCATAATCACAAGCTTGTTAAAATTTGCAGGGGTTAAGGCTTTCTTAAACGGCTTAAGACCTGTGGTTGTGGGTTTGATTTTAGGTACGGCAATAACAATCTTTGTTCAAGTTGTTTTTGGCGTTACTAGTGTTTTAGAAAGCACTATTAATTTTGACTATAAAGCATTGATAATTTTTGCTGTTATAACCGGCATAAGTATTGGGTATAAAAAGATTACTAAAAAAGTTATGTCTCCAATATTGCTGATAGTAATTTCTGCATTATTAGGAATAATTTTTTATGGACTTTTAGTATAACTAAAATATAAAAAACTTGTTAATACAGATTGCATTTAGTTAGGTTTTATGTTATAATGAAAATGTAAATGAAATTTGCAATTAACATTAATTTGCAAATAAGGAGAGTATGAAAATGGAAAAGAAAATTACTGAAAACACAACTATTTTTGAAGCAATTCAAATCAACCCTAATGCAGGTGAAATTCTTATGTCTTACGGCATGCATTGTTTAGGTTGCGCTCTAGCGCATGGTGAAACTGTTGGTGAAGCTGCTGACGTTCATGGTGCAGACCTTAACAAAATGCTTGAAGACTTAAATAATTTCTAGTAAGAATTGTTTGTTAGTTCAAGAAGGAACGGTATTTTTATGCCGTTCCTAAAATTTTATTTATAAGATAAACGTTATTTGGTGAATTTGGTCTACAAAAACAAGCAATTATTATTATAAATAATAAAAAGTTAATTAAATTTTAATAATTTGACAAAAAGTTATTGACCTAAAGCGCAGAATAATGTATAATTTTTAAGATAGGGCATTTATATGTCCTTAATGGACTTTAAACTTTTTTCGGGCAAACCGAGTCGGAGGCTAAAATGAGTAAAGGAAAATCAATTACTTTATTAAGCATCATTAGTGTAATAATGGCGGCGTTCCTTGCGCTTGCTTTTATTCGCTTTCCTATTGGAGTTAAAGATTATAACTCTTTATTAGGTGCTATAAAGTTAGATTACGACATGGCTGGTGGCGTTGCTTATACGCTTACTATTCATGAAGACAATGAAAAAGAAGTTAAAAATGTCGATTCTGTTATTGATTCTATTGAATCAAGATTAGATGCGCTTGGCTACACAACATACGTTGTTAAACCTGTTGAAAACGCAAATAAGGCAGAAGCTGATCAAAATAACGATATTAAGACTGATAAGCAAATCAGAATTGAAGTTGCTGATTCAGCAGAAGTAGATTCTGCTATCAGTGCAGTTGTTGCATATGGCGATTTAAAATTCTATGGTGGTACTTCTGAAAATCCTACTACTAGTATTATGGAAGACATTCAATTCATTAAGGATGCAAGTTACTACGGTCAAACTGAAAATGGCCACATTTTAACTTTTGAACTTTCTGAAGAAGGCAGAACTGCTATTCTAAATGAAATCGCTGATTCTTCTGCTTATTATCTAAAGATGACTTGTGGCGTTGATGAACACGGTGATGAAATTGCTTTAATCAACTCTCAATTTGATAAGTCAATTCTTGATAACAACAATCACGTATTAAGTATTAGCGTTTCATCAGCAGAATCTGCCAAGCAAATGGCTCTTTTAATGACTGAAGGTGGTATCGATTACAGATATGAAATTTCTGAATCAGTTGCAATCACATCTCCTTATGGACAAGATATCGGTTTAAAGAGTGTTATCTCTATTGTAGCTCTAGTTGTAGTAGCTATCGCACTTATCGTTCTTGCTTATAAGGGATTATCAGTAATGCTATCATTAGCAATTCTTGCATTCATTCTAATTGAAGGTTGGATGTTAATTGCTATCCCAGGTATCGTAGTAAGCACGGGTAGCGTTGCAGGTATCATCGCTTCAATAATCATTTGTATTCTTTCATTGGTTGTTCTTGCTCAACGTGTTAAAGATGAATATGCTACTACTGAAAAAACAGCAAAAGCATCTATTGCAAAAGGTTTCAATAAGGCAATTTTACCAACTGTTAACCTACACGTTGTAAGTGGCATGATCGTATTAACACTTTTCATTTTTGCAAAAGGTTTTGTTAAAGCATTTGCTATCACTTGTGGTATTGGTATCGTTGTTTCATTACTTTCTTGTTTAGTATTTACAAGAATGTTCAATTCATTAGTGCTTCCACTAGTTAAGGATAAGGAAAAATTCCTTGGCTTCGAAAAGCTAGGTCAAAAGGTTAAAGCAGAGGTGTAATTATGGGAAACATTATGTCTAAAATTAAATGGTTTATAATTGCAGCTATAGCTGTTGCTTTAGTCGGTATGACAGTTTTAGGTTTCTTTGGTTTCAATAATACTGTTGACTATAAAGAAAGCTATGAACTTCAAGTTTCTCTTGAACACGAATCACAAAATGATATTGGTGTTATGAGAGACACTGCTGAAAAATTCTTTATTGATGAAAACGTTAACGTTGTTGACGTTCAACTTGTTAATGATGGTGCAGGATTGATTTACAAACTACCAAATGCACTTTCTGCAGAAATGCTTGCAAAATTTGAAAAGGCTTTTAAAGATAAAGTTGATGTTACAGTGACTGTTAATAATGTTTATAAACACAATCAATTAAACCCACTTACATTGTTACTTGCTTATGGCATTGCAGTTGTTGCAATCTTTGTTTACATGTTAATCATGAACAAACTTGCTAGCGCAGTTGCAGTAATTTGTTCTTCAGTTATTTCAGTTATATTATACCTTTCAATGATGAGCATTACTCGTATTCCTGCAGTACCTTATATTGAATTTATGGCAATGCTTGCAGGTATTATTGGTGCAGCAGTATCAGTAACTTTAGTTGGTAGCTACAAAGAAAAGATTGATAGTGCAGAAAAGGCTACTTGTGAACAAGTTGCTAACTTGGTTGCAAAGGAAGACTTTAAAAAATGTCTATGTGTAATTATCGCAACAGCAATCGCATCAATTGCGTTAGCATTATGCATTAACATTTATACAGCAACAATGGGCGCAAGTTTAATGCTTGCAGGTCTAGTATCAGTAATTACTGCATACTTTATAACCCCTATGATTTGGACTGCTATCAAAGGCAAAAATACAAAAATTTAATTAAATAAAGATAATTTCTAAAGGCGGAAGTTTTTCCGCCTTTACATTTATAAGGCGAATTATGCAAATTGTTTATGGTAAACAACTGAATAGTGAGCAAATGATTATGGTTAATCAAATTGCTTTTGCTTGTGGTATCTCTTTTGATACTGCAAGGCTTTTGTTTTACCGTAACGTTGACACTGTTGAAAAGGCAAAACGCTTTTTATCACCAAGCAAAGAAAATTTCCATAGTGCAAGCCTATTAAAAAATATTGACGAAGCTGTGCAAAGAATTAGCACTGCTAAAATCAATAATGAAAACGTTTTAGTCTTTGGCGATTATGATGCCGATGGCGTTTGCGCTTCTACAGTTTTATATAAATCATTAAAAGATTATGGCATTACTAACGTTAACGTTTACGTGCCTGAACGTGAAGAAGGGTATGGTTTAAATATTCAAACGATAGAAAACATGTTGCAAAAATTTCCTATCGATTTAATCATTACCGTTGACTGTGGCATAAGCGATTTTGACAAAATTGAAACTCTAAAGCAAATGGGTATTGACGTAGTCGTTACAGACCATCACGAACCGCCAGAACAAATTCCTGACTGCATTTGTGTTAACCCAAAACTTGCAGGGCAAGATTATCCGTTCAACGGACTTTGTGGAGCAGGTGTGGCTTATAAACTATGTACAATGCTTATAGGCGATGGCGCTGATAGATATTTAGATTACGTTGCTTTAGCGACCGTTGCTGATAGCATGGACCTTGTTGATGAGAATAGAGACATCGTAGATGCGGGGCTTAAAATTTTCAATAATCAAAACAAGTTAAGGCTTGCTTTTAAATATTTGCTTGGTGAAAACTCTAAAAAGGTTACGGCACAAACTTTGGCATATCAAGTTGCACCAAGGGTAAATGCTGGTGGCAGAATGGGTGATGCCGGTTGCGTTCTAAACCTATTTGTAACCGACAATCCTAATACTATATTTGATTTAGCAGTAAAGCTCAACGAATATAATCTTCAAAGACAAGTGGAATGTGATAATATATATCAACAGGCAAGGCGAAAAATATTAAAACATTCTCTACATAAAAAGAATATAATTTTAGTTAAAAACAAAAACTGGCAGGTAGGATTTATAGGTATAGTGGCTTCTAAACTGGTAGAAGAATTTTCTCGCCCTGTAATCGTATTTGCTGGGCAAGAAGATTACTTAAAAGGCTCTGCAAGAAGTGTTGACGGTATAAATATTTATGAAGCCATTATGGGCGCTAAAGAACATTTACTGGGTTTTGGTGGACATTCACAGGCTGCAGGTGTATCAGTTACCGAACAAAACTTTTTAGCATTTGAAAAGGCTGTAAGCAATATCATAAAAGAGCAAACTGAAAAAATGCAAGTTGCCCCTAAAATTAACGTTGAATGGGAAATTGAAGGGGAATTAAACAAGAACTTTGTTAGAGAGTTAGAATTGCTAGAACCTTATGGTGTTGGCAACAAAAAGCCACTTTTTTCAAAGTCTGCATATCAAATTCAGCCAACTCTATTAAAGGCAGGTTCACAGCACTATTCGTTTAAATGTGATGACCTTGAAATGCTTAACTTTAACGGCGAAGCTGACGTGTTTAACTTAAGGCTGCCTATCAAAAAGCATATTGTATTTGAGTTTAACGCATCGGTGTTTAAGGGTAAAGAATATTTTAAAGGTTTTGTTAAATGTGTTTGCCCTGATTATAGCGACTTAAGTTCTTTAAGTCTTTATGCTATAAATGAACAATTGAGCATGCTTGAAAATGAACAGGGCGAGTTTGAATATATAACTAAAAACGACGTTAAACAAACTAGTGGAATAGGTACTCTTTACGTAGTAAACGATATTAAAAACTTGAAAGAGTATCAAAATTTAACAAATAAAACAAAAAGCTTTGGCTATCCGCAGAGCAAAAACTGTTCAGATGAAATAGTTGTTGTTCTTAATAAAGAAGTTGTCGGTTATGATAAAATTATTTATCTAGATAAGCCGCTACAACCTATTAAAAGTAAGATAAAAACTTTTGTGGTAAAAGATTTGTGTGGATATAAATTTGTCGAAAAATTAAGCACCGATAGAAATAAATTTGCTCAAATTTATTCACACCTTATGGGGTTAAAGAATAAATCGGTTATTGATTTAGTAACCTTTGTAGAGCAAAATTGTGGTGATTTTGAAAAAGAACAGCTATTATTTGGGCTAAAAGTGTTTATAGAACTAAACATTTTTGCTGTGGCAAGTGGCAAACTTGTTCACAATGAAAAAATTAAAAACGCATTGACAAACTCTAGTATATATAGTAAAATTGTTCTGTTAAAAGGTTAATTATGTTTGAGACGTTAAAGAAGATTGAACAAGTTTATAACGGAAAAGATTTAGAACTTTTGAAAAAGGCGTACGAATTTGCTAAAAGTGCGCACGCAAATCAAAAGAGAGCATCGGGTGAAGAATATTTTATTCACCCTTGTACCGTTGCGAAAATATTAGTTGATTTAGGGCTTGACGCGGCAACAGTTGCGGCAGCCTTTTTGCATGATGTTATTGAAGATACTGAAGTAAAGGATGAAGATATCAAGAAAGAGTTTGGTGAAGAAGTTTTAGAACTCGTTGAAGGCGTTACTAAACTTGATAAAATTCAGTTTAATTCAAAAGAAGAAGAACAAGCTGAAAACTTTAGAAAAATATTCGTTGCCATGGCAAAGGATATAAGGGTTATCATTATTAAGCTTGCAGATAGACTTCATAACATGCGTTCATTAAATTTCTTATCAATTGAACGCCAACAAAGAATGGCAAGAGAAACGCTTGATATTTACGCACCACTTGCTGACAGGCTTGGTATTTCGCAAGTTAAGTGCGAGCTTGAAGATTTGTGTCTAAAATATTTAGAGCCTGATTTTTATGAATATTTGCAAACAAATATTGAAGAAAGGGTTAAAGCAAACACCGAGTTTGTTGACCATGTGGTTGACGAAGTTAATGGCATTTTAGTAGATTCTAAAATTAGTGGCGAAGTTTTTGGTAGAAGAAAACACCTTTACAGCATTTATAGAAAAATGCGTGAACGCAGTAAAACTTTAGACCAAATTTATGACCTTGTTGCCATTAGAATTATAGTTAACACTGTTGATGAATGCTATGAAATTTTTGGTAAAATTCACCACAAATGGAAGCCAGTTCCTGGTAGAATTAAGGATTATATTGCAACGCCAAAACCAAACATGTATCGTTCATTACACACCACAGTAGTTACTAACTTTGGTAAAGTGTTTGAAATTCAAATTAGAACGTACGAGATGAACCATGCTGCTGAATATGGTATCGCAGCACACTGGAAATATAAAGAAAAGAAACAAGTGGCAGACGACCTTGATACAAGACTTTCTTGGATTAGAGAAGTTATGGAGTGGCAAGGTGGACTAAAAGATAGTAAGGAATTTTTAAACTCACTTAAAGGTGATATTTATAGTTCTGAAGTATTAGTATTTACACCGAAGGGCGACGTTATCAGTCTTCCAAAAGAAGCAACGCCATTAGATTTTGCATACAATATCCACTCTGCTATCGGTAACAGGTGCGTAGGTGCTAAAGTTAACTCTAAAATTGTGCCACTTAATACCGTGCTTCAAGTTGGCGACGTGGTTGAAGTTATCACTTCTCAAAATTCAAAAGGTCCGTCTTGGGACTGGTTAAAAATAGTAAAAAGTTCAAGCGCTAGAGTTAAGATTAAACAATTCTTTAAGCGCGAAATGAAAGAAGAAAACGGCAAGACTGGTAAGGTTATGCTAGAGGCTGAAGCTAAAAAGCGTGGCTTTGTACTTGGCGATATTTTAACCGATGAATCTTTTGCGCATCTTTCTTCAAAATTATCATTCAATAACCAAGATGAAATGTTTGCATCTATCGGTTATGGTGCAGTTTCTGTAAACCAAGTTATTGTAAAACTTATTGATTACTACAGAAAGAGCCAACCACAACAAGAAGTTGCAAAATACTTTAAGAACACTAATGCTAATCCTAGTAGTATTAAGGTTAAAGGCACTACTGGTCTATTAGTAAGGTTTGCAGGTTGTTGTAACCCTGTGCCTGGTGATGATATCGTGGGCTTTATTTCTCGTGGCCACGGCGTTACCGTGCATAGAAAAGACTGCCCTAATATGACAAACGTAGAGCAAGAAAGACTTATTGAAGTTGAGTGGTCAGATGTTACTGAAGGCGCATATAATACGACAATTAAAGTAGTTGGTAATACCCAAACTGAAGTGTTAACAATCGTTGCGGGTGCAGTAGCACAATTAAAGCTTGATATTGCATCAACTAACGGCAGAATTGATAATAAAACAAAACAGTCAGTGGTTGATTTCAGTATTAGATTGAATGGTAAAAACGACCTTGATAACTTAATTAAAAAGTTAAAGCAAGATCCAAAAATCATTGATGTGTACAGGACGGCTAACTAATGAAATTATACCATTTACAGTCAGGTCCATTAAGGGTAAATAGTTATTTTTTGGTTAACGATGATAATCAAGCAATAATTATTGATAGTGGCGAAAATTATAAAAAAATCAAGCAAGCCGAAAGTGATTTAGGCTTTAAGATACAAGCCGTTTTATTGACACACGCGCATTTTGACCATGCAGGTAATGCAAAAAAACTTCAAGATGACGGGGCAAAAGTATATATAAGTAAACTTGATGCGCCAAAGCTGTTAAATGAGGATAACTTAAGCCAAGATTTTGGTAGAAAATTTGATTATTTAACTGCTGACTTCACTTTTGAAGATGGTCAAGACCTTGAAATTTGTGGAATAAATATTAAAGCTATAATAACACCGGGGCATACTGATGGCTCTGCGTGTTTTATAGTTGGCAATGCATTATTTACGGGTGACACACTATTTGATGGTAGTGTTGGCCGTACCGATTTTAAGAGTGGTAATAGAGAAGATATGGTAAGGTCGATTAAAAGACTTTTTGCTCTCCCTGGGGACTATACAGTTTACCCAGGACATGATAGCTTTACTACTTTAGACTACCAAAGAAAATACAATATTTTTGCAGAGTATGATTGATACTTATGATTGATACTGATTTAAAACATATAGAAAGCGAATTAAAAGAAGTAATAAATCTTTTTGAAAATGGCAATGATTTAAACATAAGGCATCGCTTTAAACAAAGCGAAGGCAAGGTGGTTAACACTGTTACCGTTAACGGAAAAGTTTTTGCTTACGGCAATTTAATGAGTGCTACTAACGAATTGGAAAGCAAAAGGCTTATTAAAAGGTTTGCAAAACTTTCTTTATACAAAGCTCTTTCAAAATTTTATGGTGTAGAATTGCCGTGGGGTGCGTTAACGGGCATAAGGCCTACTAAACTTGCCTATCAGCAAATAGAAGAAAGTGGCGAGTTTACCGAGTTTTTCACTGATACTATGAAGGTTAGTCAGCAAAAAACTGACCTAATAAAAAGAGTTTTAGAAACACAAAAGGGTATATACAAAAAAGATGATGATAACACGGACTTTTTCGTGTTCATTCCTTTTTGTCCTTCAAGGTGCAAATATTGTTCTTTTATAAGTGCAGATATTAAAAGTGCAAAAAAATACGTTGATGAGTATGTGGATACACTCATTGAAGAAATTGAATATAGCGCACAATTTATTAAAAATTTAAGAAGTATTTATATTGGTGGTGGAACACCTGTTGCACTTTGTGATGAGCATTTAGAAAGAGTGCTTTCAGCAATAGATAAGATAAATACTGGCGTAGAATTTACAGTAGAAGCAGGAAGACCTGATGCTATAACTATGAGTAATCTAGAAATCTTAAAAAAGCACAGGGTAACAAGAATTTGTATAAACCCACAAACGTTTTTAGATAAAACCTTAACACTTTTAGGAAGAAATCATACGGCTCAAGAAGTTGAAGAAAAGTTTAATTTAGCAAAAGGTATGTTCGATATCAATATGGACTTAATTGCAGGGCTTGAAGGTGAAAGTTTTGAAGACTTTAAGTATAGTTTAGATAAAGCTATAAGCCTAGACCCTGAAAATATTACAGTTCATACGTTATGTATAAAACGAGGCTCACGTTTAGCCGAAACCCAAACAAGATTGAGTGGCAGTGTGGTCGACCAAATGGTTGAATACGCCCACCAAACTTTAACTGAAAATGGATACTTGCCATACTATCTATATAGACAAAAAAACATGGCAGGGAACTTGGAAAACGTTGGGTATACCAAGCCAAACAAAGCGTGTGTTTATAATATTGACGTAATGGAAGAAATATCTTCAACCGTTGCTTGTGGCGCAAATGCAATAAGCAAAAGGGTTTTTAATGGTGGAGAAAGAATAGAAAGAGAGGCTTCGCCAAAAGATGTTGCTACCTATCTACAAAAGATGGACAATATAAGATTGAGAAAATCAAAACTATTTTTTGATTAGATAAGGAGACGCTATTAAACAAATATCATTTGCAGTTCCTTGCTTTAACTCTGCTGATTACATGGATAAATGTATTCAGTCGCTATTAAAGGCAGGTGAAGAGGTTGAAATCCTCATTATCAACGATGGTTCTACAAAAGATAACACTAAAGAAATAGCAGAAAAATATCAAAGAGAATATCCTACCATTTGCAAGGCTATAAACAAGGAAAATGGTGGACACGGAGATGCCGTTAATTATGGGCTAGCGAACGCTACGGGCAAGTATTTTAAGGTTGTTGACTCTGATGACTGGGTTGATGAAAGTGCCTTAAAAAAGGTGTTAGACAGCTTGCGCAAGTTTGAAAATATTGAAGAAAGCCCCGAAGCTGTGGTCGTTAATTACGTATATGAGCACACCTATAGTGGAAAACAAAGGGTTGTTGAATTTAGCAAGAAAATGCCAATAGAAAAGCAGTTTAGCTTTGAAGAAGTTAAAAAGTTTGGCGTTGGTCAGTTTATGGCTATGCACAGCGTTATATACTTAACGCAACTTTTAAGAGATATAAAACTTCAACTACCTAAACACACCTTTTACGTGGACAATATCTTTGTTTACACACCACTATCATACGTTAAAAAGTTTTACTATATAAACGTGGATTTTTATAGGTATTTTATTGGCAGGCCAGACCAGTCTGTTCAAGAAAATATTCAAATGCAAAGAATTGACCAACATATCCGTGTAAACAAGATTATGATAGATGCCCACGATATTACGGCATTGAAAAAACAAAGGCCAAAACTTTATAAGTATATGCGAGATTATCTCATGATAATAACGGTAATTTCTAGTATATTCTTAATCAAGATTGGCGATAAAGATGCACTAAACAAAAAGAAAGAACTTTGGGATTACTTTATGGATAAGTTCCCTAAAGAGTGTAAACGCACAAAAAAGAAGTTGGTCGGCATAACGGCATCAAACAATATATTCAAACTTTGGTTTAGTAAAGTCATTTACAAAATAGCAAAGAAAAGACTTAAATTTAATTAAAAAATGTAAATCAAATTAAAATTAAGCATTTATACCTTAAAAATAGTTTACAAAACTGGTTTATTTTGGTATACTATCTAG